>Ga0268280_1001576_pt1 | contig 15014 bp, 10 predicted proteins | sample saktaG_9_FD_190139 | JGI IMG/M metagenome (GOLD analysis project Ga0268280, IMG submission 190139) | Saline water microbial communities from Sakinaw Lake, British Columbia, Canada - sak_2011_5_24_40m | ecosystem: Environmental > Aquatic > Non-marine Saline and Alkaline > Saline ... | reverse complement strand
GCCGTTCGACGCGCAGAGGGACGGGTTCGTCATGGGCGAGGGCTCGGGCGTCGTCATCCTCGAGGAATTGGGCCGGGCGCTCGGGCGGGGGGCCCGGGTCTACGCCGAGGTCGTCGGCTATGGGATGACGAGCGATGCCTATCATGTCGCCGCACCGGCCCCCGACGGGGACGGTGCGGTCCGGGTGATGCGGCGGGCTATCGAGGACGCCGGGGTCCGGCCGGAGGACGTCCAGTACATCAATGCCCACGGCACATCGACGCCGTCCAACGACAAGATCGAGACCATGGCCATCAAGAAGGTTTTCGGAGAGCACTCCTCGCGCGTGGCCGTCAATTCGACGAAATCCATGACCGGCCATCTCCTGGGCGCGGCCGGCGGCCTCGAGGCCGGCATCACCGCGCTCTGCCTGCACCATCAGGTCATGACGCCGACCATCAACTACGAGTTCCCCGACCCGGAGTGCGACCTGGACTACGTCCCGAACGTCGCCCGGAAGGCGGAGATCGTCCACGGCCTCAGCAACTCCTTCGGCTTCGGCGGGACCAACGCCGCTCTGCTGTTCAGGAGATTCGAGAAATCCTAGGGCCGGGACGGGGGGACTTTTCCGAAGAGGAGAGGACACATGAACATTCTCGTTTTCGTCAAGCGGGTTCCCGACACGGAATCCCGGATCCGGATCCAGCACGAGACGAAATCGGTCGTCGAGGATGGGCTGAATTTCGTCGTCAGCCCCTATGACGAATACGCCGTGGAAGAGGCCCTGAAACTCAGGGAAGTCCAGGGAGGGACCGTCCGCGCCGTATCCGTGGGCAAGGACGAGGCCGCCGTCGTCCTCCGCAAGTGCCTGGCCATGGGGGCCGACGAGGCCTTCCTGGTCAAGGACGATTCGCCCGAAACTTATGACGGGCTCCGGACGGCCCGCATCATCGCCCGAACCGTGGAGCGGAAGTTCGCCGGGACGGATCTCTTCCTTTTCGGGAAGCAGGCGGTCGGCACCGACAACAGCCAGGTCCCGGCCATGGTCGCCGAGCTTCTCGGCCTGCCCCAGGCGACCGTCGTGACCAAGCTCGAGGTCGAGGGCGCGTCCGCGACGGCCCTCCGCGAGATCGAGGGGGGGCTGGAAAAGATCGTCCTGTCGCTCCCCGCGGTCGTCACCGCCCAAAAGGGCCTGAACGAGCCCCGCTACGAAACGCTCAAGGGCATCATGGCCGCCAAGAAGAAGGACATCCCCGTGGTCAAGCTCGAAGAGCTGGGATTCGGGCCGGACGAGCTTGTCTCTCAGGTCGACGTCACCGGCCTGGACGTCCCGGCCCCGAGACAGTGCGGGAGGATCCTGACGGGCGAGCCGGCCGAGACGGCCCGCGAGCTCGTGGGCCTCCTCCGGACCGAGGCCAAGATCATATAAAAGGAGAGGGACGATGATCGCCGTATTCATGGAAACACGGGACGGGAAGATCAAGAAGAGCTCCCTCGAAGCTCTTTCCGAGGCCCAGCGCCGGGCCGTTGAGATGGGGGTCGAGACGGTCGCCGTCCTGGTCGGCGACGCTGTCGCGGACCTTGCCCCGAGCGCCTTCGCGTTCGGCGCTGTCAAGGTCTATCTTATAGAGAACAAAACTCTTGCGGCTTACTCCTCGCAGGGATACGCGCTGGCTCTGGCCGCGTTCGTCGGAGAGGCGAAACCCGCCGCCCTCTTTTTTGCGGCGACAGCCATGGGCCGGGACCTCGCGCCGCGGGTCGCCGCCCGGCTCGGCGCGGGCCTCGCTTCGGATTGCGTGAAAATCGCGGTCAAGGCCGGAGCGCTCGAGTTCACCCGTCCGATCTACGCGGGCAAAGCGTTCCTGTCCCTGACCCTGAGATCCAGGCCCAACGTGGCCACCCTGCGGCCGAACGTCTTCCCGCTCGGCGAAGCCGTTCCCGTCGCCGGGCAGGTCGTCAAGATGGACGTCACGGTCCCCGACGGAACGGTCAAGGGCCGCGTCACCGAAGTCATCAAGGAAGAGAGCGCGGAAGTCGATGTCACCGAAGCCGATGTGGTCGTTTCGGGCGGCCGCGGTCTCAAGGGGCCGGAAAACTTCGCCCTGCTCCGGGACCTGGCGGCCGTCTTTCCCCGCGCCGCCGTGGGTGCCTCGCGCTCGGCCGTCGACTCGGGCTGGATCGGCCATTCGCACCAGGTTGGGCAGACGGGGAAAACCGTCTCCCCCAACCTCTATATCGCCGTGGGGATCTCCGGGGCCATTCAGCACCTGGCCGGGATGTCGTCCTCGAAGGTTATCGTCGCCGTCAACAAGGACGCCGAAGCGCCGATCTTCAAGGTCGCCGACTACGGCATCGTCGGCGACCTCTTCGAGGTCGTGCCGCGGCTCAAGGACGAACTCAAGAAGGCCCTGGCGGAATAGCCCTCACTTGTAGGGGTCGGCGGGCGCTTCCTTCGAGATTTCCAGCAACAGCCGGTTCGTCTCCGACCGCGTTTCGCCCACGCTCGTGACGAAGATGGCCGGGTCGTCCATGATCGGGCACTTGTTCTCGCAGATGCCGCAGCCCGTGCAGAGCTCGATGTCGATGACCGGGGCCTTTTGGACGGCGACCGCGCCGTCGGCGAGCTTGGTCTCGACCTCGACCAGCTTGATGGCCTTGGGCGAGACCGGGCAGTGCTCTTCACAGACGATGCACGGCTTGCCCAGGACGTAGGGGATGCAGCGGCTCTTGTTGACCCAGGCCGTGCCGATCTTGACCTTGTTCTTTTCTTCGATGGTCAGCTTCTTGATGGCCCCCGTCGGGCAGACCTGGGTGCAGAGCGAGCAGTAGTACTCGCAATAGCCGACCTTGGGGACGAGCATCGGGGTGTAGATCCCCTCGGGCCCGGCCTGGGTCAGGACCGGCTGGAGCCCGCCCGTCGGGCAGGCCCGCATGCACTGGGCGCACTTGACGCACTTCGCCAGGAACTTGTCCTCGGGGAGCGAACCGGGCGGCCGGATGAGCTTGAGCGAGGCCCTCTTGTGGACGGGTGTCAGGCGGAAGAAGGGGACGGCCACGATGCCCAGGAAGGTCGTCAGGAGGAGCTTCCGCCGTGACAGATCGACGTTCGAGACGTTGGTCATTTTCTCGGGGCGGAAGGAAACCGGGAAACGGATGGCCCCGGTCGGGCAGATCGAGGCGCAATTCTGGCAGTAGATGCACTCGCCGCTTTTCCACGTCTCGTTCGGATACGGCTGGGCCTGCGTCTCGCAATGCTGGGTGCAGAGGCCGCACTTGATGCATTTCTCTTCGTCGATCTTGAGCTTGAACAGGTTCCAGCGGCTGAGGAGGCCGAGGAGGGCGCCCGTCGGGCAGAGATAACGGCACCAGAACCTTTCCTTCCGGGCGTTGAGCGCGACCGCTCCGAGGAAGAGGAGGCCTATGGAAAAACCCTGGGCGAACGTGACGTTGATGGTCCAGTTTTCGAGGGCCTGGGAGATCGAGCGGGCCAGGCCGGTGATCCCGAGGCCATAGAGGACGCCGTTCAGGTTGGAAAGGGCGTAGGCCAGCGCGGGGAACACGGCCGTAGCGAAGGACCGGGTCAGGAACGAGAAGGGGTCGAGATAGCCGGCCAGGTCCAGGCCGAAAAGAGCGCCGGCCAGGACGATGATCAGGATGTAGTATTTCGGGGACAGGCTCGCTCTGTCCTCCCGGGGGGGCTTGAGGAACTTCGTCTTTTTGAAGACGAAAGAGGAGAACTGGTGGACGGCTCCGAGGGGGCAGACCCAGCCGCAGAAAACGCGGCCGAAAAGGATGGTGGCCAAGACCGTGATCAGCGCGAAAGCGAAGTAGGCGTAGACGAGACGCGCCGAAACGATAGTGACCAGAGCGAGAAGCGGGTCGAAATGGAAGAAGCGCTGGACGGTCGAGCCGATGTAGTCCTGGCCCGTGTAGTGAGCGCCGAGCAGAAGATAGAGGAAGAGCCCGAAGAACGCCGTCTGGCTGACTATCCGGAGGAGCTCGAGGACGCGGTGCTTCCTAGATTTTTCTCTTTTCAAGGCGGACCTTCTCCAGTTCGAATTCTCCGAGACCCCGCTCCCGGGCGTAACCGAGGTAGGGAAGCTCGCGTGGCGCGACCCCGAAGAACGAGGCCCCCATGGCGTCCACGGCGACGGGGTCCGTCCCGGCGACGACGGTCTTGACGAGCTCGGTGTCCGATACCCGCCCGCCCTGCGGCCCGTTGCGGACGAGGATGCGGTAGGCGTCGAGGACGGTCAGCCGGGGCTTGAAAAAGGCGGCCAGGTCGACCACGGCCCGGTCGATGTCCTGGTGGAACTGGTTGCGGGCGCCTCCGGTCGCGCCGAGCCAATTCTTCATGCCCATGGTCAAGCGGCAGAGCGAATGGTGCTTGGCGATGGGGACGTTGATGATCTTGTCGGCCTCGATGACGTCGAGGACGATTTCCCATTCCTTGAGCCAGGCGCCTTTGAGGGCCATTTTCTTGATCCGGTAGTCGTTGACGAAGAGCATGTCGCCGCCGGCCTGCTTCACGGCCTCCTGGATGCCGGAGCGGACGTAGCACCGCTTGGCCTGATTGGTCGTGTTGTCGATGACGATGGCCTTCTTCGCCCCGGCGTCGAGGACGAGCTCGACGAGGGTCTTGACCACCTCGGGATTGGTGCAGGCGGCCATCTCGGGGGTCCGGTCCCAGCCGATGTTCGGTTTGATGACGACCTTGTCGCCCTTGCCGACGAACGTCTTCATCCCGCCCAACATGGCGATGGCTTCCTTGGTGATGGCGGCGGGGGATTCCCCCTCGACCGCGGCGAGGACCGGGACCGCGGCCGGCGTCGCGGCCGCCCCGGCCAGCACGCCCGGCCCAAAACGGAGAGCCAGGCTCCCCGCGGCCAAGTCCCAGATGAAATCGCGTCTTTTCATCGTCTCTATCCTTTCCCGAGGGATCGTATATATTCCATGATCCCGTTGTAGATGCCCTGGGCGGCCATCTCGCGATATTTCTTGGTCTTGAGCTTGGCTTCCTCTTTGGCGTTGCTGAGGTGGGAGACTTCCACCAGGACGGAGGGCATTTCGCCGCCGATGAGGACCCAGAAGGGGCCGCCCTTGACGCCCAAGTCCTTGATCGTGGGCAGGTCTCCGGACAGGGATTTTACCAGATTCTTCTGGATCTTTTCGGCCAGGTCCCGCGACTCCAGGATCTTGCTGTTCTGGACGATCTTCTGGAGGACCGTCTTCATATCGCCGATTCTCTTGCTCGAAGTGGCGTTCTCGGACGCGGCCAGCGCGATGACCGAGGGGTCGGGGCTGATGTTCAGGAAAAACGTCTCGACGCCGCCGCGCTTCCTGTCCCGGTGGGCGTTGGAGTGGATGGACACGAACAGGTCGGCCCGTTTCTGGTTGGCGATGACCGTCCGGTTCTCGAGGGGCACGTCGACGTCCGACTCCCGCGTCAGGATGGCGTCGAGGCCGGCCTTTTCCTTGAGCAATTTCCGGAGGGCCAGGGCGATGTCGAGGTTGACGGTCTTCTCCTGGAGCCCGCTCTTGCTGATCGCGCCGGGGTCTACGCCGCCATGACCGGGGTCGATGACGACGGTCCGCACGCCGAGACCGAGCTGGCGGGCCATGGAGGTCCCCACGAGGCTCGGATCTTGCGGTGTGACCTCGCGCTTAACGGGCGGTTGCGTCTTATAGGCGGGGCGAAGAGCCTTTTCTGCCGGCGTCGGCGAGGACGGCTCTTTCGTCTCGTACGGATAGATGTCGATGACCAGCCGGAACGGGTCGAAAAGATTATAGACCCGGTAAGATTGGATCCGGGGAAACTCGACGTCGACGACGACCCGGACCGTCGAGGACGTCTTCTGCGAGATCCGGACCTGGCTGATGTACTCCGCCTCGACCGGGTAGGATTGGCCCTGGAGGATGGGGTTGAGCTTGGCCTGGAAGACGTCGACGTAGATGCGGCCCGGGTCTTTGAGCTCCCCGGACGTGTACTCGCGGAGCTGGCCGATGTCGAGGACGATGCGGGTGAAGTTCGGATGGGTGAAGCGGCGGAGGTTAACGATCTCGACCCGCGGATCGTCCTGGGGCGCGGCCGCAAGGAGGACGGAGAGACATGCCAGGACCAGAAAGAGCGGCCGGTTCCTCTCGTGTCTCAATTCATATTGATTTTATAGGACCCGGCAAGAGTTGTCTACCGGCAAGCCCGGCCTACGCGCCGTACTTTTTCAATTTCAGCGCGTGGGCCAGCATCAGGGGCATGGCCGAGACGGAGCGGAAGCGTCCGAGAATGCCCTTGGCGCAGGCGCGCTCCGCGAACGCCTGGACATCGTCCGTCCTGGCGGTCGGCGAGACCAGGACGAAGGGGTTCGGATGCCAGGAGTGACCCTTGAGCAGGGCCGGCGTCGAGTGGTCCGAGGTCACGACGAGGACGTCCGGCTGGAGGGCGACCAGGCGCGGGATGAAGGGATCGAGGGCTTCGATGGCGGCGACCTTGGCCGCGAAATTCCCGTCCTCGCCTGCCGAGTCCGTCTTTTTATAATGGATGTAGAAGAAATCGTGATCCGCCCAATTCTTCTCCAGGGCGTCGAAGAGATCCGCCGTTTCGCTCCCGACGTCCATGACCTCCATGCCGAGGAGCTTGGCCAGTCCCTTGTACATGGGGTAGTTGGCGATGGCCGCCGGGCGGATCTTGAAGAGCTCCCGCATGGTCGGGATGGAGGGGAACTTGGAGAAACCGCGGAGAAGGGCCGCGTTGGCCTTGGCCTCGCCCGAGAGGACGGTGGCGACGTCGTCGAGGAAGCGGTTGACGATGGCCGCGGCCTTGGCCGCTTCGGGGACGAGAGGCGCCGTCGGGATCGGGGGCTGGCCCTCCTTTTGAGGGTCGGCGTCGGATAAAGCGTCGGCCAAGCCTTCGGCCGTGAACCGGGCGACGAAGCGGTGCTCTTTCCCCGGGAAAACCCGGACCTCGACCCCGTCGCGATGGGGAAGACGGGCGTTCAGGTGGCCGCAGATGCGGACGTTTTCCTCGGTCGGGATGCGGCCGGCCCGGCGGTCGGCGACGAGGCCGCCCCGGACCGTGGCAAAATTGCCGCGGGCCACGAGGTCGTTCCGGCCGACCTCGACTTTCGAGCCCAAAGCTTCGAGGATGCCGCGGCCGAGCTGGTAGCGGAGCGGATCGTAGCCGAAGAGGGCGAGATGGGCCGGGCCGCTGCCGGGCGTGATGCCCATCATGACGGGATCGGAAACGCCGCAAACGCCGCGTTTCGCCAGCCCGTCGAGGTTGGGTTTGCGCGCCGTCTCGAGCTCGGTCTTGCCGTCGACGGGCAGGCCGCCGACGCCGTCCATGACGAGGAGGACGATCTTCGACTCGGTCGTTTGGCTCAACTCTCTGGCCAGGTCTTCCCATTCCATGGTCGCATTCTCCTTGGAAGAGCTGCCCTAGTTTAACAGATATCGCTTGCCGGTGGCAATTTTCGCCTTTCCCGGGTGGGGCCGTTTTGCGCTATAATGCCCAAGGGGACATCAATGACCACGCTTTACATCTATCCTAAAGAGGGCGATCCGTGGAAGCTCGAAGTCGACAGGGGAGCCGTTTCCCTCGGGCGCGCCCAGGGCAACGACGTTGCCGTAGCCGACCCCAACTGCTCTTCGCGCCACGCGACCGTCGAGCGCGCGGACGGCGGTTTCATCATCCGCGATGCCGGCAGCAAGAACGGCACGTTCGTCAACGGCCGCCGGATCGATGGCCCGGTGGCCCTCTCTCCGGGTGATGAGATCTCCATCGGCCTCACGACCATGACCTTCGATCGGCCGAGGATGCCACGCGTCTCGATGGTCGACTCCCCCGCGTCGGCGACGGACGCCAGCGCCGTGGTCCCCTTCCGGACGATCCTCGAGAAGACCTCGGCCACGGACGTCCGGACGTCCCCGCTCGCCACGCCGGCCGACCTCAAGGAGGAGAACCGGATCCTCCAGGTCATGTTCCAGGTCAGCGAGGCCCTGGTCGCCCACAAGCCTCTCCAGGAGCTTCTCGAGGACATCATGGACCTCATCGCCGAGAACATCCCCATGGACCAATGCGTGATCATGCTGCGCGGCGACGGCTCCTCAGCTCTCGAGACGCGCGCCGCCAGGATCCAGGGACAGTGGCGCGGAGGCGGGGAGATCCAGGTCAGCCGGACGATCGTGGCCATGGCCTACGAACAGCACCTCTCCGTCCTTCTCTCCGACCCCGCCGCCGACCCCATGGTCGGGGAGAGCATCTTCGATTTGGACATACGTTCGGCGCTCTGCGTCCCCATCGGGGACGCCGAAGAAGTCATCGGAGTTCTCTACGCCGACCGGCATGGCCGGCTCGAGCCGTTCAGAAACGCCGACCTCCGGCTCCTCACGCTTCTGGCCAACACGGCTGCCGTGAGGATCCAGCAGGCCCGCCGGGTCGCGGCGCTCATCGTGGCCGCTAAACTGCAGCAGGATCTCGAGACCGCCGCGGCCATCCAGCGCGATTTCCTGCCCCGGTCGCTCCCGTCCTCCGAGGGCTACGGGACGGCCGCCCGGGCCGTCCCCTGCCTGCAGGTGGGCGGCGATTACTACGACCTCGTGACCCTCGACGCCAAGCGGATCGGCCTGGCCGTGGCCGATGTTTCGGGCAAGGGCGTCGGGGCCGCGCTCCTCATGGCTTCGCTCCGGGCCTGGCTACGGGCCGAGCTCCTGCACGGGACCGACCTCGACGCGCTGGCCGCGAAGCTGAACGATTTCACGCACGAAAGCTCCGACATCCACAGCTTCATCACCTTCTTCTTCGCGGAACTCGACAAGGAAACGGGCGCTCTCCGTTTCATCAACGCGGGGCACAATCCAGCGCTCGTCTTCGGCCGGGACGGACTCGCCCGGGAACTCCCGGCGACGGGGCTCTGCCTGGGGATGTTCGCCGGCCGATCTTACGAGGTCGGCACGGGCGAGGTCGGCCCCGGCGAAGTCCTCGTCCTCTATACGGACGGGATCACGGAAAGCCGGAATACCGAGGAAAAGGAATTCGGCGTCGACGGCTTGGCCGCCGCGGTCCGCGATGAGCGCGAGAAAGATGCGCCGGCGATCCTGGACGCCGTCTTCCGCCGTCTCAGCGAGTTCACGGCCTGCGCGGAGCCGTTCGACGACCGGACGCTCGTCGTCGTCAAACGGAACGCATTTGAATCCGCGCGCTCCGTCTGATAATATCTCCTCATGCAGAAAGTCCTCATCCTCGATTTCGGGTCGCAGTATACCCAGCTCATCGCCCGGAAGGTCCGCGAGCTCGGCGTCTACTCGGAGATCCTGCCGTTCTCGACCCCCCTGGCCGCGATCCGCGAAGCAAAACCGGCCGCCCTCGTCCTTTCCGGGGGTCCCCAGAGCGTCTACGACAAGGGCGCTCCGCATCCGGCCAAGGGCCTCTTCGAGCTCGGCGTCCCGGTCCTGGGCATCTGCTACGGCGTCCAGCTCATGGCCTACATGCTCGGCGGCAAGGTCGTCCCTTCCAAGGAGCGTGAATACGGTTTCGCCTCCCTGCGGGTCGCCGTCCGTTCGGGGCTCCTGGCCGGGGTCAGGGACAAGGAGCAGGTCTGGATGAGCCACGGCGACCGGCTCGAATGCGCGCCGCCGGGCTTCGCCGTCACCGGCAGCACGGCCAACACCGCGGCCGCCGTCATCGAGGACCCGGCCCGGAAGTTCTTCGGCGTCCAGTTTCACCCCGAGGTCATCCACACCAAGGAAGGCCAGAAGGTCCTGGGGAATTTCCTCTTCCGGCTGGCCGGCCTGAGCGCCGACTGGACGATCTCCTCGTTCGTCGAGCGCAAGGTCAAGGAGATCCGGCGGACGGTCGGGACGGGCAAGGTCATCTGCGGCCTCTCGGGCGGCGTCGACTCGCTCGTCACATCGCTCATCATCCACAAGGCCATCCGGACGAACCTGACCTGCATCTTCATCGACAACGGCCTCCTGCGGAAGGGCCAGTACGAGGCCCTGATGGAGGCCTTCCGCCGCAAGTTCGCCCTGAAGGTCATCGGCATCGACGCCTCGGACCTGTTCCTCGACAAGCTCCGGCGTATCGTCGCGCCGGAGCACAAGCGCAAGACGATCGGCCGACTCTTCATCCACCTCTTTGAACGCGAATCGATGCGGATCGGCGGCGCCGCGTTCCTGGCCCAGGGCACGATCTACCCCGACGTCATCGAGTCCAACCCGGTCAAGGGGCCGTCGTCGGTCATCAAGTCCCATCACAACGTGGGCGGCCTGCCGAAGGGCCTGAAATTCAGGCTCGTCGAGCCCCTTCGCGAGCTCTTCAAGGACGAAGTCCGGGCCCTGGCCCTCGAGCTCGGGGTCGATGCGGATTTCATCCATCAGCATCCCTTCCCGGGGCCGGGGCTGGCCGTCCGGATGATCGGGGCGGTCGATCGGGACAGCCTGGAGATCCTGCGGGCCGCCGATGACATCGTCCTCCAGGAGGTCGCCCGGGCCGGGATCTACAAGAAGCTGTGGCAGGCCTTCGCCGTCCTGCTCCCGGTCCGCTCGGTCGGCGTCATGGGCGACCAGAGGACCTACCACCGCGTCGTCGTCGTCCGCCTCGTCCAGAGCACGGACGGCATGACGGCCAATTGGTACCCGGCGCCGCCGAAGCTCTTGGCCCGCATTTCGACGCGCATCGTCAACGAAGTCCAGGGCGTCAACCGCGTCGTCTACGACGTGACGACCAAGCCGCCCGGGACGATCGAATGGGAATAAGGAACGCCCCGGTCTCCGCCGGCGGGATCGCCGCGGACTGACGGATAACCATGGAACCGACATTCGTTCATCTTCACAACCATTCCGAATATAGCGTCCTCGACGGCTGCCTGAAGGTCGCCGACCTCGTCGACGCGGCCTACAAGAACAACATGCCCGCAGTCGCCATCACCGACCACGGCAACGTCTTCGGCGCCGTCCAGTTCTTCAAACAGGCCAAGGCCCGGGGCGTCAAGCCCATCCTCGGCTGCGAGGTCTACGTCGCCCCGCAGAGCCGTTTCGACAAGCAGGCGAGACCCGGCGACGCCATCCACCACTTCCACCTCATCCTCCTCGTCAAGGACGACCGCGGCTACAAGAACCTCTGCAAGCTCGTCACCCAGAGCTATCTCGAGGGTTTCTATTACCGGCCGCGGATTGACAAGGAGCTCCTGGCCGCCCACGCCGAGGGGCTCATCGGGCTGTCAGGCTGCCTCAAAGGCGAACTGGCCACGTGGCTTTCCCGGGGGTTCCCCGATAAGGCCGAGGATTCCGCCCGGGCCTACGCTTCGATATTCGCGCCCGGCGACTTCTACGTCGAGCTCCAGGACCACGGCCTCCCCGAGCAGAAGGCGGTCAACCCCCAGCTCGTCGCTCTTGCCCGCAAGCTCGACCTGCCCCTCGTGGCGACGAACGACATCCATTTCGCGCGCAAAGAGGACGCCGAGAGCCAGGACGTCCTCGTCTGCATCCAGACCAACCGGAAGATCTCCGATCCGGACCGGCTCAAATTCAGCACGGACCAGTTCTACTTCAAGTCCGCGGCCGAGATGATGGAACTGTTCCACGAGACGCCCGAGGCCATCCAGAACACGGGCCGGATCGCCGCTCAGTGCAGTTTCGATTTCCCGACGAAGACCTATTACCTCCCGCAATTCGCCCCGCCGAGCGGCAAGGACCTGAGCGAGTACTTCGAAGAGGTCGCCTGGGCGGGCTTCCGGGCCCGCATGGCCAGGCGCCAGGCCGAGGGGCCGAACGGCCCGGCGTCCCATGGCATGACGGAATACGAGGAGAGGATGGAACGGGAGATCAAGCTCATCAAGGAGATGGGCTTCGAGGGCTACTTCCTCATCGTCTGGGACCTGCTCAAAGCCGCCCGTGAGAAGGGCATCCCCGTCGGGCCGGGCCGGGGGTCGGTGGCGGGCAGTCTCCTCGCCTATGCCCTCGAGATCACCGAGATCGACCCGCTCGAGTACGATCTCCTCTTCGAGCGCTTCCTCAACCCCGAGAGGATCAGCCTGCCCGACATCGACATGGACTTCTGCGCCCGCCGCCGCCAGGAGATGATCGAGTATGTGACCCGAAAATACGGTCAGGAGAACGTCTGCCAGATCATCACCTTCGGGACCATGGCCGCTCGCGGCGCCATTCGCGACGTCGGCCGCGTCCTCGAAGTGCCGCTCCCCGAGGTCGACCGGATCGCCAAGATGATCCCTTTCGTGCCGGACGCGACGATCGCCGACGCCCTGAAAAGCGTCCCCGAGTTGAGGGCGCTTCGCGATCGGAACTCCAAGATCGCCCAGCTCCTGACCATCGCCCAACGGATCGAAGGCCAGGTCCGACACCCCTCCATCCACGCCGCGGGCATCGTCATCACGCCCCGGCCGCTGGTCGAGTTCCTGCCCCTCTACCAGTCGGTCAAGGGCGAGATCACGACCCAGTTCCCGATGGGCGACGTAGAGGCCCTGGGCCTGCTCAAGATGGACCTCCTGGGCCTCCGGAACCTGACCGTCATCGACGACGCCCTGGAGCTCATCCGCAAGGAGACGAGCCTCGTCATCGACATCAACGCGCTGCCCCTCGCCGACGGGCCGACCTTCGACGTCTTCAAGGCCGGGAACACGGACGGCGTCTTCCAATTCGAGAGCCCGGGCATGAAGGACCTCCTGCGCCGCTTCCGCCCCGAGGAATTCCGGGACCTCATCGCCCTCAACGCCCTCTACCGGCCGGGCCCGCTCAAGAGCGGCATGACCGACGAGTTCATCCACCGCCGCAACCACCCCGAGCGGGTCGCCTACGAGCTCCCCGAGCTCGAGCCCGTCCTCAAGGAGACGCGCGGCATCATCGTCTACCAGGAACAGGTCATACGCATCGCCACCGACCTGGCCGGGTTCACCCTGGCCGGGGCCGACATCCTGCGCAAGGCCATGGGCAAAAAAGACAAGGAGACGATGAAGGCCCAGAAGCAGAAGTTCGTCCAGGGGGCCAAGAAAAAGGGCATCAGCCAGTCCAAGGCGGACAAGATCTTCGAGCAGATCAAGGAGTTCGCCGAGTACGGCTTCAACAAGTCCCACAGCGCCGCCTACGCCTTCCTGGCCTACCAGACGGCCTACCTCAAGGCCCATTACCCCGTCCATTTCCTGGCCGCCCTGCTGACCTCCGAAGCCGAGCGCGGGGCGACGCCCCAGGTCGTCAAGTACTTCGGCGAGTGCCACGAGATGGGCATCCAGGTCCTGCCCCCGGACATCAACAAGAGCGAGTTCCGGTTCACAGTCGAGGGCCGCGACATCCGCTTCGGGCTGGCCGCCGTCAAGGGCATCGGCCAGGCGGCGGTCGAGGAGCTGGTCGCGGCCCGCAAGAGGGCCGGTGAGTTCAAGTCGCCGTTCGACCTTTTCCTCGAGCACGATACCAAGGTCCTCAACCGCAAGGCCATGGAGAGCCTGATCAAGGCCGGCGCCTTCGACTCGCTGGGCTGGAAGCGGTCGCAGTGCTTCCACATGCTCGACCGGATGATCGACTTCGGCCACGATGTCCAGAAGGCCCAGGCCACGCGCCAGACGTCCCTCTTCGGATCGGGCGCGGCCGAGCCGCCGCCCATCCCCCAGGAAGTCCGGGAGATGCGGGAGTGGGACGAGTCCCATGTCCTGTCCTACGAGATGGACGCCCTCGGCCTCTATATCACCGGCCATCCGCTGGCCCAGCATAAAGACCGGGTGCGAAAACTCGTCAGCCACCTCCTCAACGAGCTCGACTCCGAGCGGGACTTCGACAAGGAGGTCCGCCTGGCCGGCATCATCGGCTCGCTCAAGCAGCTCAAGACGAAAAGGGACGACCGCATGGCCACCTTCGTCCTCGAGGACCTGACCGGCAAGATCGAGGTCGTCGCCTTCCCCGAATGCTACGCCAAGTACGGGACGTACCTCCGGGAAGGTCAGCTCGTCTGGGCCAAGGGCAAGTACATGGGCGAAGAGGACAACCGCCGCATCAGCCTGAGCCAGGCCATGCCGCTCACCGAGGCCTTCGAGAAGCAGGCCAAGCGCGTCGTCGTCCGCATCTTCCTGCCCGGCCTCGAGGAGGCGACGCTCTCCGAGCTCAAGACGATCATGGACGCCCACGAAGGGAAGTGCCCCGTCTACTTCGAGCTCGAAACGCCCCGGTCCTACCGCCTGACGGCCCAGAGCGCCGAGGTCCAGAAGGTCACGCCTTCGGAGACCCTCATCAAGAAAGTCGAAGCCCTGCTCGGCGAGAAGTCGGTCTCGGTCGATTATTGACGGGCCGGAACGAAAAGGGTAGATTAAGTTGACTATTTTCATGGTTTTCTGAGGATTGACGTGCCCTATCGAATCATCGTCGCCGACCCCAGCCCTTCGGTCCAGAAGACCGCCCAGCTGGTCTTCGCCGGGCCGGAGTACCGGGTCTTCGTGTTCGAGGACGGTGCGTCGCTCCTCGAATCGGTCGAGGAAATCCGGCCGGACGCGCTCCTGGTCAGCCTCACGCTTCCCGGCCGGGACGGCTACGAGGTCGGTCGGACCCTGAGAAGCCGGAAGGACCTCGAGACGGTGCCCCTCGTCGGCCTGAAGGGGACCTTCGAGTCCATGGACGCGGACAGGAACCCGCCCGCCGAATACGACGAGATCGTCCAGAAGCCGTTCGATTCGGAGCGGCTGGCCGCCGTCGTCCGGGAGCTCATCGCCCGGAAGACCGGGCCGACGTCGTTGCCCGAGGAGCCGCTCCGGCCCGCGGCCGGGGACGATCCCGGGACGCCGGAGCCGGCCGCGCCTCCGATAACCGGTCCGGCGACCGCCGCCGACCAGGGCCTCAAAGAATGGGTCCGCGAGGAAATGGTCGGCATGGAGCGGGAGATCGAGAAACGCGTCCGGGCGCGCGTCGTCGCGGATCTTAAAGAATGGATGTCGGGAGACGGCAAAGGCTCCGGTCCCAAAGAGTAGAACATGAACACCAAAGACGAGCTGGCCAAAGCCTACGACCCCAAACCCGTCGAGGAGAAGTGGGGAAAATTCTGG
>Ga0268280_1001575_pt1 | contig 15036 bp, 16 predicted proteins | sample saktaG_9_FD_190139 | JGI IMG/M metagenome (GOLD analysis project Ga0268280, IMG submission 190139) | Saline water microbial communities from Sakinaw Lake, British Columbia, Canada - sak_2011_5_24_40m | ecosystem: Environmental > Aquatic > Non-marine Saline and Alkaline > Saline ... | reverse complement strand
GACTAAAATTCCTTTCGACATAAAATATACTACATTCACAGAGCTGACCAAGCTTGGATTCGATGCAACCGTCGCCTTGATGACGGGCGGAATAGTCATCGGAATTCTGCCGGCCATAGCATCGTACTTTATAACCCGCCGCCTGGTAAAAAAACTCCGCTCCCGCAGGAGGCTTCGAATGATCAGGCAGGAAGAAACAGCTCCATGACATCTCCAAGAACTCTCCTTTCCGCATGGAACATTTCCCCGAAAAAGCAGTTCGGCCAGAATTTTCTCTCCGACCCGAAAACGGCAGAAATGATCGTCTCCCGTTCAGGCATATCGAAAGAGGATATTGTTCTCGAAGTAGGAGCCGGCCTCGGAGCCCTGACCGTTCCGCTTGCTCTTGCCGCAGGAAGAGTATATGCGGTCGAAAAGGACACAAATATCTTACCTCTGTTAAAAAGCGAGCTTCTTGCGAAAAATATCGATAATGTCAGTATAATGAACGAAAACATACTGGAAACGGATATTGAAATCATCGCAGCAAAGCATGACCGAAAAATAATAGTTTTCGGGAATCTTCCTTATAATATCTCATCCCAGGTTCTGATAAAGCTCATTATTCAGAGAAACTGTCTGAACCGCGCCGTTCTGATGTTTCAGAAGGAACTATCGGAAAGAATATGCGCGAAGCCGGGTATCAAAGATTACGGCCGGATCTCCGTCATGCTGCGGTACTGCGCCGATATCGGCAAAATCGCCGATGTAAAGGCATCTCATTTTTTCCCGAAACCTAAGATTGATTCCCAGGTCATTGAAATAAGATTCAAGGAGAATCCGGATTTTCCGGCCGATGATGAGAAGTTTTTTTTCAGAGTAATCAAGGCCGGTTTCGGAAAAAGGCGCAAAACCCTTAAAAACTCCCTTTCCGGAAGCGAGCTTGAAATCGACACTCAAACCGCGGTTCTGGCCTTAAACAGCGCCGGTATTGATCCTGTACGGCGCGCTGAAACCCTTACCGTTGAAGAATTCGCAAAGCTCAGCAACGCCATTCCGAAAGCTCCGGACAGAGAAATCCGGCAATAAGCTTGAGAAGGCGTGAGGCGTGAGGAGGAAGACATGGCTTTTTGTAATTTGGTCAACCGGTGCTGCAGAACAGATACCTGCAAACGGCCAGAGATCATGCTCGATATTGACCCCGACACCTATTTCCCGGCAATTCTCAGGGTTTGGTAGAGTTCAAGGTAGGCCCCGGCCGAGCGGTCCCAGGAATAGTCTGTGTGCATGCCGTTTGTCTGCAGGCTTCTCCATAAGGGCTGGTTGTAATATGCTGCCACAGCCTCCCGCAGGGCCCCGAATAATGCCCAGCCATCATAGGGATAAAACTTGAAGCCGGTCCCTCGGCCTGTCTCATAATCGAATGGATGGACCGTATCTTCCAGGCCCCCTGTTCCTCTTACCACGGGAACGGTCCCGTACCTCAAGGCGTAGATCTGGGTGAGGCCGCAGGGCTCGTAGCGGGACGGGTTCAGGAAGAGATCTACCCCGGCCAGTATACGATGGGCCAGGGGCTCGTTAAAACCTATGTAAGTCCTCATTAGACCGCTGTGGCGTCTTTCCGCCTCCTGCAGGAGCCATTGGATGTGTCCATCACCTGATCCCAAAACCACCAGACCCACATCCATAGCAAAGATCGCGTCAAGGATAGGAAGCAGAAGATCGAAACCCTTCTGGTTGTCGAGTCGAGAGATGATGCCCAGTAATGGTCGTTTTGCCAAACTCTCGTCAAGGTTCAGTTCTCGAAGCAAAGCCTCCTTGCAGGTCTTCTTGCCACTCATATCTTCAGGGCCATAATGAGACGGGATATGGGGATCGGTGGACGGATCCCAGAGTCTGTAATCGGCCCCATTCAAGATCCCCCGGAGAAAGGCCTGTCTGTGCCTTAGAATGCCGTCCATGCCCATGCCGTATTCCGGCCGCTGTATCTCCTGTGCATAGGTGGGACTCACGGTGGTGACGGCATCGGAATAGACAATCCCCGACTTGAGCAGGCTTATCAGCCCCCAGTATTCCAAACCCTCGGCGTGAAAGAACTCCTCCCATGGAAGCCCGGTAATGTCCCATCTCCACCATGGAAACAGTCCCTTATAACCTATATTGTGAATGGTAAAGACCGAGGAGGCGCCCATTTGCCGAAAAGGCCCCTTCAGCAGGGCGGGTACTAACCCGGTCTGCCAGTCATGACAGTGGATGATGTCAGGCTGGAATGAAAGCTTCTGGGCCATAACCATAGCGGCATGGGAAAAGTAGCAGAAACGTTCCATGTTGTCCCCGAAGTCCTGGCTCCCTTCTCCGTATATCGAGGGCCGGTCATAAAAGCCGGGTCTGTCCACCAGATAGACGGGAATCTTGTCCGGGGTCTCTGTTTCAAGGATGTGGCAGGGCAGTGTTTCCTTGCCAAGGGGAACATGCAAGTCGTTTAAGACGGTCCGGGTTTGAAAACCTGCTTCCCGGATAGTCCGGTAAAAGGGGATGGCCAGCCGAACGTGGACACCCAGCCTCTTCAAAGCCCCGGGCAAAGATCCGGCCACATCGGCCAATCCGCCTGTTTTGGCGAACGGGATAGCCTCGGATGCCAGGAACAGAACGTTCAGATCTCTCACAGCCATTTCGGATATACTCCTGTGGTGCTGTCAGACGGATTTATTTTATCGGCGCATCCAAACAAAACAAGCTGCCGGTTCCTCATTAGCATGCAGGCCCCGCCTTTGTCTTCTCCGCCGATTTCTCATCCCATACCTCGACAAGATAATTTTTCTGCTCTTCAAATTGAATGGCCTGATCTTCAACCAAGGTCTCTGCCTCCTGGGATGTCATTTCCTGGGTCTGGCGGACAAATGAAGCCACCCTCGCGTAATACAGGGGGGTCATCATGTCCAGGAGCTTGCTCCGGTTCACGGTCCACAGGTGGTGGGTGGCAGCCAGCTCATAGAGGATCTTCACCCAGGCTTCGGTAGGAAGATAAAAATCGGCTACACACATTTTCGAGGTCTCGGTTATCTGATCAAAGCTCTGTGTTCTGAAGATGTCCTTCCACAGAGAAGAGAACTGCTGATATCCTGTCTTGAAAAGTTCCACCAAAAGCGGCAGGTTGACATTCACCGGTTCGGGATCCATAGTCCCTTCAAATCCGAAGGTCTCCAAGGGTTCGCTCCCTTTGATCCCTTTCCAGTAGGGCTCATAGCGCTCCATCATGGAGAAGAGGGCGGACAGGACCTGGCGGAACATGGGGCCCAGATGCTGACCAGGGTCCTTGACATCATGGATTTTTACGCCCAGGTTGGACTGGCAGATCTTGAATCCCTGGGTTACAGCGCTTGTGGTCATCCATATATCGATTCCGAAACGTGCCACGTCCGTCAGCCACACGTCCTGGTCTGTATAGAATTTTGCCACGTCCCTCGAGATGGCAAAATCCCCGCCGATAGGCTGCCGAATGCGTTTGCCGTACAGAGCGCGTGTCAGGTTGTAGACGATGTTGTTGGTGATCGTCCCGTCATACTTGTGCCGCACATATACCGGGGCCACGAACTGGTATCCTTCCTCAAGGACCGGATGAAGAAGGTATTTCACCCAGTCCGCGGTGATGCTCCGGAGGTCGGAATCCACCATGGCGCACACCTTAACATTGAGCCTTGCGGCCGCCTCGAATACGGACCGGAGCGCGGTTCCTTTTCCGCCCGGCCCACGGTAAATGGTGACCATCTTTTCCTGCCAGGGTTTGATCTGGAATTCCTTGGCCACCTCTCTTGTGTCATCGGTGGAGCCGCCGTCCGCGATTAGGATGACGCTCCTTTTGTCCTTGTAGTGTTTGGCCAGGCCGTGCGCCACCATCTGGATCACGTGGACTATGGTTGCTTCGTTGTTGAAACTGGGGATACCAATAAGAATATCCGCAGATTCTATCTCCTCCAGTCGCTTGGAGGAATAGGGCCGCAATGCGGTGTCATATATCATGTTTCTTACTCCTCTTTGTACTCACATGCTGTGAAACATCGGGGCAACAGTTTTAATGGACTCGTAAATTAATGACTTTTTACGAAGCCATCAGTTTTTAATCAAACGCCATTTCTGTCTTCCAGACTTCCCATACTTTTCCGACAAGACCTGGACCGGGCTTAAGGGTCATTTTGCCAGGTTTCCATCCTGAAGGCGTAGCTTCTGCGCCTTTACTGTTTCTTACCAGCTGAAACGCCTGAATTTGTCTCAACGACTCTTTGACGTTTCTTCCAACCGGAGGCGTCAATACTTCGAATCCCTGTATTATGCCGTCAGGGTCAATGATGAACCGCCCCCTGGTTTCCACACCAGCATCCTCATCATACACGCCATATACGGAACCCACCTTACCTCCACCATCCGACAACATGGGAAAGGGGACTCCTCCTGAAACCATTTTTGAAAGTTCGTGATCATTCCACATTTTATGAACAAATACACTGTCGATACTCATAGAAAGCACTTCCACTCCCAGCTTCTGGAATTCAGGAAATTTTTCAGCAACTGCTGAAATTTCAGTAGCTCAGACGAATGTGAAATCACCCGGATAAAAACATAAAACAACCCATTTGCCCAGGTATTCGGACAATTTAATATTTACAAATTTTCCGTTTAAGTACGCCGGCGCAGAAAAATCAGGCGCTTTTCTTCCTACTTTTATCATGGTCGCAACCTCCCTTGGCTTTTTATTATCCTTTGTCTCTTCCGGAATGACGGCTTCTCCCACCGGCCCCCCGGTTGGACGGGCACACCCAGCTTTGAATTCTTCAGGCATAGGCAAACCTCCTTTTTTAATAAAGAAATTAAAGTTTAAAACCGTATAACCTTCGTGGAAGCATATATCTCTTCAGCAGGTAAACAAAAATTTGGTTTACGCCAGTTTCTTGCCGGCACCCGGCCCCGGCGCAATGCTATAGATTTCTTCTATCTTTAAAATAACCGCACCTTTTGATTTAAGGGGGAACCCTGCCTTGTTGCCCAATTCTTCTATCCATTTGGCAGTATCTTCATATCGCTGGCCGGCAGTTTCAATAGCAACGGAACCTTTCAACTGGTATCCTTCACGGCCCTCCCAGAAAGTGATAGCTATTTTCGGGTTGGCTTTCAGGTTGGCCAGTGTTTTATTGAAAAACTGGTCCGAGATAAGGATTGTTTCGCTGTCGATGATTTTTTTTGCGCCCACGGGAACGGCGTTGGGCTTACCATCCTTCGTTGCTGTTGCAATGATTGCTGTGGGAACTTTTTTGAACAATTCCATCATGCGTTCGGTCATTTTTGCCATTTGTTGTTTTCTCCTTTTCAGGGTTATTGAAAGTTGATGGTTATGCTTTTTATGCCCTTTGTATTTAATTTGATATGAACCTCCTTTTTAAGGCAAGTAATATTTATAAATTGCAACTGCATGCTAATGAACGGAAAGCCGGAGGTCATCCCGGAGTGAGTCCCCGGACCCCCTTGCAAAAAATTCCACTCATTTCTTTTTACGTGCAACCCTTGCCGCAAGCAGCACCGGATCGTACACAGGCGAGAAAGGCGGGGCGTATGCAAGGTCGAGATCGAACACTTGATCGATGGACATCTTATTATAGATGGCTGTTGCATATACATCTATACGTTTGACCGATTCAATCCTTCCTGCCAGTTGTGCACCGAGTAGACGCCGGTTTTTCCTGCTGAATATTACAAGGGAGTTCATAAAGGAGGCACCCGGGTAATAACGGGCCCTGTCCCTGGATTTGACAATGACCTTCTCGGGGTCAAGTTCCAGTTCCCGGGACTGATCATATGAAAGACCGGTTCGCGCAACGCCGAGATCGAATATCTTGGTTATGGCCGTGCCCAGGACACCCGCAAAAGGCTCCCGTTCACCGGCGATGTTCATACCGGCAATGACACCCTGTTTGTTCGCCTTCAAAGCGAGCGGGGCATGGACCTCTATCCCGAAGGTTGTCATCCGGGCGGTCGCACAGTCCCCTGCGGCATAGATCCCCTCGACATTAGTTTCCATGAATTCATTCACCCGGATAGCCCGGTTGGTGCCCAGTTGAATCCCTGCAGCCGCGGCAAGATCGCTGTTCGGCTCGACACCAATGGCGAGCAGGACTGCATCCACTTCTAAAATCTCGGTATCGCGAATAATACCGATTTTGTCACCCCGTTGTTCCAGTCCGGAGAACGATTGCCCCAGGCTGAGGAATACCCCTTGTTCAGACAATTTCTGCTTGATGATGTCGGAAATCTCTTTTTCAAATGCGCGATGGAGGTCTTCACGGCGATGGACCAGCGTTGTCGTGATCCCCTGTTCGCAGAATGATTCCACTGCCTCGAGTCCGATATATCCGCCGCCGATCACGGCTATGCTCTGCGGCTTCTTTTCGGCGATAAAATTCTTTATTCGCGCCGCATCATAAAGATTATTCATGGTAAAGACGTTCGTAAACCGGCTTACGTCAATTCCCTTAGTTTGGGGACGGGCCCCGGTTGCGATGACGAGACGGTCATAGGGTTCGGTCAAGCGGGTTCCCTTGTTTTCCACAGTAACTGTGCGCACGGAAGGATCGATTGCAACAACCGTATGACCAATCCGCACATCGACTTTGCGTTTTTCCCGAGCCTCATCGAGAGAGACCTCCAGCAGCTCATCCATGGAACTGACCGCACCTCCTATAAAATAAGGAATCCCGCATGCTGCGTACGATATATAGTCTCCCCTCTCAAAGACTATGACATCATATTCCGGTCTCAGGCGTTTGATCTGACTTGCCGCGCTCATGCCCGCTGCGTCGCCACCGATAATGATGACCCTCATACTGCTATCCCCCTCCTTTTGCACCGTTATCCCCGTGATGCATCTTTTCTTAAAGATTTCACACACACTGTGTTATTTACAATAATATGGGCCGGAAAGCAAGACACACTCCCCGGGAATTACCTGTTTTTTTCAGGTTGCTCCATAAAAAACCGTCAATGCATTTTTGGTCGCTGATTTTTATGGCGGATGACTTGGTAAAATCTCTACATGTTCTCTGCGGCAGGGACAGTCCTATCCTCGAGGATATTGACATAACCGCCCACCTCGTTGTTGTAAGAATTACATTGATTAATGGGTCTCTTGTGTCAAGGGTTTGAGCATACCGGGCATGGAAAAATATACATCATCCAGCCGGTCGCAAAGGTAGGCCTGAATGATCTTATCCAGCTCACCGACGACTCCACAGGTCAATCCGATTTTCTTGCTTTCAATGAGCCGGAACATGGTTTCACTGATCGCCGCACAGATGACTCTATTGACTTCGAGCCGGCAAAGGGCTTCTACCCGCTCAAACAGGGACATCTTCTCGAGAGACAACTCCCGACGCGCCAACTCCTGTCCATCCTCGAAATCCACGACGATCAAGAGGTTGCTGATATCCAGCACCGGGGCCACTCGGGAGTGAAATACAGGAATAGCTATCCTTTCCATATGGGAATCGCTGTTTGAGGGTCAGCTTGGGGCGAAAGTGAGCAAGAATGGGAATGCCCCGCCTCACAAGAGTTAACATGGTGATCACTGCACCCGCAGAGGGATGCCATCTCAGAACTGATATCGGCTTCGGCCAGATGCCACCACAATGGATTGATGTGCGGATCTGGCGCCTCACCGTTCTTCAAGGTTTCCGGGTCAAGCCTGGAATCAAACAGAATTTCTTCCCCTTCTTCGGGATCCGGCATCCATTGAGTGCATTGCGTTATCATGTCATCGGCAAACACTATGCTCGCGCTGCGAATCCGGCTTTGAGCGCAAGGCTGCGCCTCAATGTTGCCGTCAGTTTTTTGAACATGCTCAAATCCGGGCAGCCGGCTCATTCGAAACCATACCGGAGGTCTCCGCACGTAGAAAGCATAAAGACATACCAAGCTGTCAAACAGCGGATAGCCGATCGTCCAGCCTGCGACGTTACGCAACAAATCGCCTTCAGCAATCTTCGGTTCGCAGGTGATAGGAGCGCTTCCGTTATATGCCGGACTGACCAGCCGAATGGTGTCCAGGCTTTCAAAAGTAAACGCCACCGCCCTACCCCCGGCATCGGCTGAAACCATCAGGCTGCCGATGTTGAAAAAAGATGGGGGAATTTCATGCCTGGCCTCGAAAACCGGAGTGTTGGTCTGGTCAAACAGAGGGCTTTTCAGGATTTCCCGCTCGGCGGCGGAAAAGCTAAAAAATGCGGGGGTTCCAGAGCATGGAAAGCACTTCACAGCGAATAGTCCCTGCTTCACCGGCCGCGCACCGGCAATCTGTTCTGCGGTTTGCTCAAGAACCAGCCCGTAAGGCCCCGGTTGTCCGGCGATCCAAATATACCACTCCGGCTGGTTTCCCCAGACCTGGCTCACCCCGGTAACCCCGGACAATCCTTTCACCGTTTCAGCCCAGGATGCCCGAACCATCATGTTATCCATCAGGGTGCGGAAAAAATGTTCATTATCCAGAGCCATATCCTCCCTTTTTCAGAAAGAGATCCTTCACGATGTCGTTCTTTTCCCGGCCGTCCACCGGTATTCCCTCTTTTCGGGCGGCGTCCAGTAAAATGTCGTCCGGATAGGCCAGGGTCAACGCATAGCTCGACTCGTAGTCCGAAAAAAAGGCTTCGAAATCCGCTTTTGCCCTTGCTTCCTTTACCCCTGCCCGGAAGCCGGCAAGAGTTTTGCCTGCCTGCTCCAGGAAAAACCTGGTAAAAAATTGTCTCCTGCCGTCATTCATAACGTCATTTGTCCGATCGCCTGGTCAGCGGCCACCCCTCGAAGAAATCCATCTGTATGATAATGACCGAAAGAAACAGGAATGTCCACACCAGGGACGTTTCACCGGGCTGGGCGAACCCTGGAACCTTGGATAGGACCAGTGTAGCCAGGGGCGAGTAGTAAAAGGCATAGAAGAGCATGCCGCCGGCAATGGCGATCACGGTGCGCACCACGCTCCGGACCCAGATCCCGCCGACATTCGGGAAGTTGTTAAAATAATTCTTCAGGATGAACGCCGCCAGGATGAAAAAACCCGCAATCTCGCCGGTATGGATAAAGCGGAAATCCGGGCCGTCAGTGTATTGTCCGCCGACAAACGGCTCGTTCCAGATCCGGTTCATAATCCGGGTCAGAATGTAAACGAGGAGGATGCCGAGAACAACCGACACGATGAAGACAATTATCCCCTTCCAGAAGTTTTTCTCCCCCTCACGGCCCATCTGTTTGAAGGGCTGGCCTTCCCACAGGAATTCGAAAGCGGTCAGCCAGAAGAGGATGCAGATGACAAGCCCCAGGCTGAAGAAGGCGCTTCCGGTGCCCGCGAATTCATCCCACCATGGAGCGACCCCGGCCTTGGTCTGGGCGGGATAGAAGAGATAGCAGATGTGCGGATGGAAGAGGATCGAGTAGATAATGGTAGAAAAAAAGAAAACCGCAAAGAACCTCGACCACGCGGCTGCCCCGCGGTCGGCCCCCTGCCAGGGCCACTTACCAAATCCGGTCCTCCAGAACAGGGTCATCCAGATAAAAGCGGTTAAATAGTAAACAATGGCCGTGCAGGCGTTTTCCCTGGCAACAAAGAATTCCGCTCCAATGCCGCCGCCGGCAATGATGGACTGGGGACTGAAGTAGGCAATACCGAATTTACCGATAAATCCCCAGAAGACGACATATAAAATGGCCAGCATGAGAACAACGGCTGTGACCGTAAGATAGATACCTCTTCCAACCCGGGACTGGGCTGTGTCTCTGGCCGGGAAGGGATAAAAGTCGGCGATGTCGGCGATCATCAGGATAGCGGTAACCAGCGTCACCACAAGCGCAAACCCGTACATGGGTGTGTAGAGCTTCATAATCGCGTTCGGATTCATGAAAATGTACCAGAGCAGCCAAACGATCCCGAACACGACAATAAAGTTAAGCAATCCGAACAAATAATTATATCCCTTGTCCACACTTTTTGCATTTTTCATAGCGTCTCCGTGCTAAGCCGTTATAACAGCATAACTGTAACATTGGAATTTTATGACCGGCATAAGGATCCTTAACGAAATGCTCAAAAAGGTAATGGTTCTTTCGTAACGGCTCCTAAGCTGTAATTGAAAGGCCCGGGCCGACCTGCCTCTGACAGATGGCCGCCCCGGACCCGGTCAACTAAAATGTCACTGTGTCGCCATTGGTGAGAAAAACGTTGGAGGCCTTGGCCACCGTCGACGTTTTCTTGTAGCTCTTGTATTTGTCGGTTCCCTTGACAATCGGGATCCCGGCCTCGGCGGCCTTTTCTGCCCAGATCCAGCCGGTGCAGTGGTTGCAGGCTACCTTTTTCAAGCCGAATGCCTTGACGCCTTTGATGATGTCGTCGAACTTCGGTTCCCAGGTTTCAAAGAGGGTGATGTGAAGACCGCCATAACAACCGTAAGGTTGATATCCTTCAATATTGTTCCTTGCCCAGGACAGAAGCGAAAGAACGCCCGGGTGGCAGCAGCCGGTGACGGTGACAATGCCCTTGTCCTTCACGTTGAAATAAAGGATGTTTTCTCCTTTTACCCGCAGCAGAATAGGAATATCGAACATCCGCAGCGCCACACCCGGCATCAGAGGATAGATTCCGGTCCCCTTCTCACCATCCGGATCACAGAGCACCATTTTGCCCTTGTGAGGAAAGTCGTTCTTGCAGATCATGACATCTTTTCCCTCTTTGTTTTTTGCGGTGAGCTTGCCCCCTTTGATCAACTGCATGTCCTCGGGGTAATAGGTCTTGGGAACGTACATGGTGATGTCCTGCTTGTGCTTCAGGGTGGATTCAATCCCCCAGAGATGGTCAAGGTGCCAGTGGGAGAGCACCATAAATTCGATTTCGCCGCTCTTGAGCATGGCCGGAATCTTATTCATCTCCCAGATGTAGTCCATCCACTGGTTGTTCCAGCCGGTATCTAGAAGGAATTTTCTCTCCTTGCCGTCCAGCTGGGTGACTGTGACCAGTGCCGCATACCCGCCGGCATTGTCCCATGCCCAGGGAATGGTGTACTGGTTGGTCATGCCGCCGCCGTAATCGGTCATGTCCTTTTTAAATTGGTCGTTATTGAACCAACTGGTTTCAGTGAGGACATCCACCTTGAGGCTCTTGATTTCACCCATATTCGTTTTCTTGGCCGCCTTCGCCTCCGGCAGCAGGGTGCCGGTAGTTCCGGAAACCGCCGCCATAGCGCTGGTGGCCGCTAATGATTTTAAAAAGTCCCTTCGTTTCATCATTTCCTCCTTTTTTAATTAACCTGCTTCTTTTTCGATCCCTTTCCTCAAATCATAGAGAAGGTCGGTAATGGCCTCACCCTCTTTGGGCGTCATGTCAAATCCGTATCCATGCATGACGTTGACCACCATGTTCCACTCATCTTTGGTTTTACCCGCCTTTTCAGGGTCTGCCACCGAATCATGGCAACCGAGGCATTTTTTCTGATAGATCTGAAAAGCCTTGACGTGCTCGATGCGCTTTTTTTTGGCCTTGGCCTCCACGCTATCCCCGCTGCTTCCGAACACAAAGAAAACCCCCGTAATGCAGACGACACCGGCCAGCATCAGCCAACGGGTTCGTATGGATCTCTTGGTTTTCATTGAGCCCCCCTTTCTGTTTTTTCCTGTTAATGAACTTTGCTTTAAAATCCGAAATGGTCCCGCCACTATGTTTTTAACAATGAACTATCTTCTATAATTCAGCAAATATGGTGCCAATCATAAAGTCGCATCGATAAATAAATTAAACCATCTGATTTTAAACGCGATATTCGCTATATGGCCGGGAAAGTGGAAAACCAGGTGTACAAATAAAGGGAACTTAATAAACCCGATTTTGAAAGATATGGTACAGTTTGTTCCTGTTTTTTGGATATATCTTGTAAATGGATCAGAAGGGGGGCACCGACTATGGGTATAATCAGCCTCAAAGTGTTTTAACATATTGTTATTTATAATTAATTATTGATATATAAGCAAAGGCATGCGCCAACAATTCCCTTGACAGGGCCCGTCGGTGTTGTTACAAATCAGAATAAATCCTATCTATGCAACCGCTCAGATTGGATCAATATTCTCCTGATCTGAAATCGATGGTACTGAGGTGCCTTCTGTCGGATACGCATAACATCATTTTAGACAGCATAACGGACGGGGTCTTCACTGTCGATCTCAATCTTACCATCACCTCGTTCAACCGCGCTGCTGAGCAAATCACGGGAATTCCCCGATCCGAAGCCATCGGCAAACCATGCTTCGAAGTTTTCAGAGCCAATATCTGTGAAAGCGGGTGCATGTTGCGCCGAACCATGAAAACGGCAAGTCCGATATTCAACATCCCGGTTCACATTTACCGTGCCGATAAAAAACAAATCCCTATCAGTGTGACCACAGCCATCCTGCACAACGCTGATGGCCAAGTGGCAGGCGTGGTTGAGACTTTTCGGGACTTGAGCGTAGTCCGCGGCCTTCAAAAGGCCCTTAAAAAACAAAATCGATTCGAAGACATCATCAGTAAAAATCCCGCTATGCTCTCCATCTTTTCGGTCCTGCCTCAGATCGCCCAAAGCCAGAGCACCGTCCTGATCGAAGGTCCCAGCGGAACCGGAAAAGAATTGATCGCACGGGCCCTCCATCACCACAGCCGCAGTTCGTCCGGGCCCTTTGTGGCCGTCAACTGCGGCGCCCTGCCTGATACTCTTATCGAGTCAGAACTATTCGGCTACAAGGCAGGGGCCTTCACCGACGCAAAAAAAGACAAGCCAGGCCGATTTGCCCGTGCCCATGGCGGCACCATCTTTCTGGACGAAATAGGGGACCTTTCCCCTGCCGTTCAAATCCGCCTGCTCCGGGTTTTGGAGGAAAAGGCCTACGAACCTTTGGGCGCCGTCGAGAAGCAATTCACCAATGCAAGAGTCATTACTGCCACCCACCGGGACCTGGGACAACTGGTCAAGGAAAATCGTTTCAGGGAAGATCTTTTTTTCCGCATCAATGTCATCCGGTTGACCCTGCCGTCACTCAAAGAACGCAAGGAGGATATTCCCCTGCTTGTTGATCACTTCATCGAGCATTTCAACCATCAGCGTGGAAAGCAAATCCTCGGCGCAACCGCGGAAGCGATGGGTGCCCTGATGCTTTATGACTGGCCCGGCAACATACGCGAACTTGAAAACGCCATCGAGCATGCCGTTGTCCTTTGCCGGGATGAGCTTATTCACGCGATGAACCTGCCTTCCCATCTAACCCCGGAGCGAGGATGGGATCAGGTGCCGGCAGGCTTGGAACTGAAGGAGATCGAAAAGCGCGCAATCCTGGCCACACTGGAAAAAAATGATTGGAAAAAGGTTATAACCGCCCGGGATTTGGGCATCGACAAAAACACCCTGCGGCGTAAAATCCGGCGCCTCGGAATCACAGCCCCAAACCATCGGCCATGATGTGAGGCATTTGCATAACACCCCCTTGAGACTGGCAGGATTGCCATCCTCATACCCGGTAAGTTTGCGGGTCCCTTTTTGCTAAAGCTCCTACATGTTCTCTGCAGCAGAGACCGTTCTGTCCCCCAGGATATTCACATAACCACCCATCTCGTTGTCGTACCATCCGTATATAACCGCCTGGGTGACCGGTATGTTTATGATCTTCTGCTTCAGGGATGCGACTATGTTCTTTTCTATTCCTGGAACTTTTTCAAGATCTATAGTGACCTCAGCCGTCCGGGTATGTGTTTCATGTCCTTCAATAAGCGCCGCTATACCGGGCATCCCTATTATGTCGCATGATACATTCTGCTTGTCCGAATAGATAAGATATCCTTTCGGATCGTCGGCGGCGGACTGTTTGTATATGTCGTTTATTATCTCTTTTCTTATTGACTCTCCTGAAAGCTCCTCCTGGAGATTAAGAACCAGTATTATAAGCGAGCCCGTGCTGGTCGGAATTCTCACGGATTCGGCAATAAAACCTATCTGTTTCATTTCGGGAATCACCAGCATCAGGGCATTCGCCGCTCCTGTTGACGTAAGAATGATGTTGTTCATCACGCTTCTGTTTTTTCTCAAATCCGTTGCGCCCGTTTTGGGAAGGCGGTCCAGAACCTCCTGGGAGCCGGTAACCGCATGCACTGTCGCCATGGAAGCGGAGAGGATTCTCTTTGCGCCGAAATAATTTATCAGGGGTTTTATCATGTGTGCAAGACATGTAGTGGTACAAGACGCGCCCGATATTATCTTGTGCCGCCTGGGATCATAATCGTTCGCATTAATCCCCATAACTGTTGTTACCACGTCCTCGGGCATGGCCTTCCCCTTGTCTCCTATTTTAAAAGGAGCTGAAACTATGACTTTCCCTGCCCCTGCCTCAAGATGCCCCCTTACCGAGCCACGTTTATGATCGGGAGGAAGTGTCGGGTCAAGAAACTGTCCCGTTGTATCGACCACAAGCTTCACGCCATGGTCGCTCCATCCGAGTTCAGCCGGGTTTCTTGAAGCCAGCAGGAATTTGATTTTTACCCCGTCAGCGATAATCGTTCCGTTCTTTTCGTCGATGTCGCTTATAACGGAAGAGGCCTTTTGCCCGTATAAAAAGGAATGAAGAGACCCAAACGTCGAATCCATTTCAAGATACTGCGCTATGTCATATATTGATGCTCCGGCTTCACGCCCTATGTTCACGGTGATTTCATCAAAAAACTTCCTCCCGACATGATGCCAGACCGTGAGTTTTCCAATCCTTCCGAAACCGTTTACTCCCAGCCTGAAACCTTTTCCCTTCCCTGTCGAATCCATTTTTATTCCCCCTTTTAGGAGCCGTTACGAAACAACCTGTACTTTTTTGATACTTTCGTTACGGCTCCTTATGCCGGTTACAGCATCAAAATGTTCCAGTTATTTTTGAACGACGGCTTACAGGTTTTCTTTTATTCCTATCAGGCCCTGATATACCGAGCCTTCCTGACCGTCAATACTTATGTAATCCCCTGAT
>Ga0268280_1001573_pt1 | contig 15056 bp, 13 predicted proteins | sample saktaG_9_FD_190139 | JGI IMG/M metagenome (GOLD analysis project Ga0268280, IMG submission 190139) | Saline water microbial communities from Sakinaw Lake, British Columbia, Canada - sak_2011_5_24_40m | ecosystem: Environmental > Aquatic > Non-marine Saline and Alkaline > Saline ... | reverse complement strand
TCCGTGTATAGAAATGACAATGAGTGCATTTTTCGAAGTGTTTAATCCTATTGGTTCATCAAACCTGTTGCTGTTTATGTGTAATATTTTATTCCCCGTTATTTTTATCCCTTTGAAGGCATAAAATGTATGTTCAATTCCAGCTATCGCATCTGCAATATCTAAAGTTCCCGGCTCTATGCCTCCTCCGTGGGGCGCCATTATAGCAAATTTTGAACCGGCTTTACGATATAGTATGGAGTAATCTTCATCTTCTTTTTCATTTTGTTCTAATTCAGCAAAGTCTGTGTATTTGTCCATTATAAATTTAATAAGCCTTAATAATTGTTTGCATGAAAGGCATAACATCATGATGTCATACGAGAGGGTGTATCGTGTTTAACAGCAAAAAAGCAATTTGTACTCTAAAAAATAATCAACAGCTAATTCAGTTGCGATCATCGGGTCAATATTTTATGAAAAACGGGAGAGCCATTGCAATAATGCCTATAAGAATCATAAGAAATAAATTTGAAACAAAATATGAGAATGAACACAGGAAAACACCAGACAGGAGAGCAATGCCTCGCCGTTGTTTTTTCCCGTATACTAAGTACCCCATACCGATTGAGCCAAACAATAACCCCCACATCAATGAAGCAGTACTATCCATAATATAGCTGCCCTTTTATAATTGACACGTAATAGAAACGGATCATCAGCGGTGAGTGGCAGCGAGTCCGAATGAAAGCCGATTTTAGCTGAAGTTAAATTGAAATATGGAACAACACTTTCGGATCATCAGGCCTATTATAATCAAGTGTGACCTGCGTGCCTTCAATTTCTGCATTTCCTTTGGAAATTTCGAATCCAATTATTTTATGGAAATAAATCGATCCTTTGTTAACTGGAGACGTGCAAGCCCTGACGGTATCACGCTTATTTTCTTTGCAAATCGTAAAAAAGCGATTGTATAGCAGCTTCCCAATCCCGAGTCCGCGGTAATCCGGATGGACACCAGCAAAATGTATATAACCTTCCTTTGATTTTGCCGGTGATAGAAAAGCTATCAGGAAAGCTATTAATTCATCACCTTTCTCGATCACAAATGATGTGTTGTTAAAGTGTATTAAAAATAGTTTCGGCAGCATGAAAGTTAGATCTCTGCCCTCCCACCAGTCTTTCAAAACGTTTAATATTCTTGGATGATCTGAAGGCTCACTATTTCTTATTGTGAAGCCATTTGGCAATTCATAATCCATGACATACTCCACCAAGATATTATAAATACTAAACATCCAAACTCAGAAAATAGTTTCAACAAACGCCAGCTATTTTTTTGAAAGCATTCCGTTCTTGTTGATTACCGACTACTGCCACCAAATCTCCTTCTCGGAAAGAATAATCCGTTTTGGGATTGGAAAAAAATACTTTTTCATGGATAATCCCTACAATTGACGCTCCTGTTTTGGTGCGAACTGCAGCATCTTTAATGCTTTTACTGATAAGAGGGCTTCCATGTGTGAGAGTAACCCACGAAATTTCCAACATATTTTTTATGTTATCAAGCTTGGCCAGGAGTTGATAATCATGGTATGATTGATAAATTGGCGCATAAAGTTGTTGCCGCACAGCATCGGTATATTCTTGAATAACTGCTACCGGGATTTCCAGGTGAAGAAGCGCCTGCCTTGCAATTTCCAGTCCCGCCTCCATTTCTGGAAGAACAGCCATATAAACACCGCTTTCATATAATGCCCGGGATTGCTCAACACCCTCGGCCCTGACAATGATATGCAACGCCGGCTTAAGGAGATGCGCCTGTTTTACAATGGACTGAGATGTAACAACTGAAGGAGTAGTAATAAGTAACAGCCTTGCCGCCTGTACTTTTGAAACATCAAGTACTGTTGCCTGACTCATATCGCCATAGATTACAGGATATTTCGCAGTCTTACATTCAAGCATTCGCTGATGATTCAATTCAATAATGACAAAAGGGAGATTGAGTTGGGTCAGTATCTGAGCGATGTGCTGTCCCACCCGCCCGCCTCCGGCAATGACGACATGATCCCTGAGTCCGGTATGCGGTATGTTTTCTGTTTGCAAAGGCTCATATTTAAACAGTCGTTTTTTTAATTTATAGAGAGGTGGTGCCATAGCCGAAGCAAACGGGGTAAGCACCATGCTCAAGACCGATATTGCAAGAACAAGCGAATACATATTTTGGTCGATGGATTGTGTTTCAAGTCCTACCCGTGCAAGAACAAAGGCAAATTCACCCACCTGAAACAGGCCGAGGCCGACTGCAATTGGAACAATATTTATATATCCGAATAGCATGGCAAGCACGGAAAATATTAAACCTTTGAAAACTGCAATGACCAAAACCAAAAAAAGAATTTTGCTCCAGTTTTCGAATAAAAAAGCCGGATCAAGAAGCATGCCGACTGATGTGAAAAACAAAAGGCCGAAGATGTCTCTTAAGGGAACAATATCACTCAATGCTTGATGGCCATAATCAGACTCACTGAGAACCATGCCGGCAACAAAAGCCCCGAAAGCAAATGAAAGCCCGAATAGATATGTGGCGTACCCAATACCAAGACCTATTGCGGTTATGGACAAAAGAAAAAGCTCCCTGGAGTTCCACCGGGCCACATGCTCAAGCAGCCACGGGAGCAACTTTCTGCCAAAATAAAGCATTAATACGAGGAAAATAACAGATTTGATAACAGCAATGGCTAAGAGGGGCAAGCCTGCTTTGGGGTTGCTCAGTTGAGGGAGGATAATCATCATCGGGATGACGGCAAGATCCTGGACAATGAGCATGCCAATCATTACCCGACTGGAAAGTGTCCCCACAAGCCCCCTGCTCATAAGGGTCTTCAGTGTCACCATGGTGCTGGAAAGAGATATTAAGGCTCCAAACCATAACGCACTCGCGGAGGACCAACCAAAATATTTACCAAGGTAAAAGCCAATACCGATGGTAAGAAGAATTTGCACAGGAGTGCCAATCAGGGCAATCTTTCGCACGGGTTTTAATTCGCTGATAGAAAATTCCAACCCTAACGCAAAGAGAAGAAGAGCCACTCCGATTTCCGCCAAGAGTTCGATCTCATGAATATCGCCAACCGTAACCCCGCCAGTGTATGGACCGACAACGATCCCTGCAAATATGTACCCTAAGATCAACGGTTGCTTGATTTTTTGCGCAATGAGCGCGCCAATCAAGGCAGCAACAACAATAATTACTATATCTGCGGCTACACCCATGAGAAGAACCTCAACTCAGAAAATCGCATTCTTTTTATAACCCAAATTATGAGCTGACTGTGTGGATATCGTTCTTTTGTCTAAGAACCGGCAAAGGCACGGCTGAATTTTTCAGTCTTACTTAATGCCGGTTGTTAGACACGACATATTACTTAGATTTAATAATTACTCGACCACGAGAGGTAAAAGAAACGCCTTGTTGTGTTTGTGTGCCAATCATTATTGATTCAACAATAGGAGAATTAACAAATTTGTCGGATTTCCATTCAACTATAAAATTGGCACCCGATCCTCCGCTTTTGTCTTTTTCTGGAATGACGTAGCGTAATGATTCTAATGGTTTCAAAATTACCGGCGCATTTAAATGTTTTTTTAATAACTTCCCTTGAGTCTCATAATAATCAACAACAGTGATTTCGATTTGATGCTTAGGGTCAATGTTTCTGATGCTTAATGTTACCGTCAATAAAAAAGGTCTTTCATCGTTGCCACTGTATATATGTGAATAAGCAGGCACATAAATAGTCTGACCATCAGACACCTCGTTTTTCTCGCAAGCATGCAAAGGTAGAGGTGAATAAAAACAAATGGAAAAAAGTATAAGCAAATAAACAAAATAATAAATCTTTTTCATGGGTACCCTCCTCTCCAATTAATAATATCTGTCGATCGAGTGTTTTACAGGTCTTCGGAAATGGTTTGATACAATGCCTTTACTCAGATGAAAGGATAAAATGGAATTAATCCTGATTACAGAAGCCCTTCATCCAAACGAATCCATATCATGAGATTTTACAATCAACAACACAAGAACTATTTTGGTATCGATATGCACGCCGGAAAAACATGCATCTGAATCGTAGTTTTGCCGTTTCTCAACGATATTGTTATCGGAGTCGAATGCGTCGAAATAAAATCACGTTCGTTCATTGGCAGGTATTATACATGAAAGCTATCCACGGTGGCAAAACAAAAGTGAAGACAAAAGTCTGGCCAGAATAATGAACATCATTTTTTTGTTCTTCTGCTTATCAACTCACGAGCTTATCAGCGTATGGGCTGATTTTAGACTTTTCAATTATGGAAGGTATAAAAAACAAAAGCCCGTATTCAGTCTTTACAGCTGAAAAACGGGACTTCTTCTTTTAGGGACGATTGAGGTACCTTTTATATCTGAAGTTAAATATGTCAATAAGAGAAAAACTTCCTTGATCCGCTGTTTTTCCACAACGCTCAACAACAGCTGACGCGTCTTTAATAACATAACATGCTAAATTTTTATAACAAATAATGCGGAAAGAGTGGCTGTCATTAAGCCGCCGGGCAAATTGAAGCCAGAAACAGTTATAGAGCCATGAAGACATGTCTTGGTTTATCAAGGCGGGTGATACCTGCCTCTTTTGCAGCTTTAATCGCTTCATTAAAATCCTTATCCGATGGTCTTGAGGAAAATTCCTTGAATTGATATGCCATTCCGCATGGCCTGTACTGGAACATGACATTTACATAAGTATTTTTTGATATTTTATCTGCAATAAAGCGCATTACTTCCCTTGTTCCGGCATGCCCGTGCGGCATGACAAGATGCCGAACAAGCAGCCCGCGCTGAGCAATTCCATTTTCGTCCACAACAAGATCTCCGACCTGCCTGAACATCTCGGCTAAGGTATTTCGGGCGGCTTCCGGGTAGTCCATCGTGTCACATGCTTTTGCTGCGATTTCAGAGTCCCAGAACTTAAAATCGGGCATATAGATATCAATAACGCCGTCAAGAATTTTGAGGGTTTCAACCCTGTCATAACCTCCTGTATTGTAAACAAGGGGGATATAAAGGCCTTTTCCAATTGCTATATCAAGAGCAGAAAGGATCTGCGGCACGACATGGGACGGTGTAACAAAATTGATATTATGGCAGCCTGATTTTTGAAGGGCAAGCATTATGCCGGCAAGCTGTTCGTCGGAAACTTCCTCGCCGCAACCTTCATGGCTAATGTCGTAATTCTGGCAAAAAACACAAAGAAGGTTGCAGTGTGTAAAAAATATTGTACCGGAACCATTTCTTCCTACAAGCGGAGCCTCTTCTCCAAAATGGGCATTATAGCTCGACACCCACGCTCTTTCGCCGGTTTTACAAACTCCAATTTCTCCCGAAAACCTGTCAACATTGCACTGCCTTGGGCAAAGTACGCATGAGCCTAGAATTTTGCGTGCATGTTCCGCTTTTTTCTTCAACAACCCTTTTTTATAAGTTTCTATATAGGCAGGTTGAAACACTTCATTGGTTCCTTGTTGACGCTGATCCGCCGCTTAGGCTTTTTATTAAGCAGTCAGGAAAAGCCGAGCAGTTTTCCGCCCTGAAAAACGCAAAAAGCCACGATCCACGCAACCGATGTGGTGTATATTATGCTGAATGCAGTCCATTTGAAAGAGGCTGTTTCCTTCTTTATCATTAAGATAGCAGCAAGACACGGCAGGTAGAGAAGCACAAAAACCATCATGGAAAGAGCGGAAAGAGGGGTCATGCCGGAAGACCGAAGCGCTTTTTTTAAGGCGTCTTTATCATCGGGTCCTTCGGTTGAATAGAGCACTCCTAAAGTGCTTACAACTATTTCCTTGGCGAAAAAGCCCGTTAAAAGCGAAACGCTGCCCCGCCAGTCAATACCGAGCGGTTCAAATACAGGAGAAATCCCTTTCCCTATTCTTCCCATGTATGACTTTTCGGTTTTTTCCGCATTCATGGCTTTCTGAAGACCGATTATCGCTGCGATTCTTTCTTTTTTTAAAGCATCCTTATCTTCATCGCCTGCAGCAGCGATTTTCATGTTGAACGATTCGTTCACCCGATTCATTGCAAAAGAGTAATCGACAGAATACTCGATGTTCTTCGGAAAAGCTGAAAGCGCCCACACTATAACTGAACCCACCAGTATCACGCCTCCCATTTTTTTTAAAAACATCTTGCTCCGGTCCCACATATGAATCATCAGGCTTTTTAACATCGGAACCCTGTATGGCGGAAGTTCCATCACGAAAGGGGCATCGACTCCTTTTAAAAGGGTCGAACGGAAAAGCCTGCCCGATAATATGGACAGAACAATTCCAAGAAGGTATAAGGAGAAAATTACATTGCCCGCTTTTGCCGTAAAAAATGTGCCGGCAAGCACAATATAAACAGGGAGCTTGGCAGAACACGACATGAAGGGAGTAATAAGGATTGTAAGAATGCGGTCTTTTTCGCTCTCTAATGTTCTTGTTGCCATTATTGCCGGAACATTACACCCGAATCCCATCAGCATCGGAATAAACGACTTTCCGTGAAGCCCTATAAGGTGCATGATCTTGTCCATGAGAAAAGCCGCTCTTGCCATGTATCCAGTATCTTCAAGCAGGGCGATACAAAAGAAAAGAATCAGAATGTTCGGCAGAAAGACTATAACGCTTCCGACACCTCCGATTATTCCGTCTATCAGCAAATCCTTTAAAAGGCTTTCGGGAACAATGTTTCCGGCAAATAAAGAGATAAGATTTACACCGCTTTCAATCCAGTCCATCGGGTATGCCCCAAGAGTAAAAGTAAGCTGGAACATGGCCCATATGAAGAAAATGAATATCGGAAATCCGATAAAGCGGTTTGTCAAAACGAGGTCAATGTTGCGTGAAAAATCAATACGCTCCCTTGCGGTGGTTGTCTGAACTTCCTTGATGATGCCGGCGATAAATCCGAACCGGTCATCAGTCATCACAATCTCGGCATCTTCATCAAAATGGTTTAACAGATATGTACGAAGAGTCCTGGTTTCCTCAAGTATCTCCTCTCCCGCGACTCCCGTCTTCCCGGCAAAGCGTTCTTTAACAATTTTGTCATCTTCAAGGAGCTTTATGGCGGTCCATCTGCTCTTGTAGTTAATTTTCTCCTTTACCTTCTCTTCTATAAGGTTTTGAATCTTTGAAATGGCATTCTCAATATCCTTGTTGTATTTGACATTCCGCTTCTCCTTTTCTTCCGGGCTTGTTTCGGCGAGTCTTATCGCTTCCTGCAAAAGATTGTCGATTCCTTCGTTCTTGTTCCCGACTGTAAATACAACAGGAACGGCAAGAAGATCGGAAAGCATTTCAGCATCAATTTTTGTTCCGTTCGAACGCGCGACATCTGCCATGTTAAGGGCAAAGAGCACCTTGCTGTCTATTTCCCTTAACTGGGTTGCAAGATAAAGGCTTCTTTCCAGGTTGGATGCGTCGATGATATCAATGATGACGTCGGGAGATTCTTCCAGAACAAAATCACGCGCCACGATCTCTTCTATTGAAAAAGGGGTCAAACTGTATGTTCCGGGAAGGTCTACGATTTTAAGATCGTACCCGAACTTCCGGATAAGTCCTTCTTTTTTTTCAACGGTGACACCGGGCCAGTTTCCAACTTTTTGCCTTGTGCCTGTGATATTGTTGAATATGGTCGTTTTGCCGGAATTGGGATTGCCGGCAAGCGCAATAGTAATTGTCTTTTTATCGGTCATCCGGTTCCCTGCCGTGATTTTTCAACGGTTATTTGCGCTGCTTCTTCAACCCGGAGCGATAGATGATAACCTTTCAGGATAAGTTCGATAGGATCTTTCAGGGGCGCGTATTTTTCCACGAATACTTCCGTACCTTTTACAATGCCCATTTCAAGTATTCTTCTTCTGAGAGCGCCATTACCCGCTACCCGGATAACTATTCCCTTATCACCTTGCTTCATTTCACTCAGCAGCATGAATAACACTCCTCGGCACTAAACAGGCTCAACAATTATTTTTTGCGCAAGGCCCTGTCCGATCATATATCTGCTGGATTGTACAGCGATGACAACCTGGCCTTTGCTGAAATTTGTTACAACTTCAATCTCGTCTTCGGGTCTTATTCCCATACTTAAAAGCCTCATGCGCGCGCCGGGCCCTCCCATGACCTCCCTGATAACAAGCCGCTCGCCCTGCTTTGCCATTGAAAGCGGCATAAGCTTCACCCTTTCTTTCAAACATTCGGAACAGATTCCATAAAGCTCCATTTTATGCTGAAGCATGTGAAATCCATGTTTTGAAGCGATGTTAATCTGCAAATTCTCTAAGGCATCTTCCTCAAACTCGACGATTTTCTTGCATTTTATACATATTATATGATCGTGATGTTGTCCCAGATGCCAGTGCTCATAACGGACAACACCGTTATCAAACCTGTTTTTACGGGCAAACCCGAAATTGCACATCAGTTTCAATGTATCCCTTACGAATTCATTATCCAGATCATGCCCGTTATCATTCAGCATTTGTGTCAGTTCAGCGGAAGTCACATGATTTTCCGTGTTAAGAAAAGTATCAAGGACCTTGAACCTGTCTTCAAATTTATCGATATGCCCTTGCTTAAAGAGCTTTTCGAATTGTTTCTTTTCCTGTTTATGGGTCCTTTTCATATCTGTTCCTCATTGAACCGAAATAGCGAGCGCATTCCCCGCGCTTGCGCCGGGGAATCTTCAAATCATTTGCAATAATAATCCCTGAAGTAATAGTTGTCAACAAACCAGATTTATTATGCTTTGATGATTTGAAAAGAGTGGCGGCTTCGATAAAAATCCGGGTCCCAGTTTTCATGAGAAACCGTATTCTATTGACAGGTTTGAATGGTAACTTAAAACAATGAACAAAACTACCTGGTGTGGCCGGGAATATTATAAGTTGTGCATGAGCCGCTCGAACATGATCTTGTCTGGGAATCCACTGATGATTTATTTCCTGAACCGCTTCCCATGGAAAAATTTGTCGAGCTAATAACCCGCTCAAATTCCTCGCTCCCGCACTTGGGGCATTTCAGCTCAGCCTCCTCGTTCTTATTCATTAAAATGAGTTCAAAAAACTCATCGCATTTCAAGCATTTGAATTCATATATCGGCATTAGTATATCCCTTCATTATAGTAACACGGAAAATTGACTTTTACAGAACTTACCTTATCTATTATCACTATAAAACTATTGTCAAGCAATAGAAATTAATGAGGGGTAATCATAGACCTTAAAGTATATTGCCTGAGTAGACCATCAATGTTAATTGCGAACCGCAATATTAAAAAAGTCAAAATCTGAGCAGGAAGGAAGATGCAAATGAGTTTCATAAACAGAATTTTTTTGACAGGTGACCATGTCTGCCCCTGGTGGTTTGCTTATACTTTCGACAATCCACTCAGGAGGTTGATACATAATCCGGAGAAGATGCTTAATAAATTCATTAAGGAAGGGGATACGGTTGTCGATATTGGATGCGGGATGGGATATTTTTCAATCGGAATGGCAAAGATGGTCGGAGCAAAAGGGCGCGTTATTTCGGTTGATCTGCAGGAAAAAATGCTTGAAAGAGTCCGCCACCGGGCACAGCAAAAAGGCTTCTTATCCCGGATCACCCTTCATAAATGCATTATTGATAAATTAGGGGTAAATGAACAGGCGGATTTTGCGCTCGGGTTCTGGATGGTTCATGAAGTTCGGAATAAGGATGTTTTTTTTAATGAGATTGTTATCTTTTTAAAACCGGGAGCCCATTTTCTTCTTGTTGAACCCAGGATTCACGTGAAAGAGGATTATTTCAGAAAAATTGTTGATGTCGCGATAAAAGCCGGCCTTAAGCCGTGTTCTGAAGAGAAGGTGGGTTTGAGCAGAGCTATCCTTTTCGTAAAGGCTTGAGGCGGGGTAAGAAAACTACCCTCAATCACCACATCCTCCCTGTTGCAAGTGAATCTGGGACAACGATGTCCACTTTGGCTATATTCTGAAATATTCATTAATCTTTCCAATTCCGCCTTTTATTATTGTAACCTGAATTATCTTTTAATATACTTAGGTTACGAATTAATGCCTCGAACAGGAGCAACAAGTCCAATGTATTTAGATCTTAAAGGATTGAAGATAGTAATAATCGGTGGAAACAGTCCTTGCAAACAAATTCTCGAAATGTTGCTGGGCCCCGGATTAAAGGAATTGGCGCCCGAGGTCCTTGCGGTTGCAGATACCCTGACACATTCAGAAGGAATAGCCTATGCAAGGGAGAAAGGCATCGTGGTAATCACGGATTATAACGAGATCTGCAAACTTTCGAATATTGATGTTATATTAAAACTGAAAAATGATAAAACCTTGAGCTGCATACTGGATAATGTCGATACGGAACGTGTCAGCATAATAGACTTTAATGAATACCAGACCATATCTTTTCTGAATTATCTCCAGGCTGAAGAAGAAAAAATCAGGATAAAAAGAAAAATTCAGACAGAAGGGGCGGATAAAAAGGAGATTATTGATCTCTTTGATCAGTTTTCCAGAAAAATACAGAAGAATGCCGAGGAGGAAAACCGACACCTTGAGGTTGAAAGGGAAGAACTGATAGAGATAGAAAAAGAGCTGTCCCAGATCATTCAGGGCAGTATGATTCCAACATTTATCATTAACAATGATCATATCATATCACACTGGAATACCGCCTGTGAAGAGCTTACAGGACATAAGGCATATGAACTGGTTGGAACAGATCGTCAGTGGGTACCGTTCCGGTCGGCCAAAAGACCTACCATGGCAGATGTCATCGTCGGCGGGATGTCGGAAGAAGAAGTTTCAAAGTATTACGGATCATCCTGGAAAAAGTCCAGCCTGATAAAAGAGGCCTATGAAGCAGAGGAATTCTTTCCCCATCTTGGGGATGGCGGAAAATGGATCTTTTTTACTGCCGCACCGATCAAATCACCGGATGGCAAGATTATCGGTGCAATTGAGACCCTAAGGGACCTCACCGAAGACAAAAGAGCAAAGGAAGAGCTGGAGCTTCAGGATAAGAAGCTCTCCTACCTGTATGAAAAGCATAAAATATCCGAAGATAAATACAGATCTCTGTTTAATGATAACCCTAATCCGATCTTTATTGTTGACCGGCAAACGCTTGAAATTCTGGATGTGAACCAACGGGTTGAAAAAGAATACGGATATTCTAAAGCAGAGATTCTGGGCAAGTCCTTTCTTGACATTGGAAATCAAACGGATGAAACCATTAAGTGCAGCCTCCAAGGGTTATCGGAAAATGATTCCATTCTTTTTACCAAGAAAAAACATTTTAAAAAAGATAAGACTTCTTTTTTTGTGAATGTCAAGGTTGTCCATGCAACATACGCTCACAGGGATGTTCTGATTGCATCGACAACCGATATAACCGAGAGTGTTGAAAAAGAAACCCAGTTGATTCAGGCTGGAAAGCTTACGACACTTGGAACCATGGCTGCAGGTATGGCCCATGAAATCAATCAGCCCCTGAATGTCATTCAGATATGTGCTGATCTGATTATTAAAATGATAGGAAAGGGGAAGGCCATTCCCGATGATGAACTTGTTATGATCGCAAAGGATATTATTGACAACGTTGCCAGGGCTGCAGGCGTTATCAAGCATGTAAGAGATTTTTCAAGGCAATCTGAAAGGGATCTTAAAAAGCTGATCATCAATGATCCTATTCAAGATGTGTTCAAGGTATTGGGGCATCAACTGACAACCCACTCCATTAAAGTTGAACTTGATCTGGATCCCGGCATCCCGGAAATCAACGCAGAGCATAATCGTCTGGAGCAGGTGTTCATCAACCTAGTCACCAATGCCATTGATTCCATGGATGAAAATGCTGAACAAACCCAAAAAAAAGGAGTTCATGCAGAAAAAATACTTCGGATCAAAACCTATTCCGAAAACAATCAGGTGGTTGCCGAAGTTTCCGATACCGGACGGGGTATGACAGAAGAAGTAAAACAAAAGATTTTTGAGCCTTTTTTTACCACAAAGGGAACCGGGAAAGGAACCGGTCTCGGAACAAGCATTAGCTTTGGAATAATTAAAGACTATGGCGGGACAATTGATATTGAGAGCGAATCTGGTAAGTATGCTAAATTTATTATCAGGTTTCCGAAAATTCAGACAGGGGAATAAATGATGTCAACCAGCAAGATATTAATTGTCGATGACGAAGAATTAATTGTTAAATTGCTTTCCATCTCCCTTAGAAGTGACGGATATGAAACCCTTTCAGCCTATAGTGGCCAGCAGGGGCTGGAAGTATTTAAATCCGAAGCTCCTGATATTGTGATTACGGATATAAAAATGCCGGGGATGGACGGACTTGAACTTCTTAAAAAGATAAAGGAGATTGATCCTGAAAAAGAAGTCATTATTGTCACTGGTCACGGTGATATTGATTCGACCATCACGGCGCTGCAGAATGGTGCCAGCGATTTCATCAACAAGCCTGTTCGGGATGACGCTCTTGCCATTGCCCTTGAAAGAGCAAAATCCAAGATTACCCTCAGAAAAAAACTCAAAGATTATACAACCAATCTTGAAATTAAGATTGCGGAAGCCACGGAGGAGATTCGGCGCAAGTCAGATTTTCAAAAACTGTTGATCAAGAGCTCCCATGATGCCATTATCGCCTTTAACCATGAGTGGAAAGTGGTTATTTACAATCCTGAAGCAGCAAGAATATTTGGTGAGGCACCAAAGGATGTCAGGAATAAGATGACTATTGATGAGTTGTATACACCCCGGATTGCCAAAATATTCAAAAATCAATTCAGGAGTGAAAAAGAACATAAAGTACTGCCGTGGAAAGAAAATATCATCAAAACAAAAGATGGAAGGCAGATTCCGGCAAGATACACAAGCGATAACCTTTTTGAAAATGGCCAATTTGTGGGAACGGTCAATTTTTTCCAGGATCTGACGGAAATAAAACGGCTTGAAAAGGAATTGGTTCAATCAGAACGGATGGTTGCTGTGGGCCAGACCGTAAGCGGGCTCGCCCATTATGTGAAAAACATTCTAGTCGGGCTGAAGGGCGGCAGCTATGTTGTGGATGTGGGAATTCAGAAAAACGATATGGAAAAACTGAAAGCCGGCTGGGGAACTATTAAGAAAAATATCAGACGGGTGGGGGATTTGACACAGGATCTGTTGACGTATTCCAAGCAGAGAGAACCGGAAATGGAAACGTGTTCACCCAATGGGATTGTGGATGAACTTATCGAATTATTAAAGGATTATGCAATTTCAAAGGGCATTCGTTTGACAAAGGAACTTGATACCGGTATTGGAGAAGTCTTAGCTGATCCGAAAACCATTCACCACTCCCTGTTGAATATTATTAATAATGCTATTGATGCCTGTATGGAAGATGAAAATGTTTCCAAAAAGCATGAAGTAACAATCAAAACATATAAAGACGAAAACAATATGATTTGTTTTGAGGTCAGGGATAATGGCTGCGGAATGGATGAGAATACTCAAAAACAGTTGTTTACCCCTATGTTCAGTTCAAAAGGGGGAAAGGGAACAGGTCTGGGACTCCTTGTTACTGGAAAGTTGATCGAAGAGCACAAGGGTTCCATTGATATTGAAACAAGCCCCGGGAATGGAAGCACTTTCAGGATTAAACTGCCCTGCGAAAGACCAAAGGCACTTGATATAAATTGACCAAGGAGGATAAGTGATGAGTAAAAAGGTTCTTGTGGTTGATGATGATCCGGATGTCAGATCATTTGTTATGACAGTTCTTGACGAAAACCATTATATGCCTCTGGTCGCTCAGGATGGTGTGGAGGGTTTTGAAATGATAGAAAAAGAGCCTCCTGATCTGGTGATTCTTGATGTGCTTATGCCCCGGGGAAGCGGAATTCGACTATATCATAAACTGAAGACAACAGAGAAGTACAAGCGGATCCCCATTATCATGTTTACAGGAATTGCCCTTAACTCTTTTTTAAAATCCCAGAAAGTTCTGGATGAATTCAAGGGAGAGGAGGTTCCAGAGCCTGATATTTATCTGGAAAAACCGGTTGATCCTGAAGAGCTGGCTGCAGCAGTAAAGAAGATAATTGGCTGATCATAATTTAGGAATAATGACTGGAGAGATTATGGAAATAAAAAAAATACTTTTTGTGACAAAGTTTGAGAAGCTTTGTTATAATGCGCTGACTTCTTTACTGGTTCTCAGAAAAGCATCGCTGGAGCATTTCGTTTTTTTAAATGTAATTGAAAAAGACAAAGTTGCCATGAAAAGGGGGGCGGGCTACCTCAAGGAAGAAGCAGTCAAACTAAAGGAAATGGCAAATATCCGGTTTATTGACTGGGCGGAGAATTTATATGAAATGGGAATGGAAGTTGGAGCCTATATCAAAGTTTCTGTCCTTTTACCGGAAATTCTCAAAGTGGTAAAACAGGAATTTCCTGATCTGATCGTCATCGGACGTTCCAGTAAAGGAACGCTTGAACAATTGTATGCGGGTTCTGATGTCTCGGAACTGACCCGGCGAACAGATGTTCCCATTCTGGTATTCAAACATTTGACAGAGGACAATATTGTTCCTGAAAAATTGTTCGATCGCCCTTTGTTTGCCACAAACTGGTCTGAAACAAATAAAATAGCAATTGAATATATAAAGGGATTGAAAAATGTTATTGGAGAAATTCATGTCATCCATGTCGTAAAAGATAGCGCACTAAAAAGCGCGGACACCCATGAAGTACAGAAAATCAGAAAATCAGAGCGTAAACGGCTGGAGTCCCTCTGCAGGGAGCTTGAAGAAGCAGGAATAAATGCCAGAGCCCATGTGTATGTCGGTGATCCTCAAAAGGAAATTGAAAAGGCGGCAAAAGAATACCAGGCCAGCATGATAATACTGGGATCCAGTGACAAAGCAGCTATCCTGGAGCGATGGGTTGGATCCATTTCTAAAAATATCGCTGAAAAT
>Ga0268280_1001572_pt1 | contig 15058 bp, 13 predicted proteins | sample saktaG_9_FD_190139 | JGI IMG/M metagenome (GOLD analysis project Ga0268280, IMG submission 190139) | Saline water microbial communities from Sakinaw Lake, British Columbia, Canada - sak_2011_5_24_40m | ecosystem: Environmental > Aquatic > Non-marine Saline and Alkaline > Saline ... | reverse complement strand
TGATGAAATTAATGGTGGAGGCGGCGGGAGTCGAACCCGCGTCCGAAAATATTCCACTGCAGCTTCTACATACATAGCCTCTGTTTTGATTTCGTTCCAGAAAACTCCCAAAGGCAGGATTTATCGGGAACTATCCCTTTTGGTTTTCGCCCTTCTCGCTTCGGGAAAGCGAAATCAGCTATCCTGCCTTTATGACGCCCTTATCTGATCCGACAGGCGGGATCAGTAGAACGTAGCCGTCTATGCGGCTAAAGCGTAATCGTAATTGGTTGCGCTTAAATGTTTCCTACCTGTTTAACGAGGCCTGGTAGGAACCTCGGTATGCCGCTACAGCTTCCATATCCCCGTCGAAACCGTTTCGCCCCCCTTTCGGAGAATTGCTGCGATGGGATAACGTGAAGTTGGGAATAGTATATGGCGGATTTTTGTTTAAGTCAAGGAGGGGATTAGGGGGATCAATCCTTTCCGCGGAGGCCTCTTTCCATTTCTCTTTTGTCCGCCTTGACCTTGAGGCTTTCCCGTTTGTCATAGAGTCTCTTGCCCTTCGCGACACCAAGCTCCATTTTCACCTTGCCGTTCCTGAAGTAGAGCCTGAGCGGGATGAGCGCCAGACCTTTCTCCCGCGATCTACCGTAAAGCCGTTTGATCTCCGTCGCGTGGAGGAGGAGTTTTCTAACCCGGAGGGGTTCGTGGTTCATGCGGTTGGCGTGGGAGTATGGGCCGATGTGCATGTCGTGGACAAAGACCTCCCCTTCCCTGACGACGGCGTAACAGTCTTTCATGTTCGCCTTTCCCTCCCGCAGGGCTTTGACTTCCGTCCCCAGGAGAACAAGGCCCGCCTCGAAGGTGTCCTCGATAAAGTAGTTGACCCTCGCCGTCTTGTTCTGGGCGATTATTTTTTCACCCGACTGCTTTTTCGCCACGACTTTCCTCGACTGCAACTCAGCTTACTTGTTCAATGATGGGAGATAATCCGGCTTCACGTGACTCATGGCCTTGAAGATGTTCTCGCGAACGTTTTTGTTGTCCTTTTCCAGCTCCCGGATCAACTTTTTCACGATCACCCGTCTCGACATCCCGCTTGTCGGGCAGGGATTTTCAATGATCGGGAAGCCCCGCTCTCTGCCATACTTTTTCACCAGATCCTCCCGGATAAAGGCGAGCGGACGGATGATGTGAAGCTTGCCCCCGAAGATGGACTGGTTCGGCATCATGGTACTGATCTCCCGTCCATAGAACATGTTGATGAGAAGCGTCTCGATGATGTCGTCCTTGTGATGGGCCAGCGCGATCTTGTTGCAGCCCCGTTCCGCGGCGATTTCGAAAATGAGCTTCCGCCTGAGCCGGGAGCAAAGAAAGCAGGGGTTTTTCCTGTTGTAATCGCTGTGGGACAGCGTGCCGATGTCCGTCTTTTCCATCACATAATCATAGCCGCCCTCTTTCAGAAATCGCTCGAGCGCCCTGTAACTCCTGAATTCCGGGTCAAAACCCATGTCGATGTTCACGGCGAGCAGCGAAAAATCGGATGGGACATGAACCATCGGTGAATTCAGAAGATCGAGGAGAACCAGGCTGTCCATGCCGCCGGAGACACCGACGAGGACCCGGTCGCCCGCCTCCAGCATTCCGTAGTCCATGCAGGCGATCTCCAGCCACTTCTTGAGGTGGAGAAAAAGCCTTGTGCCCTTCTCTCTCACCACAGCCTGCCTGTTTTCTCCCGGTTTCCCACCCATAAGAATCTTTCACCCCGGATACGGGAGGCTCTGAAGTCTCTTCCGCCTGCTTTTCGCCTTCTTTTTTTCCTATCGTCTAACGCCCTATGCCTGATGCCTAGCCACTAATCCTACTTGATGCGCCCGGACTTGGCAAGAAACTTTCGGAATTCGGTTTGCGCTTCTTCTCAGCTCACGCGACAATCGTCTTGAAAAATCCCCCGTATTGAGCTAATAGGAAGGCAGTGCTGATCTGAAAAAGCATCATCATGTGAAGGAGGCCTTATGAGCGAGATTATTCACGTCCAGGCAAGAGAGATCCTGGATTCGAGAGGAAATCCTACGGTGGAGGTTGAAGTCGCGCTGATATCCGGAATTATCGGGAGGGCGTCCGTGCCCTCCGGAGCATCGACGGGTGAGCACGAAACGCTGGAGCTTCGCGACGGGAACCCCAAAAGATACCGCGGCCTCGGCGTGCAGAAAGCTATTCTCAACATCCATCAGAAAATCAGGCCGGAACTGATCGGCATGGACTGCTTCATGCAGAGGAAAATCGATCGCATGATGATTGAAATGGACGGCACCGATAACAAACGGAACCTGGGCGCCAATGCCATCCTCGGCGTCTCTCTGGCCTGCGCGAGAGCCGCCTCGGAGCGCTTCGGGATGTCGCTCTTCCGTTATATCGGAGGCCTTGCCGCTAAAGACATGCCCATACCCATGGCGAATATTCTGAACGGCGGGCAGCACGCGGACAACAATGTCGATCTTCAGGAATTCATGGTGATGCCCGCGGGAGCAAAGAATTTCAGGGAAGGCCTGCGCATGGTCAGCGAGGTTTTTCACAGCCTGAAATCCGTTCTCAAGAAAAAGGGCTACAACACCGCCGTGGGCGACGAGGGAGGCTTCGCCCCGAATCTCAAGTCGAATGAGGAGGCCCTGATTCTCATCATGGAAGCCATTCGAGCGGCGAATTACAAGCCGGGCAAGGACATTTTCATCGCCCTGGACCCGGCGGCAAGCTCCTTTTACGAGAAAGGGAAATACATTCTCGCGGCGGAAAAGAAACCGAAAAAGACCGCGGAAGAGATGGTGGCCTTTTACAGCCATCTGGTCAAAAACTATCCCATTATCTCCATTGAAGACGGACTCGCGGAAGACGACTGGGACGGATGGAAACTTCTCACGGATGAACTGGGCTCAAAGATCCAGATCGTGGGCGACGATATCTTCGTCACCAGCAAGAAGAGACTGGAAAAGGGGATTTCGCTCGGCGTGGCGAATTCCATTCTCATCAAGGTGAACCAGATCGGCACCCTGACCGAAACTCTGGAGACCATCCAGCGCGCGAAGGAAGCCGGTTACACGACGGTCATCTCTCATCGCTCCGGCGAAACGGAGGATACCTCCATCGCGGACATCGCCGTGGCCATGAACTGCGGGCAGATCAAGAGCGGTTCCGTGTCGAGGAGCGAGCGGCTGGCCAAATACAACCAGCTTCTGAGGATCGAGGAGGAACTCGGCGACACGGCGGTCTGGCGGGGAATGTCCGCTTTTTACAGCATCCGCCGGGGCGGGAAAAGAGGTTAAAACCTTTTTTGAAACGGTAAGAAACAGGGCGGCAGGAGTGACCTGTCTCCGGTCGAGGAACACATGCTTACGGAAAGCCAGAAAATAGACGCCCTCATCAATCTCAGTCTCGAGCTGAGCCGGATCAAGGACCTCGACATCCTCATGGAACACATTCTGACCGAGGCCCGCTTCTTCGTCAACGCGGACGCGGGTTCCATCTATATCCGGGAAGGAAACCGGCTCGTTTTCAGTTACACGCAGAACGCCACGCTTCAGGACAGATTGCCGCCGGGTTCAAAACTCATCTATTCAACGTTCAGCATTCCCATCGATCAAAACAGCATCTCGGGCTTCGTCGCGGCTAAGGGACAGGCACTGAACATTCCGGATGCCTGGCGCATGGACCGGGCGCTTCCTTACTGCTTTAACCAGAAGTTCGACGAAGCCTCAGGCTACAGAACACGGTCCATGCTGACCATACCCCTCAAAACCCAGCAGGGGGAAACCATCGGGGTCCTCCAGATCATCAACGCCCAGGACAGCGAAAAGAAAATCCGATCCTTCTCGCAAGAGGATGAGAGGATGATGCTCCACTTCGCCAGCATGGCGACGGTGGCCCTGGAAAGGGCCCAGCTCATGAGAAGCATCATTCTGCGCACCATCCGGATGGCGGAGATGAGAGACCCCAAGGAAACGGGTTCCCACGTCAACCGGGTCGCCGGCATCGCCACGGAAATCTATGAAAAGTGGGCGAAGCAGAATGGAATTCCCCAGCGGGAAATAGATACAAACAGGGACATCCTCCGGATGGCGGCCATGCTCCATGACGCGGGCAAGGTGTCTATCTCGGATAACATCCTCAAAAAAGCCGGAAAGCTCAGCGACGAGGAATACGAGATGATGAAGTCTCACACCCTTGAAGGGGCAAGGATCTTTGCCGACCAGCGGTCCGAATTCGACGGCGCCGCTTTCGCCGTCTCATTGAGTCACCATGAACGCTGGGACGGGCGGGGTTATCCGGGTCACGTGGATGTCCTGACGGGCAGACCCCTGACCGGGAAGACCGGGCCCGACGGCAGGCCCCTGGGAAAGAAGGGAGAGGAGATCCCTCTTTTCGGGAGGATTGTCGCCATCGCCGATGTCTTTGACGCTCTCTCGTCCAAGCGCTCGTACAAGGAGGCCTGGGACGAATCTCAGGCGCTCAGAATCATGGAAGAGGAATCGGGAAAGCAGTTTGATCCGGAGCTCATCCAGGTCTTCTTCTCCTGCCTCGACTCCATCCGCCAGACTCAGCAGCGGTATTCCGACGACTGAGCCCATGATACGGCTTCGTCAGGCGCACCAGTGCCATTGAATAAAAGAATGAATCCAATCAGAGAAAGGTCTCAGAGCGATGGGAAAAGATAATGTGATTTTTCTGGAGGTCATCGAGTGGTTCGATGAAACGGGGAAAGAGGTTGTCCATCGAATTCCTGAGGGAGGTTCGGGGGAAATAAAATGGGGAGCCCAGCTGATTGTCCGGGAAAGTCAGGCCGCCGTATTTTTCTACAACGGCCGGGCTTATGACGCCATCGGTCCGGGCCGCCGCACCCTTACGACGGCAAACATTCCCATCCTCACGAAGATCCTGAGTCTTCCCTGGGGAATGACCAGCCCGCTCCGGGCGGAAGTCTACATGGTGAACATGAAAATATTCCCCAACCTGACATGGGGAACGCGGGATCCCGTGGCCTTCAAAGACTCCGAGCTGGGCCTGATACGCCTGAGGGCTTTTGGTGTTTTCAACCTCCGGGTGACACAGCCTGTTCTATTCATCAACAGCCTCGTCGGGACACAGGGTATTTATAAAATCAGCGAGATCGAGGAATACCTGAGCCGCGCCATCGTTTCCCGGTTCAACGATTACATGGGGGAAAATCTCGACTCGATTCTGAACCTGCCCGGACAATACGACAAGCTTGCTGAGGGCCTTCAAAATCGACTCGCCGAAGACTTCAGCCGCTTCGGCCTGGGCCTGACCCAGCTTTTCATCAACTCCATCACGCCGCCGCCCGATGTCCAGAAAGCGATTGACGACAAGAGCCGGCTCGGCGTCTTTGACGATCTGAACCGCCTTCTGAAACTGAAGGCCGCCATGGCCATGGAAAAGGCATCGGAGACTCAGGGAGAGGCGGGCGCGGGAATGGGCATGGGCCTCGGATTCATGATCCCGGCCATGTTCGCGGAGTCCCTGAAACAAAGCGTGACGGAGCAGCCGCGGAAAGAATCCGTGATCGGATGCCCGGACTGCAAGCAGGCCATCCCCGACGATTCCCGGTTCTGTCCCTATTGCGGTCATCAGATCCTGGTTTTACAGAAATGCCCGTCCTGCGGGAAAAATCTCCCCGCGCAGGCGCGATTCTGTTCTTCCTGCGGCCAGCCGGTGGAAAAAAAGCCGGAACCAAAAAAATGCGCGGCCTGCGGTACCGATAACATGCCGAACGCGACGTACTGCAATGGCTGCGGCGGAAAACTCTAGCAGGCTGTTTAAAAACATCCTTTTCAGCAGGCTGTTCAAAAGCTTGTCCCGTACTTGATACGGGACGTGCAGATGCGAGGCGTCCTTCGACCGGCTCAGGACAAGCCCCATAATCTGTCATGGTGAGCTTGTCGAACCATGCAGCGCAACCCTTCGATAGTCTCAGGGTAAACTTTGCAGACACTGTCCCCGCAAAAGCGGGGATGGGCATTTTTAAGCAGCCTGCGAATAGCATTTTTCAACACCCTTTTGAAAACTCTCTATGTGGCGTATCGACAACCAATGCCCGCAGTGCGGTGCAGATACCTGTCTCGAGGAAACGCAACGCCTCTTCACCTGTCCCTTTTGCCGGGTGAAGCTTTTCATCACCGTCGATGATTATTTCCGATATTTTCTGACCCCCTCAGCCCCCGGCATGGAAGAAGCGATATTCGTCCCCTACTGGCGCCTGAAGGGAATGTCTTTTTCCTATGACGGCGCCATTGTTCACACCGGACTTGTCGATGTTAGTCATAAGGCGACGAATCTGGAGTTTCTCCCTTCTTCCCTGGGACTGAGATCACAGACACTCAGACTCAGGTTCGTTTCCCCGGAGATCAGGGGTTCCTTTATGGAATCCACCTGTTCTCCCGGCGATATTCTTTCGACCACTGAAAAGGCACCTGATGCGGAAACACCGCAGCCTTCTGAAAAAACATTCATCGGAGAAAGCGTGAGCATGATTTTTTCCCCCATCTTCGTCAAAGACAATACCGCATACGACGGGATCCTCCGTGAAAAAATGACGGCATTGCCGGAGGCGGTCAGTGAGGAACTCATCGGCAGCCGCGGGAATGCAGAGGCAACGATGGCATTCCTTCCTTCCCTCTGTCCGGACTGCGGATGGGACATGGACGGTGATCCGGAAAGCGTCGTCCTCACCTGCAGAAACTGCCGCTCGGCCTGGGGTGCTTCGAGAAAGGGATTCGAAAAAGTGCCCTGCTCTTTTCTGCCCCTTGAGGACGATGGGCTGTTGTACCTGCCCTTCTGGAGAATGGAAACGGATATAAAAGGAATTCAACTGGACTCTTACGCCGATGCCGTCCGATTCTTCAATTGGCCGAAGGCCATAAATAGGGAATGGGAGGAGCTTCCTTTTTACTGGCTGACGCCGGCCTTCAAGATCAATCCGGAGCTCTATCTGAGAGTATCGCAGCGCATGACGTTTCAGCAGATCATTTCTTTCATGAAAAACGGCCTCCCCGAGGGGTCCCTTTATCCGGTGACGCTGCCCTCGAAAGAGTCTTTCGAAACCCTGCGAATGATTCTCGCCTGCGGAGCCGCTTCAAAAAAAGATATGGCGTTGATATTCCCTTCCATCCGTTTCACGCTGAGGCATGCCGGGCTGGTCTACTGGCCCTTTCACGCCTCCGGCACGGAACTGATCCGTTCCGACAGACACCTGAGCATTCAGGCGAACGCTCTGAAATGGGGTAAATATATCTGAACGGGAAATCCCTGTGCATTGACAAGAGCCTCCATTTCAATTATTTTTGAAAAGGGATAAAGGCTTTGCACGGCATTTATCGTGAGCATCGAACATCAGAGCGGAAAGCGAGCGTTCCTTCAAGATATAATAGGCCTCCTGGTGGTCCTCGATCAGGAAAATGTCCTGCGGATCTGCTTTCTTCATTTTACAGAAACTTGAACAATCGCTGCCGGAGGGATTCAATTTTACTTTTATCGTTGGTCAGGGTGCAGATCCGGATTTCTCTCCTTTCCTTCTTTTCCTTTTTAGCCTTCCGGTCTTTTCTTTCATTGTCCTGAGATATGAAAAGGATTTCCGATTCCCCGAGAAATTTCATGGCGCTTTGATAGTTGGAGGTGGAGAGGGCCTCGGCTCTCAGGATTTCCCCTTTTTTGTACATCCGGGTGCCGAGCTGCTGGATTTTCTTGTTGAAGTCCCGCTCCGTCTTTGCGCGCTTCTTGATGTAGGAGCACCCACGGATCACCACCCAGTAGGACTCGATGTAATTGTGAATGAGACCCGCAAAGGGCCTGAGGCTCAACCGTCCCTTCCCCCTCACTTCGATCCAGGCTTCGCTGCCCCGCTCCTCTCCCGAAATCATGCCCCGGTCATGCATATAATTGAGGACGTGGTTGACCTCATCCACGTCATCCACCTTGTCGTCAAAAATAAACTCGTTTTTGAAGATTCTCTTGAAAAATTTGTAATCTTCCATGATCTGATAGAGAGAGACCGTGTCTTCGCTCGTTGAAAGAATAGAGGTCGCCACAAAGGAGAGCGGTACGAAGAAATGGAGAATATTGTTCTTGTAATATTCCAGATTCAGCCGCTTGTTGTCGTCCAGGGAATAAACGATCTCCTCGACATCCTCTTCCTCATCTTCCTCTTCCACGCCCATCTTGGAAATGAGGCCCGAGGATTCAAAAAGGGCAAGGGCGTCGGCGACGGCCTTCTCGCGGTTGGAAAATGTGGAGGAAAACTTCACGCTCCGATAAGAGAGGTAATCGTAAAGTTCATCGATGATATCCATCAGATCGTCATGAGACATGCCCCTCCGGTAATGGCAGAGAAGGCCCGCCGCGATGAGGGAGAAGGGGGTTACAACGGATACCTTGTTGATTTCCCCGACAATCTCATAACCGATCTTCCTGTAGAGACTCTGCCGCTCTGGGATGGTCATGTCGTCGAGGGGCTTTTCCAGCGAAGCAAGATAGGATTGGAGAAAGATCGTCTCGCCGATATTGACGTAAACTCGGCCGTACCGCTTTCTCAGGACGCCGCTGCTGCGGATGACGTCCGTGGCCGTCTCTTTTGCTTTCGAAGCGCCTCCAAGCTCTTCCAGGTAGGACTTTTCCTCCATGACGCGGTCATAGCCGATAAAAACAGGAATGATGGCAAGGTCGCTGCTGATCCCTTCCTGGTAGGCCTGCATGATCATGGAAAGCATTCCGTACTTGGGCATGACCATTTTCCCGGTCCTGCTCCTGCCCCCTTCAATGAAAAACTCAATGGGGAGCCCCTCCTTCAGAAGCACCTTCACGTATTTCGCGAAGACCTCGCCATAGAGGACATTTCCCTTGAAACTCCGGCGGACGAAAAAGGCCCCCGACCTCCTGAAGATCGGACCGGCCGGCCAGAACATGAGGTTTGTCCCCGCCGCCACGAAAGGAATCTGGATGCTGCTCTTCTCAAAGACATAGGAGAGAAGGAGATAATCGATGTGGCTCCTGTGACAGGGCACGATGACGTAAGGCATGCGCTTGGAAATGTCCTTCACCCGGGCGAGACCCTCCTTGTCCAGAACCACTCCGTCGTAAATGTTGTTCCACAGCCAGGACAGGATTTTCTCCCATACATCAATATAGAAATCCTTATAGTCGGCGGCGATCTCTCTCAGGTACCTCCTGGCTTCCTTGAATACCAGCTTGAAATCCTTCTTCTCCGCCATCGCCTGTTCTTCCATGGCCTTGACGAGATAGGCGTCCCTAAGAACGGTCACGATGATCTCCTCCCTCGATTTCAGCACGGGGCCGACGATCGCCCTTTTTTCTTCATTGATCCGATCGATGAGTTCCCTTCGCAAGTTGTAAGAGATGTTCTCGTGGGATCGTGCGTTCGAATTTTCAAGCTGCTCCGAAAGGTTGACCGGCCTCGCCAGAATCACGGAGGCTTTTTTTGAATAACGGAAGAAGGTGATGACTCTCCTCAGGGGATCCGGGTTTTCCACCTGGCCGAAAAGAATTTCTTCGATGGTCTTTTCCTTCTTTTCTCTTCTCTTGCCGTATGAAAAGACCACGGGCACGATGAAGATGGGAATATCCATCTCCTTCTGGGCGTGAATGAGCTGGACGATAGGATCCTTGACGTAGGGACTCCCCAGAAATTCTGAATCGCGGAGATAAACGAGGGAGATCTTCCTGCCCATCGCTAACCGCTTGAGGTACTCTGTCTTGAAGGGATTGAGACTGTTCTTCTTGAAGATCAAATTGAACAAGCGGGAAAAAACGCACGTGAAAGCCGCTGCAAAAGGCTGCCATAAAACCATGTTCATGGCATGACAATACACCGGAATGGGAACGCCTTTTCTCGTGAGGACATTCCTGAGGATAAGGGCGTTCAACTGGCTCGCGTTTTTCTGGGCAAATACCACGACCCCTTTCGTGGAAAGATTTTTCAGCTCTTCGACGGTTTCCTCCGCCAGTTCGACCCTCGACAGCACGCCCTCCAGGAAACGGCTCAGGGAAAACCGACTGGAATCGTAAAGGGACCCTCCGTAGCACTCTATCGTTTCAGATCTTCTTGACTTCTTTTCCAATGTCATGATCTTTTCTTTCCTGTCATTGCAAGTCCGCCTCAAGCGAAAGCGTCATCCCTATGCTGAACCGCGATTGCTTCGTGGAATTTATCCTGAACCTATCGAAGGACTCACCATGGCGGTTCTCTTCGCCGGGTCTGAGAAAATCTTTACCACGTCTAACCGGAAAAATCTTCCGGGAAGCGCCGGATCATGTAGTCCCGGACATGCTGCTCGATCTCTTCCGCCGTGGTAAAGACCAGGACGCTGTCCAGAAGCGCCTTCGATTCTTCCAGGGTTGCCTCTCGCACGATCTTTTTCACCCGGGGGATCGCGAGGGGGTTCATGCTCAGTTCATCGAGACCAAAACCGAGAAGAATGAGGGTATAGGCCGGCTCGCCCGCCATCTCCCCGCACATGGCCACCCGGATGCCCGCCCGGTGAGCGGCTTCCACGACCATCTTGATCAGTCTCAGAATGGCGGGATGAAGCGGGTCATAGAGATAGGTCACCCGCTCGTTGACCCTGTCGATCGCCAGGGTGTACTGAATGAGATCGTTCGTCCCGATGCTGAAAAAGTCCACTTCCTTCGCCAGGGAATCGGCAATCACCACGGCGGACGGCACCTCGATCATGATGCCGAGCTCGATATCTTTGCCCACGGGAATATCGCGCCGAAGCAGGTCCTCTTTGACCTCGCTGAAGATTTTCTTCACCTGGCGGATCTCTTCCAGGGCCGAGATCATGGGAAAGAGAATCCTCGTCTTTCCGTAGGCGCTGGCCCTGAGAATCGCCCTGAGCTGCACCTTGAAAAGCTCCACCTCCTGCAGGCAGAATCGTATGGCCCTCAACCCCATGACGGGATTCATCTCCTTGGCCAGCTTTGGATCGGAAATGAATTTGTCACCACCGAGATCGAAGGTTCGGATGGTGGACCATCGGATTCCCTGCCCCTCTATGACGTGCTTGTAGTTGGAAAAATGTTCCTCCTCCGTGGGGAGCTGTTCCTTGTTGATGTAGATGAACTCCGTCCGGTAGAGCCCGATGCCCTCCGCACCGTGCATGATCGCCGAAGGAATTTCCTCCACGAACTCGATATTGGCGCCTATTTCAATCTTGTGATGGTCCAGGGTCACGGCGGGGAGTTTCGCCTCCCTCAAGAGATCCTCTTCCAGGATCTCGTAGTGCCTCTTTTTTTCCTCATAGCGTTTCAGGACTTCAGGCTCCGGATTGATGATGATGAAGCCGTCGCAGCCGTCAACGATCACGGTATCATTGGAACGGATCTCACGGGTGACCCGCTCCAGGCCTACCACAGCCGGGATCCCTATGGACCGGGCCACAATGGCCGTGTGGGAGGTCTTCCCCCCGATATCCGTGGCAAACCCGAGGATATTCTCCATCTTCATCTGAACCGTGTCGGCCGGTGAAAAATCCCTTGAAATAAGGATGGCGGCTTCGCCCACATCCGAAATGCGGATCTGATCTTTTCCGATGAGGTTTCGCAGGATTCTCTGCCCCACATATTCCACGTCGCTGAACCGCGCTTTCAGATACTCGTCTTCGATCTTCTCGAAAATTTCACGGTACCTCTCCATCGTCAGATTCATGGCCGATTCGGCATTGATCCTCTTTTCCTTGATGTTGTTTATGGTGTTGTAAATGAGCTTCTTGTCCCTGAGCATCATGATGTGAACATCGATGATAAAGAGAGGCTCCACGCCTTCCCGGTCACTGATCTTTTTCTTGATGGCCGCAAGCTGGCGCCTCGAGTCTCTGAGGGCCTTTTCAAACCTCGCGATCTCTTCCCAGACCTGTGCTTCGTCCCTAAGCTGATAATAGGGCACGTTGGCAATCGCATCTTCAAGCACGTAAGCCCTGCCCGTCGCTATACCCGGAGAAACACCAATCCCCTTCAGCACGATCGTTTTCCCTGGTTCTTTCTCTCGCATTAATTTTCTCCGAATTTGTTTTCGATGAGCCTTCCAAGCTCTTCAACGGCTTCCTCCGCGTCGATTCCTTCCGCCCGGATAATGATTCTGCTGCCTTTTGGACAGCCGAGCGTCAGGATGCCGAGGATGCTCTTCGCGTTGACTTTGCTTCCATTCTTTTCAAGGCATATCTTCGCCCTGTATCTGTTTGATACTTCCACGATCATGGCAGCGGACCGCGCGTGAATACCGAGTTCGTTTGTGATGGTAAAGGTCTTTATGAAGTTCATAGCAAGCCCATGACAAGAATAAGGGTGGATACGCCATAGAGGATGCTTAAAACGGACACACCTCTTTTGACCATCCAGAAACAGATCAGAATAACGACCAGCATGACGCCCTTTTTTACGATCTCAGGATGATCAACCAAGGGGAAGAACGAAAGGCTGGCTGCAACCCATGCCAGCAATCCAAGAACAACGACGGACATCCACCGGATCAGCCTGGATACGCGGGGGAGGTTCATGTCCCGGATAAAATCGACGCCGTCCTTGCCCTTTCTGTAACCTTCCAGAAATCCCTTCAGACGGATCCACAGATGAAGCGGATTATAGATGATAAGGAGGATGAGGCCGGACACGAGGAAACCCTTCAGGGCAAGCAGAACACCCACGATACCCGCGAAGGGTTTCAGAGAGCTCCAGAACAGGGAGTCTCCCATGGCCGCATAGGGTGCCATGAGTGCGTTCTTCAAATGATCCGCCTCCGCGCAGTTTCCGTCCCTGTAAAGGTCTTCCTCCAGTCTCATGACGGATCCGATGATGGGTCCCGACATGTACGGGTTGGTGTTGAATGACTGAAGATGCCTTGAGAGCATTCGGGACTTCTCTTCGCGGTTCCCACCCAGAAACCGGATGGAGGGAATCATGGCAAACACAAATCCGAGATTCTGCATTCTCCAGAAATTCCAGGTCGACTGAATAAAGAGGGACCTCAAAAAAGCACTCGTCAATCTTCTTCGGACTTCCCCTTGCTCCATGGACCGAACCCGTTCAAGTATTTTAAATCATAAGTAGATAACATGATTGGCACCCTAAGTCAATCATCCGGGTCGGGCATGTTCATGCAGCATGATGATGTCACCCGGTTCAGACACATTCATTGATACCATCATTTTTTTCTTGACAGAATATTTATTTTCTGTATGATGCGCCGTTCGATTAAGGGTTATCAAAGCGGCGTCTTTCGCGGCCCGGAATTCGGGGATAGACGCCTTTTTTTAGAATGGATGACAAAATAATACACAAGGGGGTGATTCCAATGGTTTGTCAAACGGTAAAAGCGGGAGTTGAGTGCGCCTTCATGACGAAAAAGGGTTGTGGGTTCAACGGGGGCAGCTGTTACACGGTCATCGAAAAATGCGAAGGATGCAACAAAATCATCGAGAGCGCTTCGGGTAAGTTTTGCAGGGTGTATCCGGATCCGACGGCCAAATGGTCGGTGGGCGGCTGCCCGACAGCGTCGCACGTGAAGAAAGCGAAAGAAGAGGCGTCTCAGAAGCTCAATCCGATCAAGGCTTCAAAGCGCTCGCAGAAACACTAAGGAAAAAACGCCTCTCTAAAACTCAGTGCCTGATCATCGAAATAAAGGCCGGTTGAAGGATGTTCCTTTAACCGGCCTCTTCATTTTCCTGTTGGGGCATCCGGATCAACGGATAAAGTCTTTGAGCTCCAGCAATTCCTTTCTTATTTTCAACAGAAGGTCCCGGTAATCTCTTTGGGCTTCTCCATCTTTTTCCCGCTTCATTTCCAGGAGCCGCTTCCGGGCTCCGGCAATGGTGAAACCCTCTTCATAGAGGAGCGTCCTGATCATCAGGAGCTCTTCCAAATCCTTTTTCCTGTAAAGGCGCTGATCGGCGCTGGTTCGAACGGGCTTGACGGTTTTGAATTCCGATTCCCAGTACCGAACCACATAGGGCTCCACCTGGAGTATCTTGCTCACCTCGCCGATACGAAAGAAGTTCTTGTCGGGAATCGTCTCATCCATACCGTCATTCCCCGCACAAAAGACCTGAACGCATCGTTTGCCGGAATTAAAGCCGCTCTCAGCCGCGAACCGGAAACAGGATCCGCGGCAAAGCTCGATCGGACTGTATTCAAATGATAAATGAATAAAGACCCGTTACTTCTTATTGAGAGCTTTTCGGAGAACCTGGCTCGATTTAAACGTTAAAACCTTTCTCGGGGAGATCTCAATCTCACTGCCCGTCTGGGGGTTTCTTCCCCTCCGCGCCTTCTTCTCTTTCACGACAAAGTTTCCGAAACCGGAGATCTTGATTTTCTCGCCTTTTTCAAGCTCCTCCTTCATGATGTCAAAAACCGATTCCACTATACGCGCGGCATCTTTCTTGGAAAATCCCAGCTTGTCGTAAACATTCTGAATAATATCGATCTTCGTCATCTCGTCCCTCCTGATTTCTGATTAGTCCTGTTCTCCCCTTACCCTTGCCCCCGTCACCCCCGCTATCCTCTCTACAATCCTGCCGTGAACCCGGCCGACCTCTTCGTCCGTTAACGTCCTCCCGGCGGAACGATAGGTGAATCTCAAAGCAATGCTTTTCATGTTTTCGGGGATGCTTTTACCTATGTATACATCAAAAATTTCTATTTTTTCAAGTAATTCTTCCTTCTCGGCGCGGGCCAGATTCAGAATCTCCTCCGCCTCCACATCCCGGCCGATCAGGAAAGCAACGTCCCTGGAGCTCGAAGGAAATTTCTGAATGTCGCGGGTGATCATGTCATCGGAAAATTGCCCGGCAAGAATATCGAAATCGATCTCGAAGACAACGGCCCGGCGCTTCAGATCCATCCTTTCCAGCACGTCCGGGTGGACCTCGCCCATAACTCCCGCTTCCCGGTCGCCCGCGCATATCCTGCAGGCCCGTCCGGGATGAAGGCAGGTCACATCCATGGCGGACCTGAAGCTCACGTCCGCGATATTCAGGGCACGGAAGAGATTTTCAAC
>Ga0268280_1001571_pt1 | contig 15068 bp, 4 predicted proteins | sample saktaG_9_FD_190139 | JGI IMG/M metagenome (GOLD analysis project Ga0268280, IMG submission 190139) | Saline water microbial communities from Sakinaw Lake, British Columbia, Canada - sak_2011_5_24_40m | ecosystem: Environmental > Aquatic > Non-marine Saline and Alkaline > Saline ... | reverse complement strand
TCGTATCCCTTATGCGCAACCCCGATCTTAAGAGGCGGTATATCGTGACAGCCTTCGCGAAGAGAGTTTACGAAGAAGAGCCGGGAAAAGATTTCGACTACTATCTTGACCTCCTTGTCAGGGAGTATATGCCGGATTTCTCCGATGCCCGCGATGATATTATAGAAGACCTATTTCAAACGCATGGCCTGACGCCGGAACATGCCGCCCTGGCATACTCGCACATGTTAAGCAATCCGGATAATCTTATCAAACCGTCTGCGCGGCAGCATGTCACGGCCGAAGATAAGCTCCTGGCCTATCTAAAAGAGCTTCCCGTTGGATCCAAAGAGGAATTGTTGTTGTGGATACTGGGCATCAGGGTCGAAAAGCCGGGCGTGATTATTGAAGAAGAACAGCGTCTCAATGCGGACCTCTCGGGCCTGAGAGACATACTAGCGGCTGCGCAAATAGAAAATTTCAGGACATATGGCAAGAGAAGGAGTGGCAGGATGCTCGATGCGCTCTTCTACGGCGGCGAGGAAACGGCGGGGATCCTAACCGATAGCGCATCATTTGGCCGTATTTCCGGTTCATTGTTCGATCATGCGACAAGCGGATTGTCGAAAAAGCAGAAGGATGGTTTCAGGCATATCTGGAATGCCGTTCTTGATGCCGCGGATCAGGATAAGAGGCGTGATATTTATGCGAATCTGATCGCGGCGATAGCAGGGAAGCAAGGTGCCGTATCATATGCTGATCTTACGAGAATATTCCTCGAGTCATGCGGCATAGTAGGAGTGAAGATGGGCCAATATCTCTCCATGTCGGGCGAGCTCCTTGGACTCGATATCGAGTTGAAAGATGCGTTGAACAGTCTTACTGACAAGGCAAAACCTCTAAGCAGGCTGACCGCCATGAGAATAATGTCAGCTGACTTGGACAAGGAGCATAGTGTCAGGAGACTTATGCCGGAAAAATTAGAAAAGAGCGCGTCAATCAAGGTAACGGCGCTTGCCGAGATGGCAGACGGTACGGTCCGTGTCGTTAAGGTAAAGAGGCCGGAAGCCGCTCAGGAGCTTGAAAAAGAGAAAAGGTTCCTTGCAAAGGCGTTTGAGAATTTACGCGCCAGTGGATTTTTGGATAATGTCGCCCTGCCGCAGAATGTTATCGATATTCTCGGAGCGATGCTGACACAGGAAGTCGATTTTACCCATGAGGCGCAGGCGCAAAAAGAACTGACCGAAAATCTGAACAGGCGGAGCAAGGGCGTGTTTGTAAGGGCATATCGATTTATGAAGGGCCTGGCCGGGAAGAGAGTGACCGTGAAGATACCGAACAGCACGTGGGTCAGTAGATCGGGTAATATTATGCTTGAGGAGTTTGCCAGAGGCAAGGGGCTCGAGAAGGACTCATCGCTACGTTTTGAGATAGCGTCTGAGCTTATGAAACAGCTATTTATTGATGGCGTGTATCATGCGGACGCCCATGCCGGGAATATACTGGTGGATGCCGATACCGGGACAATTTACTTCATAGATCTCGGCTGTACGGGTAGAATTGGCGACAAAAACCGAAGGGCGCTCTGGGGCCTTTTCAAATCCGTATCCGGCAAAGTCAACGCGGACGGCATTATTAAATTTATCGATTCAATAGTGACGATATCTGATGATCAGAGATCCGCATTGCGAGATAAAATACGGACGGATATTGTCGGTAAGAATCTCGGCCCTGCCACGGCTATGGCAATGGTATTTGTGCTGATGGATTCTATGAAAATAAAGTATTCGGACGAATTTGGCTATGTCTTCAAATTCTTCCTCTCTTCGTCGTATATTTTTGACAGCCTTCCGAAAAAAAAGCAGATCTCGATTTTTGCATCAATCGAGAGTCGTATGCGATTTGGCGCGGCTGCCGAATGGTTTAGAGCAAAACCCGCTGTGCCAACGTCGTCCATTACGCCGCAGGCCCCCACCCCTGGCGCCGGGTCGGCACTTGCGCAAAGCGTTACGGTGAAACCTTCTAAAACGGCCGTTGTGTCTGTGCCGTGGAGTAAAAGGGAGAAGATATTTGCCGCCAGCCTCGTCTTCGGAATGCTTTTGTTTGTTGCGCTGATGGTCATGGACATTTTCTCAGAAAGCTTAGCGGGAAGGGGCGGACGGACCCGGGGTGACAAGGGAGCTTTACCGCAGGCGATGACGCACAAAGCAGACGACCGGAAAAAAGCCGGCGTTTCCAGCGGGATCCTGCGCAGTAGTCAAAAGCGCGAAAGCGCCCCGATTCTCCGCACTTTTGAGATAAATTTGCCAGCATCTAATATGTCTAATATGTTTGATGAGATGAACATCGAACCAGGAAATGATCAGTTTCAGGAAACCAGACCGCTCACCGCCGAAGAAGACGCCAATAACAAAGCCAATATTCTGGAATGGACCGGCACTTTCTGGAGTTCGGAAAATCCGGAGGAAGAGCCTCCGGGCGCGGCGATCCTGTTGTCACTGATGGAGCAGGATAAGGGTCTAGATCCGAAAACGAATTGGCTGCAGAAATATCTTCAGGGTGATAAGGATATCGGCGAAGACACTTCCCGCTGGGTCCAGGAGGCGGCAAAAGAGGCTTTGCGGTACATGCTTTACCTCGGCCTGTCGCCGGAGAACGGAGATCTGGAGCGGTCGCTTTGGGCGGTCCTGGAGGCCCAACGTGATTCAAACCCGCCTTCCGACCGTGCCATATTTGACGCATTGATCGCCCGGGCCCTGGAAAAATCCGCCGACCCGGAATATATCCGGAGAATCGTCGAGGGTATTCAGTACGGTTCCTGTCCGGGTTATGAATGGCTGTATGGCGGCATGAATAACAAATTCCCGGGGCAGAAAGACGCGCATTATATCCATGTGGAATTGGGAAAGAAGTCTTTTGAGTCGCTTCCGACCACGCCGGATGGATGGAAAACACTGATCGACGGTCTGCTCCAAGAAAAGCCGGCCGATTGGGGGCAAGAGACAACGGAAACGCAAACTCCCGCCGTCACCGGGTCGTGGAATCCGAAAAGCGACTGGTGGACACGAAATGCTTATTTGACCGAAACTGGAATGTCACTTGCTGCAGGATTTGTATCCGCTTTTCTACTAAAAATCCTCGGCTTCGATAGCGTATCTCCTTATATAGTTTCAGGCGCCTCTGCTTTGACATTCTTCATAGGCATGCACGCCTTCAAGGCTGAAGCAAGAAAGAATATGTTCACACCCACCGTCATAGGTCTGGGAATAGGCACCGCCATCGTATCCGCGTTACTGGTATCCGGCAATCCTGTCATCGCTGGCCTTGGCGTGTTGGCGGCAGTACTGCTCGGCGGCATACATTACGTTATAAATAACGCGGTGATTAATAGGCTTAATCGGTACGACAGGGTACTCAGGAATCTCATCGGCTCCGATAGACTGATCGTGTATCCTGACGTTTATTCGCCTTTTGATGACGGAGGCGACGCATTAAAATTCGCCGCGGACGTAAAGAATAATATGGAAGACCCGAAAGAAGGCGTCATCAGCCGCATAAAAAATAGCGGCCGTAATAGTATGCGCATATTGGTGATAGGAACAGGCACCGGGGTCGACGCTATGACTGCATACCGGGCGGCTAAGGAAGCCGGTATGGATGTGGAGCTTGACGGTATAGATATAAACCAGAAAGCTGTGGATGTGACAGAAGCCAATTTCAATAAGTTATTCGGCAAAGATCCGGCCGGAGTTAAGATCAGGGCTGTGACCGAGACTGAGGAATTCACCGGGATCGGGAAGGACTACGACATGGTTATATGGAACGCTTCGGTGCCCGCCGCCGGTATGTTCCCGGGTTATAAGCACGGCAAGGGATCTTTTATGGATATCGATGTGTTTTCTTCGATACGAAAAAGGGTGCCTATGCGTATGCGCATGGACAATGATCGCACTAACTGCGTATTTATGTTGAGGGCGCCGCTCTGGCTGCGTTTTCCGGCCGAAGCAGGAGATCTGCTCGATGATGCCCATAAAAGAATGGTTTTATTGCCTGAAAGCGAAGGGTTTGAGTGGGATCATATCCCTGGTACAGCAAAACCTGCCGATCGGGTGACGTTTATCGGAAATTTCAAACCTACCGTTGAAATGCGGAAGCTGGCGGCAAGTTTAAGTTTCGTTGCGCCGAAAAAAGAGCCGTCTCCCGCGCTGGTGGCAAAAACCGATGACGGCGTTATACAGTTCGCGGCTTTCAATGACGGATCAAATAGGCCGGGCTATAGTAAAGACAGATCCATCGATGGAAGCGACACGACGATAATTAGGGTCAATACCGGAGGCGCCGTGCTTTATAGCCCCAAGCCCGGCGAAATCTTCAGTATCATCACTCCGGCGATCACAAACTGCACGGGAATATATATCCGTACGAAAGACGCCTCAGGCCGCGTATATTACGGCTTGGCGCACGTCCTTATCAAAAGTAAATACGATGGATCGCTTTCCGATCATGTAAATTACGTCAAGGGTGAGCTTGCTCAAAAGGGATTCGTCATAGAAGATATGTTTGTCGATTACTGCCCGGCCAATTACGGGAAGACGGGAGGAGAGACGGATATTCCGGGTATTTTCCTGAAGCCACGGCCAGCAAATCCGCGTGTGAACAGCGTGGGGTTCCCGGAGCTCACCGCCGAAGGCGTGATTATGCGACGCACTGGGGTCGCCGAAGAACCGGAAATAGTGAGGATAAGAAGACTTGCTCCGGAAGACTTATGGAAGTGGGGAGAGGCAGCGCCGGGCGTGGCTCCCGCACCGGGTGCAGTATCGGAAGAAAAATGGCTGCAGGATCGAAATAATACCATACAACGCTATTTGACGAAAGTCAGGGATGTGCTGGTCAATACTTCGGTGAAAACCGATACCATAAACGATATTGAACGTAACTCATTTCTTCAGTATATAGTCAGCGGAGTAGAGAGCACTAACGAACCGTTAAAAAGACAGAGGATATTGTGTGAGCAGGTGGCGCTTGCGGCGCGTGAAGCGGCGGGTCACCCGCAAGACCAGTTCGGCGTTGTTATATATCCTTCCAGCGGCACCGATATGATGGCGGCGGCGGCATATTCCGATAATATCGTGACTATAGACAGAAGCGACATATTCGCGCCCGCCAAAGATTACGGGCCGGATGAGCTCGTGTCTAAAATAAGAGCGGCGATAGAGTACAGGCTCCAGCATGGCATGCAATCAGGTGTCGGAGAAAATGATCTTGTCTGTTATCTGGTCGATCTGTATTTGACCGGAGCAGACCTTAGTTCGCTTAAAGTATTAAATGGAAAACCAAGAGAAGGCTGGGTTATCCCGAGCGGTGAGATCGATCCTGTCCAGAAGGACGTGTCCATAGTCACGGTTCAGTTTAATTTAGAAGATGGCAGAACCATCCAACATACCCACATACCTTATCATTTAAGAGAGGATATCAGTAGTGAGGATGGTGTAAGAGAAGTCGCGGAAACTGATAGCTTTGTAAAAGATAGGCTTCTTTCTCTAATAGCAAGGGCTAGCAATCCGATCGTGCTTTCCAAAGCTTCAGCCCTGGAGCCCGGCAGCTCCCATCAGTCTGTGACCTCGCTTTACACAATCATGCCGGCAGGAACTGTAGTGGTCTCAGATGAAGATCTCCCATCGATCGGGAATGCGCTGCCGGGCGGCATTTTAGAGAATATTAAGTCCCGGGATATATTGGATAAACTCAGGAAGCTTAAAGGCAGAATGCCCGGAAGTGAGAATATCGACGCTTCTGACGATGGTGTTATTGTAGGTTATAGTCCTTCAGACTATCTTAAGTACGGATACTGCGGTCCCGAAAAGATAAATATCGTGAGAGTTACGGTCCATCACGATCTGCCGGAGACCGCGCCAACGCCGGCTGTGGCTACGCCCGCGTCTGAGGTGGCACCGATAGGACCGTCCCCGAATGCGGTCACTGTGCCAGTTGCCGCGCCGGCACCGGTAGTTGCGGCTGTGCCTGTCGCAGCGCCGGCTGCGCAGGGGGCAGCAAATCCTTTTGGACGCATCCTATTCAATCCGCTGCTTCCGGCTGTTATGCGTGACAGCATGCTTAAAAATGAAGGAACGATAGCAGCCGGACCGAATGGTGAGTTCTCTGTAACCGTGGAGATGGATAAATACGGGGTCACCAGCAGTCCGATAAATGATATTGATTATGAATTTACGCGCGGGCCAAAGACCGCCCTATTTGCGGCCGCCGGGTCTTTCTACGGAGAGATAGTGAAGATGGCTTTAGCTAAAAAGGCCAGAAATGAGAGACTCTACATACTTGATTGGGGGGCCGGCGATTTAACCGGTGCGAAGACCCTCATCGATAAATTGGCGGAGGATGGCATAGATAATGTTTACATCGTTGCTTTCAGCAAAGGTCTTTACAAAGGAGCTAAAGAGGTGGTTGACGATCTTCGTTATCATGACAAGATCGCGCTCATCATAGATGTCGCGGAGAATTTGGCGAAGGATGTCAGAATGTTCTATCCGCAATTGAACGAATTCGGCATTATTTATAGTAATCAGGGCCTTCGTTACATTGCGGAGCTTGCTATTCAAAATACAACGGTGCCTACCGGGAAGGATCGTTTTTTGAGTCATATGGCAGATCTCTCAGGGTTGCTCGCGCCTGATGGTTTCCTCATTTCAGATCTATTCAACGCGGAAGCGATCGCGATGTGCAGAGAACTTCAACCTGATTTGGCTAAACTTACAAATCGCTATATATCGATAGTGGATACCAATAGCGGGGTAAACAATATTGGGTATTTGTATATACCGCCGGCGTCTGCGGAACCGGTCATGCCATATTCGGCAACCGATATAGGCAGAATGCGAGAACTCGGCAAAAAGTTCGATGAAGCGGTTGATATGGCGAAGATAAGAGACTGGAATAGGCTTGAAGGAGATGAAAGACTTAAGGCGATCGATAGACTTAAAACATTTAGCGATGAGATAGTTGAAATACTCCGAGAAGTTCCTGAGAAGGATAGGCCGAATTCGGCGCTCGACGATTTCTATAACCGATTCAGGGGAACCACCCCCTCGGCGCCCGGTACACGTCTCGATATTCCAGGTAAACTCTTCGGGCTTATAAACTCTACAGATCCGTCTGTGATCAAAGGTATGGGTCCCGAGGGCGTCAAGGAAATAGAGGATGAGGTATTGGCAACACTTATAGAAGCGCAGAGGAGGATTAATGACAAATTGAGCCAATATCCCAGCGCCGCTACTGCCCCGGCGCCAGTTTCCACGGCGGTACCTGAAGCGGGTGCCGTTGATCCGCGGGGATTGGAAGAATACCTAAGTGGACAAATAGGTGAAATACAGGATGAGCAAAATAGACAAAAACATGCCGGAGATATAGAAAAAGTCAGGAAAGTTTTTAGTAAAGAGACAGTTCTTCTTGAGATCGGTTGCGGCCGGGCCGGCGTATCGCTGGCTCTTGCAAAAGCACATCCTGAAATCGGTATTCTGGCGACTGATTCGTATGCCCCCCTGAACGGTGATCGCGAATATTTTGAAAACGCGCGTAATTGGGAAGAAGGAGGATTAGAAGCGCAGAAAGACGCTGCCGGTCTGGATAACCTCGCGATCGTCCGGGCGCGTCTCAATGGCATATTGGAAAATGTCCCGGATGGAAGCCTTGATTACATACTGATGGTTAACCTGGAATTTGTCTTGGTGTCGATAGCCTTGGGCATGGACGACGTATTGTTCAGGAAACTCAAGACAGGCGGAAAGATCATTATAAAACCGTCAACGCCCTGGGAATTACATCATGGATGGGTAGAAAATAATTACAGCAATAGTAATTATAAGTTTGAACGGATCGATGGAACGAAGTTTTTGGGCATAGATCTTCACGACAATTCACAATTTTCCAAGGGTGAATATCCGAAAATGCAAGTGGTGATCACAAAGACCGGCATTTTAGCTGAGAAAGCCGCGGCGGCTGCGCCGGCCGAAATGCAGATCGATACTGTCGTCTCGCGCCAGGCGAATATGACGGCGGCGGGAGCGGCGGTAAATATGCGCGACGCCGATGTTGAATTGCATACCGGCATTCCAACGGGCGCTCTGACCGATATGACAGTATCCGGCGTTACACCCATATTAACCAGCGTCAGCAGGGCGCTGGAGAAGAACGGTTATGGGCCATATGATGCCAAGAAGGACCTGAAGACATTCGAGATGCCGATGAAGGCGGACGGAACGATCGATCAGGATAAGGTAGAAGATAATATAGTAAATAACATCGATAAAGATATGAATCCCGATAAGATACTCGTCATAGCTGTCCCGAGCATAAAAGGCGTCTGTGCGATCGATACAAGCCCAGGCTCTAGGTTTGAGCAGAGATGCCGTGAGAAACACCAAAAGACCGTCCTTGTTCCTGACGCCTATTCTGACAGCGTACTTAATCCTGTTGTAAGAGAGGCTATTGCGACAGGCCGTATGAATAAGGCTTATGCCGATATCGGATCCAGAATGATGTTAGCCAGGATAGTAGCATGGATGTATCTCTCGCCGGGCGATACGGACGCCGCAAAAGCCTTCCGTGAATATATCTTCAAGTTAGAAGGATTCGAAAGAGGCGAGCTGGTCAATTTGAATGATCTGCCGGAGATATTGAGGAAGCTTAACGAATTTGCTATCAGGATCATGCCTATCGACTACACCGATATAGATGAGTTCCGCAATTCGCAGATTGCGACCGCGGTATCCGCATAAAAATTTCACAATGTAAAAATAATTGCCCTGGAATTTCACAGAGGAAATTCCAGGACTTTAAGTCTGTAGCTTATTCGGATTTTGCTTTGTCAAAATCCGAATTTTGCAATAATTTTGCCCATTTTGCCGTCTTATATATGGGGGCATATGGTGTGCTTTCATAATATAAGGAGGAGATATGGGTGAATTGGTGTTGCAGGAAGCGGTGGAGAGCAAGATCTTATTGATCCGCGGTCATAAGGTCATGCTTGATAGGGATTTGGCGCGGCTCTACGGCGTATCTACGAAACGGTTAAATGAACAGATGAGACGCAATAGCAAGCGATTTCCTGCGGATTTTATGTTCCAGCTGAACATCGAAGAAGCTATATCTTCAAGGTCGCAAATTGCGACCTTGAAACAAGGGCAAAATATCAAATATCTCCCTTATGCGTTTACTGAACAGGGAGTAGCAATGTTATCCAGCGTACTTAATAGCGAAAGAGCTATCCAGGTTAATATAGCCATAATGAGAGCTTTCGTTAAATTGCGGTATATACTTGCTACGCAAAAAGAGCTTGCGGTAAAACTGGAGGAGCATGGGCGAAAACTGAATAAGCATGACGAGGACATCCTCGTTATCTTCGAAGCCATCCGGCAACTTATGGAGCCGCCTCCGACGCCGCCGAAACCGAGGATCGGGTTTCACCCTTAACATCCATTGTCCGTTCCGGGATAGGAATTACTTAGACTCGTTCCGATCCCGGAATGAACATGTTTATTGGCATTTTGACTTGCTTTTTCTCGATTCCCATGATATACTTTTATACGATTTATACTATACCACACTGGCTTATACCGGGTGGTCGCAATTATACTTTGTTAATACGGACTGATACATACACATATGTATTTTAAGTCACTTGAGCTCATAGGCTTCAAGTCATTTGCTGAGAAAACGAAACTCAATTTCGAGCCCGGCGTCACCGCTGTCGTCGGGCCTAATGGCTGCGGTAAATCCAACGTAGCAGATTCCATTCGATGGGTTTTAGGTGAACAATCCGCAAAATCCCTGCGCGCTTCAAGCATGCAGGACGTCATATTTAACGGCACCGATAATAAAGAGCCGATCAACTACGCAGAAGTATCTCTCACTTTCGATAATCAGGACAGGGCCCTTCCGATAGATTATGACGAGGTCATAATCACTCGCCGCATATTCCGCTCCGGCGATACCGAATATCTTCTTAATAAAACTCCCGTAAGATTAAAAGACATATCCGAGCTTCTCATGGGTACCGGCATCGGCACCGAGAGCTATTCTATAATTGAGCAGGGCAAGATGGACCTGATCTTAAGCTCGCGCCCCGAGGACAGGCGCTACGTTTTTGAAGAAGCGAGCGGCATCACGAAATACAAATCCAAGAAGAAGGAAGCTATGCGTAAGCTGGAGCAGACCGATCAGAACCTTCTGCGCATAAACGACATCATACAGGAAGTGAAGCGCCAGATATCTTCGATTGAGCGGCAAGCCAGAAAGGCCGAAAAGTATAAGGTAGATTTTGATAAAGCAAAAGAGCTTGAGATGAAGCTCTCCTCGTCGGAGTATAAGAATCTGAAGACTCAGGAAGCGACATTCGCGGTAGAGTCAAGCGACGCTAAGTCCAGAGAGCACGATCTGGGTAATGAAGTAAAAGATATGTCTTTAAAGATAGCGAACTACAGGCAATCCTTAGACGAGATTAACCAAAAGATACTCGGCGTTCGTAACAAGATCACTGAGATTTCCGGATCGCTCGACATGAACAACCAGAAGATCGGGACGAACAAGGAGAGGATCGAGGAAGCAAGGTCTTTCCGTGATGGCTTGAATAAAGAGATCGCATCCATGACCCAGAAGATAGGGCTCGCCAGGGAGACTGTTGAAAAGCTCAAGGCAGAATACGATGCGATAAGCTCGGCAAAGGCTATTAAGGAGAAGGCGGTTATTGAAAAGGAGTTGTTTGTAGGAAGCATATTAAAAGAAGTTGAAGACACGGAAGTCCGTGTAAAGACCTGCAAAGTTAAAATGGTTGACGATCTTGCCAAAGAGACGAGAATAAAGAACGAGCTAATAAAGATAGGCGCCGATTTACAAAACAGGAAGATGCGCCAGAGAAGACTTTCGATAGAGAAGGATAATGTTACGGGCGAACTATCCTCTATTGAAGAGTCTCTTAAGACGGCAGCCTCAGAATATACCGCCGCAGAAACGCGGGCCCTTGTCATGCAGAGTGAGCTTGGGGCTAAAAAGAAAATGGTAGAGGATTCCAAACTTAAAGCAAAAGAACTCACCGAAGAATTAGCTAAAGACGAAAACAGGATAGCCGCATTAAGGTCTAAGATAGAGACCTTAGATGATATCGCAAAAAGGCACGAAGGTTTTACCCGCGCGGTACAGTCGGTCCTGTCGAATGCTCTTGAGCCGTTAACAAAGCTTTCCGGAATAGCCGGAGTGCTTGCAGATATAATAAAGGTCGAGAGAGGCTATGAGGAAGCGGTGTCGGCGCTCCTCGGGCCTGATGCGCAGGTGATAATAGCCCAGACCGATCTCGATGTAGACCATGCCATAGAGCATCTTAAATCTAACAGGCTCGGCAACGCTACATTCGTTTCACTTGAGACATTAAAACGTATAAATGATTCTAGAAAAGATGTAGTAGGCACCGGGAAAGACCTAAGGCCCGTTAGGGAATTTGTCCGCACAGAAGATAAGTATAACGCCCTCCTCGATCATTTCTTCGCGGACGCGTATCTCTGTGATACGGAGGATTCCATAAAGGGCTGTTCAGTGAGCGGTTCGGAAGTTCTCGTAACAAAGTCAGGTCTCATCTATGATAATGGAAGAGTGTCGGGCGGAAGCGGGCCCGATGCCGACGAGTCGCTCCTGATAGGTCGCGCCGAAAGATTGGCTTATTTACGTTCAGAGTTGGAGCTTTTGGAGAAGGACTCCGCGACGCTTAAGGAAGAGTCTGTAAAAGAAGCAGATATGGCCCGAGTTTTAGAGTCTGAAATGGAGTCTCTCGATGCCCAGCTACGCACGAAAGAGGTTGAGCTTTCTGGCATCAGAATAAAGAAAGAAGGGTACGAGGAGTCAGCGGCCAAGATCGGGGAAGAATTTGCGCTTCTGGTATCCGAATTGTTAGAAGCGGACGAGACTTTAAACGAGCTTACTAAGCGCGGCGAGGCACATAATGCCGAGCTTAACGATATAGAGAAAGAAAGGTCGTCTTCTCAAGCTTTTATAGAAGAATCGCAGACTCTTGTGCTTTTGAAGAAGTCGGAAAGGGAGAAGACGAGTCTCGAGGCTGCCACCTTAAGGGCAGAGCTTCAGTCCCAGGCTAAGGATGAGGAAGGAGCCAGAAATAATCTTAAGAATCAGGAGGCCCTACTATTTGAATTCGAGGAGACCTTATACGCCAGAGAGGGAGCCGTTAAAGAGTCGATGGACAGGGCGAGTTTTCTGGAGAGTGAGATTGTAAAGCTTACGGAAGAAAATATCGGGCTCGATTCGGCGCTTAAAGGTTTTAGCGAGGAGTCCCGTGGGTTAGAAGCGATAAATAGCGAGATGCGCGATAAATTCAGCATAGAAGAGCTGCAGCTGGAAGAGAGGGAGAGGTCTCTGGATCAATTGCGTAATCAGGTAAGGGATCTGGATGTGAAGCTTACCGAGCTTAATTACAAGAAGACAAATTTAAAAGACAGAATTAGCCAGACCTATAAGATAGACCTGGAGGTTACCCATATAGAAGTAGAGGAGAATACTGATTGGGACGCTTTAAAGACGCAGGTCGCGGAGCTAAAAGAACATCTCGATAGGATGGGTCCGGTAAACCTCGTCGCAATAGACGAGCACAAGGAGCTCGAGGAGAGATACTCGTTCCTTGTTCATCAGCAGGAAGACCTTTTGAATGCCAAGGATTCGATCCATAAAGCTATATTGAAGATAAATAAGACTACAAAAGACCTTTTCCTCGAAGCGTTTGGGAAGATACAGGTAGAGTTTAAGAGCTTCTTCAGGATGCTTTTTGGAGGCGGTCAGGCAGAGCTTGTATTAATAGATGAGCAGGACATACTGGAGTCTGGTATAGAGATAGTGGTGAGGCCTCCCGGCAAGAAGCTGCAAAACTTAATGCTCCTTTCGGGTGGTGAAAAGGCCATGACGGCTATAGCGCTTCTATTTGCGATATTCAAAGTGAAGCCGAGCCCATTCTGCGTTCTCGACGAAATAGACGCCCCTCTGGATGAATCGAACGTCCTCAGATTTTCAAACGTTTTAAAAGACTTCCTTAAGATATCGCAGTTTATAATAATAACGCACAATAAGCGCACGATAGAGCTTGCCGACATAATGTATGGTATAACGATGCAGGAACGCGGCGTGTCGAAGATAGTCTCGGTGAAGTTCGCCGACGCGAAAAAGAAGACGCCCGAACCTCCTTTAGAAGAAGCCCGAGCGGAAATGGTACCTTCCTAAATTAATATCCTTAAACGGAATTTCTTTTTTCTTCCATGCCGGTTGAATATATACAGGTTCTATTTTTGCCTGACATTTTTGCATCGTAGAGCGCTATATCCGACCTCATTACCAGATCTTCCTTAGAGCTTGCATCCTCAGGATATGAAGCTACTCCGCAGCTTATTGTAAGGCGCTTGTTCGGCTGAATATCCTTTTCGTCCGCAAATATTTTTTCGACTTCGCCGCGCAGCCTTTCGGCAAATAAGCGGGCATTTTCCTTAGAGGTGCCAGGCATCACTATAGCGAATTCTTCTCCGCCATATCTTGCCACCGTATCGATCTTGCGTGATTTACTGCCCAGCGTAGAGGCTATGACTTTAAGCGCTTCGTCACCCTGCATATGGCCGAGGGTGTCGTTATAATTTTTGAAGTTATCTACGTCTACCATTACCAGGCTCAGACGGCCGTCTTCGCGCTTCGTCTTTTCTATCTCGAAGGAGAGGCTTTGCTGAAATCTGCCATAATTCCATAATTTTGTAAGCCAGTCAGTATTGGAAAGGTATACCGTCTCTTCATAAAGCCTGGAATTCTCTATAGCCAGCCCAGCATGGTTAGCGAACATTGTTAGCATTCTGATATCGATCTTTGTTATGGGTTTTTTATTGAATATATTATCGACTAAGATAGCGCCGAGTATTTTGTCTTTTGCTTTTAACGGCACCGTTACAAAGAAGTCAGTGTTAAGCGCTTTCTGTGTATTTTGATCAACCAGTTTTTTGGCTTCCTGGCTAGTTATCTCAAACGGCATGCCTTCAAGTATCGTCAGCGCCAGAATTCCCATGTTCTCCCGAAGAGGTATCTTTATCCCTTTTACAACGGAATTGAGCCTCGACTCCGAATCCCGCTTGAAGGTGTCGTAGGCTTCTATGAAGTCATCAAGGGTCTTCTTGCTTGAAGATAGATAGTGCCAGATTTTGCCGGCTTCTTCGGCAGAATGCGGACCGATACCCATTATGCCTTCCAGCACAGTCTCTTTATCATTAACTAAAAATAGCATGGCGCGGTTAAATCCGAGGCCTTCATGGGAAGTAAGAGCGGTGAGGATTATGTAGAAAATCTGATCCAATTTAAGCGTGCTGCGCATGGCATTGGAGACCTCGGACAGGAGAGAAAACTCCCATTCGAGGCGCTCCAATTCCAATTTAAGCTGTTTTACATCTTCCTTTTCGGGCATGGGTTACTTCTTTACCGGTCCTTTTGCCTGTACCGGAGCCGCAGCTTGCTGGGGCGGCATCTGTCTCTGAGGAGGAGGCGTGGGCATCTTTCCAAACATTATGCCCATAGCCATCTCTTTATCCTGAGTTTTGCGCGCCATGACTCTGACGGCTTCTCCGGTCTTCAATTCCGAGATCTCGGACGATTTTGTTATATTGGTCCAAGGCATTACGGTAAGGACATGGGAAGCGCCATCCTTATCATTCTTCACCGTGATCTTCACATTCGCCGGGTCCGAAGAGTCAACCTTTTCTACCTTGCCGGAAATCATGGAGAATTCCGACTTTGGCGGCATCGGACGCGCTGTGTTTCCGGCGGTCATGCCGGGCGCAGCCGCTGCAACCGGCGCCGTCTTTTTAGTTGTATCTGCGGCCATCGCGAAGCTCGCGGCGCAGAATACTGTCAATACTGCTAATACTAGTACTTTCTTTATCATAAATCCTCCTTTTGAGTAGCATAGCACACCGGTGGGTGACTGTCAATCAGTGACGCAGGTGGTGTGACGCAGATGGGATATTGTGCAGCAGTCTATTCGCTAGCTGTCGCGA
>Ga0268280_1001568_pt1 | contig 15086 bp, 17 predicted proteins | sample saktaG_9_FD_190139 | JGI IMG/M metagenome (GOLD analysis project Ga0268280, IMG submission 190139) | Saline water microbial communities from Sakinaw Lake, British Columbia, Canada - sak_2011_5_24_40m | ecosystem: Environmental > Aquatic > Non-marine Saline and Alkaline > Saline ... | reverse complement strand
CGGATGTTTACGCAGCTCGGATAATATTGGCATCTACGTTAGCATTTTATAACTTTTTTTGTCAATTTTGCCAACTGTAAGTAGGCTTTTCATACACAAAAAAGCCTATTCAGCAATGAATAGGCTGTTTATTCGATAAAGCAGATTACTTGTTCATTACGTACATTGTCACTTCAAAGCCAAAACGCATTTCTGTAGCTGCTGGTGTAGTCCACATAATAATTCTCCAAAGTCTTTAACTGGTTGAACTGACAACATGTCTTGTTCGTATGAGTTCATTATGAGCCGAACCTAAAATTCAACCCTATTCATCTTCATGAATGCTAGCTAAGTAAAATCATTGAAGAAATATACTTTTCTGACACACCACAAACGATATTTTTGCATAAAGCAGTCACTTAATTTCGTCACTTCCGACCCAAAGCGGAGGTTCGATAACAAAAAAAGACACCCGAAAGTGTCTTTAATTTGTTGTTTAGCTAGCTATTAAACCAAAGGGTACTTAATCTAGCTTTTCTATCCCCATTAACTTAAGTACATGCTTTTCGTAGATGGGATCTGAGCTACCTTGTTTCATTTTATAGATAAAGTATTTCTCAAAAGCAATTTTAGCCAAGTGAACCCATTTTCCTTTTTTAATCCAATTTGTATTGCGCGGAGGTATCTGGGGTAAAGCCACAAAAACAGCACCCGTATCGCCCATATCAGCAATACAAATTGCATTCCAACTAGCTTTTGCATCAGCAACCTTTCCTGTTAAATCAGCTGCAATGTTGTGTACGATGGCTGTAACCATAGATTCAATCATGTAGCCAGTTTTAGGCGCTCCGGTTGGAACTGGGGTAACTTCAACTGGTGGTATGGCCACGCAAACACCAGCTGCAAATATATTGCGGTATTTTTTGCTACGCTGATTTTCGTCGATCAATACAAAACCACGAGGGTTGCATAAACCTTCAACAGCAGTCACTGGATCTACACCTTTAAATGCAGGTAGCATCATCGAGAATTTAAATGGCAATTCGTGCTCCTTGACAACATTGCCATGCAAATCATGTTCCGTCACAAACATCTTACCTGCTTCGACTTTAGTAACCTTTGCATTGGTAATCCACTTAATATCATTATGACGATATTCTGATTCCAACATTCCTTTGGAGTCGCCTACACCACCCAAGCCCAAATGCCCGATATATGGCTCACTCGTCACATAGGTAATCGGCACTTTGTTGCGCTTTTTCTTTTTCCGTAAATCCGTGTTCATGATAAAGGTGAATTCATAGGCAGGACCAAAGCAACTTGCACCAGGCATCGCGCCAATAATGACAGGGCCAGGCTCTTTAAGAAACTCTTGATAAGCCACCCACGTTTTTTCAGCATGATCTACCGAGCAGATAGAATGGGTATGGCCACCATTAGGTCCTGAGCCAGGCACTTCGTCAAAGGATAACTTGGGCCCAGTAGTGATCACCAAGTAGTCGTAGTTAAGCTCATCTCCATTGGCTAATTGCAAGGTGTTATTTTCAGCATCTATCTGCGTTACCGGTTGGGCAATAAAATTGATGCCTTTCTTTTCAAGATAAGGACGAATCGGAAAAGTAATTTTTTCACGCTTGCTCCAACCCACTGCCAACCATGGATTGGAAGGCACAAATTGAAAGTAATCCACCGCATTCACTACGGTAATTTTATGTTCTTTGCCAATTTCAGCTTTTAATTCATAAGCCGCAGGCATTCCACCAATACCAGCGCCCATTATTACGATATGTGCCATCTTCTCATTCCTATCTACTGATTAGTTATTTTGTTAATTTTAATTATTCAGCCTGCTTGACTACCAATACTGCATTCACTTCCAACAAACGTTTTTCATCTAATATGCCTGCCGTTGCTGCCAGGCTCAGATAGGACAATAACATTTGATAACGTGCTCTAAAAAGCTGAGTGCGCGTACTATGAAACTCTTGCTCCGCATTGAGTTCATCTAAAATAGTACGGTCACCAACTTCTCGACCTAGCTTAGTAGCATCTAACTTCACTTTAGAAGAATATAAGGCCTGCTCCATTGCTCTAATTTTTCCTTTACCTACTGAAACACCTAACCACTCAGTGCGTGCTTGCTGGCCGGCACGCAGCCTGATTACTTCAGTCTCATCCATTGATTGCTGTTCTAAAGCTACAGCTTCTTCGTATTTAGCATTCCGCATACCACCAGTGAATAATGGCATGGTCAACTGCACACCAACGCTTACGGCATGATTGCTGAGTGTTGAGTCATTGTTGCTACCACGTAAGTCCGCACCCCCTGCCTGTGCAACTAGACTAAGTACGGGTGAATTCGAAAGTCGAAATTTATCAATTTCGTCATGTGCAATACCTTGCTTAATTTGCTGCATATGTAGATAAGGGCTGTTGCTTTGCGCCAACGCTAGCCAGTCCTTCAGTTCTCCTTCATTTAATTGCTGCAAGTTACTTTGATCGACAAGCCTTGCCAGAACATCCCCAGTATTTCCTGTTAAGTCAGTTAATGCGGCCTGCGCTAATTGAAGATTGCTTTCAACCTCTAGCTCTTGCGCAACCAGTGCATCTTCACGTGCTTGCGCCTCATGTGAGTCGATAATTGCAACATCACCTTCAGCAAACCTACCCTTAGCCACGGCTAAAGCCTGACTAACTGCTAGGCGTTGCTTTTTAAGCGCCACTAGAGAATCTTCCGCAAGCAATACGTCAAAGTAAGCTTTAGCTACGCGTAAAATCAGCCCCTGCTGTTCAGCACTAAGCTTGATATTGGCAAACTCTGCTTGTTTATTCAATTGCTGTGCTTGGGTGGTGAGCTCGGCGTTATACAACGGTTGTTCAGCACGGATATTCCAATGCAGATCTACGCCATTATCAGTTTGAGTGATAAAACTAGCGTTATTGTATGGCCCACCCATACCAGGAGCGGAAAACTGCGCATTCCCAATTTTATTGTATGCATTGACCATGCCTGTGCCAGCTGAAGCGGTCACTTGCGGCAGTTTAAGCGCTTTAGCTTGTCCGCTTTTAGCCTCACCCACCGCAGCACCTGCGCGCGCAGCACTAAAGCTGGGGTCTTTATTTTGCGCAGCCTGCCAGGCATCTAGTAAGTTAAGCGCATAGGTTGATGGGCTAGTGATAGCTAATGTCAGTGTCAATAAGCAAGCGTGTGAGAGTCGCTTAAGATTAAGCATAATTAGTAGGCCTTTGAATTTTCATTTACAACCAACAGACTAGCAGCCACTAGGTACGCCAAGTTTACGTAAGATGTTTTCCATCAAACACCAATTGGTTAGTCCACTTTGAAAAAGATTTAATCCAATAAACGCCGTAAATAGCAACCAATACTGGCTAACATAGAATGGACTGCCGACCACACCCAATACTAAGGATAATAGTATTAATAAGCCGGCAAATATGCGTACAAGTTTCCAAGAAGTCATGTCATTTCTCCTAATATATTTAATTGTATTTATGTTGATATGCCACGAAGTACAGCAGCGGGATAATAATCAGTGTCAATAAGGTCGATACAAAGATACCGAAAATCAGCGAAATGGCGAGTCCATTGAAAATGGGATCGTCGAGTATAAAAAATGCACCTAACATCGCAGACAGGCCAGTCAACACAATTGGCTGAGCGCGAGTGATGGCAGAGTTAATAACGGCTTGCTTAAAAGGCTTACCTGAGACCACTTCCAAATTGATGAAATCTACAAGTAGTATGGAGTTACGTACGATAATGCCAGCTAGTGCAATCATGCCTATCATTGATGTAGCCGTATATTGTGCTCCCAACAATGCATGGCCAGGCATAACACCAAGGATAGTCAAAGGGATCGGTGCCATAATAATGAGGGGCGTTAGGTACGATCCGAACTGAGCAACTACTAGGAGATAAATTAGAATTAGGCCAACGGCATAGGCTGCGCCCATATCTCGGAAAGTTTCATAAGTGACTTGCCATTCCCCATCCCATTTAATCGCGTAGCCACGTTGATTATCAGAAGGTTGCTGAATAAAGAACTCACCTAACTTTGACCCTGATGGTGTTGTTATTCCACTCACAGCTTTGCGCATGCCAAACATCCCATACAGTGGACTATCAAGCTTACCGGCCATATCACCCAGCACATAATTCACTGGCAATAAGTTTTTGTGATAGATGGGCTGCTCGCGCAGGCTATCTTCAATACTCACTAACTCTCTTATCGGCACCAACTTACCGCTAGCAGTTGTTACGGACAATTTAAGTAGGTCCTCAATATCACCTTGGGCTGACACAGGCAATCTTAAGCGTGTACCCGCAGGATATTTAGTACCATCATGAAGATAAGTCACATCCTCTCCAGCTAACCCTGTGCGCAAAGTGCTGACAATAGACGCTTGCGAAACACCAAGTAACGCAGCCTTTTTCTTATCAACCACTAGGGCTATTTTTTTAGCATCAGCAATGCCGCTATCATCACTATCTACAATGCCTACTGTGGTATCGAATACTTGTCGAACTTGTCTCGCCAATTGCAACCGCGTGTCATCGTCCGGTCCATATATTTCAGCGACCAATGGAGAAATAACTGGTGGACCTGGAGGTACTTCTACTACCTTCACTTTAGCCCCCATTTCATGTGCAATCCTCTGTAATTCAGGCCTTACCCGACCAGCAATAACATGACTTTTATCGCTTCTATGGTTTTTATCAACTAGGTTTACCTGAATATCACCGACAGACCCACCACTACGCAAGTAATACTGACGAACCAATCCATTAAAGTTAATCGGTGCTGCAAGGCCAACATAAGCTTGGTAATTACTAACTTCTGGCACATTAGATAAATAAGATGTCATTTTATGTAGCACACTTGCAGTGCTTTCAGCTGGTGTGCCAGCAGGCATATCGACCACGACCTGAAATTCGGACTTATTATCAAATGGCAACATTTTCAGTACCACTAACTGGGCAACCGGTAATGCGAGCGACAACAGAATCAATAACAACACACCCAAGCCCAATTTTCGTCTATTTTTCTGTCCATCACGTTCACTTAAAAATGGCGTAAATATACGAGTAAATAACGGTGCGATGCGTTTAGTCATCGCGTCTTGTGTGTGACCATGTCGCAGCCATAATCGAGATAACCAAGGCGTTATAATAAAAGCAACCGCCAATGAAATGAGCATACCCATACTAGCGTTAATCGGTATCGGACTCATATATGGCCCCATTAATCCGCTGACAAATGCCATTGGCAATAAAGCCGCAATCACTGCCAAAGTAGCTAATATTGTTGGTCCACCAACTTCATCAACAGCGATAGGAATAATGTCGGTGAGTGGTGCTTCAGGTTTTAGCTTCATATGGCGATGGATGTTTTCTACAACCACAATAGCGTCATCGACCAAAATTCCAATGGAGAAAATTAGAGCGAACAATGAAACGCGATTAAGGGTAAAGCCCCACGCCCAAGATGCAAACAAAGTCGCCATTAGAGTTAATACGACAGCCGTGCCGACAATTGCGGCCTCACGCTTACCTAAGGCAAAAAACACCAGCAAAACCACTGCGGATGTTGCAAATATAAGCTTATGGATGAGTTTCTGTGCTTTATCGTCAGCAGTTTCACCGTAGTTACGCGTTATTTTTACTTCGACGCTAGCGGGGATTAGTACATTCTTTAAACTATCTATTTGCTTAATCACAGCATCTGCTACTGCCACTGCATTTTGACCTGGCTTTTTAGTAACAGTCATACTAACTGCTGGATATTCAGCAGAATTATTGGCTTCGCCAAACCATACGTAGCGCTCTGCTGGTGGTGGACCATCATGAATTTGTGCTACTTCATTTAAGTAAACTGGGCGGCCATCATGTAAACCAACCACTAATTCGGATATATCTTTTGCATCAGTAAAATACTTGCCAACTTCAACGGCTATCGATTGATTGGTATTGGTTAAATCACCTAACGGCGCTCCTAGATTAGCTGCCTGCAATGAGCGTCGCATATCGGCAACACTAATTCCAGCATTGGCCATGCGTACTGGGTCTATATCAATATTGACCGCGCGGCCTGAACCGCCAAGTGTTGCAACTTCGCGCGTGCCTTGCACGTGCTTAATCTCTGCCTCAAGACTGTGCGCTACTTGCTCTAACTCAAAAGCTCCCTGCAGATTACTTTTACTGTACAAGGTCGCAGTGAGTATAGGTACGTCATCTATGCCTTTAGGCTTAATGATGGGATCACCAACACCTAAATTCTTGGGGAGCCAATCTTGATTAGATTGGATTGTATTATATAAACGTACAAGCGCTTCTGTCCGTGGCACACCTACTTGAAACTGTACCGTAATGATTGCCATGCCTGGTCGTGACACTGAAGTCACATGTTCAACATTGGCAATTTGCGCTAGGACCTGCTCAGCGGGAACCGATACCATCTGCTCGACATTTTTAGCGGAAGCGCCTGGAAATGGAATTAACACATTTGCCATGGTCACATTAATCTGTGGCTCCTCCTCGCGCGGCGTGACTACCAATGCAAATAAGCCAAGCAATAGCGCAACCAAAGCTATTAAGGGTGTGATTTGCGCCGCTTGGAAATAACGTGCAATTCGTCCAGATATTCCCAATTGGTAATTATCTTGTGCTGGTGGTTTTGTAGACACGTGTATTCCTACTTAAAGTTCGCTGCGGCAATTGGATCTTCTGCCAATGTTTCACCAAGTTGCAAACCCGCAAAAACCTCAACATTATTACCTTGTACACGTCCAAGTTTAACTTGCCTTAATTGCGGCCTACCTTGTGCATCAAGCACATAGACTGCTACCAATTCACTCCGCTTAATTACTGCTTTAAGTGGTATATAAAGCTGGACTTTACCTTCTGCAGCATTTAAAGGCAACGTAGCACGGGCAAACATTCCTGGGGCGATAGCTTTGAGATTTTTTGGCAGAGATAAACGTATTTTCACTGTATTGGTAATCGGATCAACGGTTGGCAAAACTGTATATTGAGTAATGTTAAAAGTATTTTCAGCTATCTTGGCACCACCAACAATTACTTTAACCGTAGCTTGCTGCTTAATTAGCCCCAACTGACTTTGCGGTACATTAACTAATACACGCATTTCGCTAGCATCGTACATTCTAACCAATGGTTGTCCTGGCAATGCCATATCACCTACTTCAACTAACACTTCAGCTACCATGCCAACGTATGGTGCATTGATGCTATGTAATCCACTTTTTACGCTAGCTATCCCAGCTTGGGCTAATTGTGACTTAGTTTGTGCCACCGCAGTTTTATAATCGGACTCGGCGCGATCTAATGCAGCTTGACTGATATATTGCTTTTCAAACAGGTGACGCTTCCGCTCATACTCTTTATTTGCAGCTTCTAGTTGTGCTTGTGCTGCTGAAGTTTGAGCTTGATTGCTTAGCGCTTGTTGTGTTGCCATTCGAGCATCAACACGTGCAAGTAATTGACCTGCTTTCACGTAATCACCAACTTTAACTGGCAAAGCCGTGATGCTACCTGTAACCTGAGAGGAAATTAGACTGCTCTTTACCGCCTCAACAACACCTTCGACAGTTGCAGTAGACTCACCATTTGTTTGGCTAACTTTTGTCGTGACTAAGGGAGTAGCATTAGCTAAAGTTGACAGGCCTAATAATAAAACAAACTTCCATGGGCTAGATTTAATCAACTGCAATTCCTTTTAAAGTCTGTTAAATTTTATTTTTTAATAATTACAGAGTACACTTTGAGCGCTATTCTAACAAGCTATATATAACTATATATTCATACAACTTTATAGTCAACATTAATTGACCGTGTATAATAATGAAATTAACTAAGCTGGAATAAGGTATGAGCAAACTAGATGATCGCGCATTGCTATATGTGGCTAAGTATTTCAAAGCCCTCGCAGAACCAATGCGACTAAAGGTATTAAACGCGCTTCAAGATGGCGAAAAAAATGTTAGCCAATTAACTGAAATAACAGGGGGTACTCAAGCCAATATATCCAAGCATTTATCAATGCTTGCCGAAAGTGGGCTAGTAAAAAGAGAGGCTCGTGGCACTAGCGTCTATTACAGCATTGCCAATCCAAGCGTTTACGATCTTTGCGAGTTGGTATGTGGCCAAGTATCTGACCACATGACTTCGGAAGCCGATATAAAAATGATGTTCAATACGCCGAAATCAATATAAAACGCATTACGTTGCGTTAACTAGAGTCAGAGCCTTTAGTTTATTATGTATCCCAACAGCAACTACCTAGGTTTCTGGCTTCTTAAATGTGTCTAGAGTAAATTCATATGTTAATTGACTGGAATAATTTCACGCCTTGGTCTGCGATTTCTGGCGGAGCAATGCTCGGCATAGCCTCGGCCGTATTCATATTGCTAAATGGGCGCATAGCTGGTATTTGCGGAATACTGGGCGGCCTATATAGACCGCAGTGCAATGATATAGGGTGGCGCGTAGCCTTCATTATCGGCTTAATTCTTGCTCCTCTAGCCTGGGCTACTGTTAACACTTTCCCAAATATCAATATTGAAGCTAGCAATGGCTTGTTAGCTATATCAGGACTTATTGTTGGCATTAGTACGCGTTATGGTTCTGGCTGCACAAGCGGTCATGGCGTATGCGGCATATCACGTTTATCACCACGATCAATTATTGCGACACTGGCCTTTATGGGAACTGGGTTTTTAACAGTTTTTATTCTCCGGCATGTTCTAGCTGTTTAAATTAGGTACAACAGTTCAATGAAAAAAAATTTAGTACAAATTTATTCGCTATTTTTCTCAGCATTAGCGGGACTTATTTTTGGGCTTGGCTTGGTACTCGCCGGCATGGCTAACCCAGCTAAAGTGCTAGCTTTTCTTGATCTCGCGGGATTATGGGATCCATCACTCGCGATTGTAATGGGTAGCGCTATCTGTGTAGGGGTTGTAGCATTTAGTATAGCTAAAAAGCGTACACATAGCCTGCTAGGATTATCGATGAATTTACCCTCATCACGTATCATTGATCAACGCTTAGTAATCGGTGGCTTAGCATTTGGGGTAGGTTGGGGTTTATCTGGCATATGCCCAGCGCCCGCATTTGTGTTGCTGGGTTTTGGAAGTATTAAAGGCGCTATTTTTCTTGGATTTATGTTAATTGGCATGGGTATCTATGAACTAATTGAAAGCTACCGTAACTTAGAAAGAAATAAAACTAGCGTGGCAATCACGAACGTAAAGAAAAGTAAATCATAATGACTTCTTCAGATCCAAGAGTATTTTTTGCAGCAGAGCGCACATTGCTTGCTTGGGTAAGATCTGGCATAACGGTTATGGCGCTAGGATTTGTAGTCGCTAAATTTGGTATGTTTTTAACGCTACTTTCGGCATCAAGTCCGACTCTAAGTCAGCTCCACCAAAACAATGGGCTATCTAATGTATTCGGGATTGTGCTGGTTATCATTGGTGCCGCAATTACATTAGGTGCTCAACTAAACCATCATCTCTACGTAAAGACCCTACCACCACAAGATGTCCCCAAACTAGCGATTACCTGGTTGGCTTCTTTGTTAACTGTATCTATTGCATTCGTTGGTGTTCTGCTGGCTACCTACCTAATTTTTGCCTGATTTAGAAATTCACTAGGCGGCATCCTACAATTAATTTTATCTACCCTTGCTAGCTTGAATAACCTTTAAAGCAAGATCATTCAATTGATTGACTGCAAGTGCACCGCTGACACGTCCAAGTTCTTTGCCTTGCCAAAAGTAGACTAAGGTAGGAATTGATTTGATGACGTATTTCATTCCCAACATTTGCTCTGATTCAGTATCAACTTTAGCGTAAATAAGTTGATTGGCAAACTTCGCGGCACTGTCTTTAAAAGTAGGCGAGAACGATTTGCATGGGCCACACCATGGTGCCCAGAAATCAATCATGACTGGCAATACATTCTGCGCTAAAACTTCCTCTATATTGGCTTGATTGAGGGCTATTGGCGCTGATAACAAATCCTTTTTACAGGCGCCGCATATTGGCGTGGCATCTATTTTTTGAATCGGAAAGCGATTCTCCTTACCACAATGGGGGCATTTAATTTGCATTATTTGTTAAGCTCCAGCGTATCATTCTCTAAAAGCACTTAAGGTAACTTGACTACGATTCAATATAAATCTAGAAGCATCTAATCAACTATTTTGGCAATATGCCATCACAATTAAACTTGTTTAAGTTGCTTTCTAAGATGCGAAATTTCGTCAAGCAAATCAAGTACTACAGCAATGCCTGGCGTGTTAATCTCCAAGTCTTTAGATAATCTTAAAGCTTGTTTTGCCCGACTCAAAGTTGCACCACTAAATAACCAGTCTTCTGGACAAGTACCTGTTGGATTCAGTATGCCTTCGCTGACCCATTCAACTACACAGCTATGCTCGGTGTCAACGGTATGGCAAAGCTCCACTAAAGTGAGATGAACTTCATTTTCAACCACAGCGCCTTCAAAAATCTGCGTATAAGTAACGCTCATGAGGACTCCTTTATAGTGCTTCTAGGATTAAAGTTAAATGATTTAGCCATTGCACGATAAGCTTCTTTTTGTGCTTCAGTTTCAGCAGGAGGAATTGCAATAACTATCTCCACATACAAGTCGCCAACGACTTTCCCAGGAATGCCACGCCCCTTAAGCCGTAATTTTCTGCCAGAATTTGTACCTGCGGGAATTTTAAGATCAACTTGTCCGTCAGGTGTTTTTATATTAACCGTTTCACCCAGCGCCGCCTCCCAAGGGGTTATTGGTAAATCCATATAGACATCCCTCCCATCAGCACGGAATAAACTATTAGCATTAAAGGCTATTTCTAAATACAGATCCCCTGCAGGACCTGAACCAACGCCAGCAGCTCCTTGGCCAGCTAATCTGAGATGTTGGCCTGAATGAATGCCGATGGGAATTGAGACGTCTAGTTTCCGCTCTTGCAATACCACTCGACCCTGTGTGTCATAAGTAGGCATTTGCAATGAAATACTTCTCTTCGCGCCGAGATAGGCATCCTTTAGGTCAATCATCACTTTGGCATGGTGATCTGTACCTTTTGAATTCTGGTTGGATTGCTGCCGAGCTCTTGCTTGTCGACCAAACATGGCTTCAAATAACTCTCTTTGATTTGCAGCATTTGGATCAAATCCACTACCACTAAACTCAAAGCCAGAATCCCAATTTGGAGGCGGAGTGAAACCTTCGTCACGGCCACCTTGACTGCCTACTTGGTCATAAGCAGCTCGCTTTTCTGGATCTTTTAATACAGCGTAAGCCTCACCCACTTCTTTAAAGCGATCCTCTGCATCAGGCTCCTTGCTGACGTCAGGATGATACTTTCGAGCCAGCTTGCGGTAAGCGATTTTTATTTCTTCGTCAGTTGCAAGCCGAGGTACACCAAGCGCTTCGTAATAGTCTTTAAACTTCATATCATAAATCCATCTATACTCGTAAACCAAGCTTAAGGTATACACCTACCTAATCATTACCACAATCACAATTTTCCAATAATTACTTTCCACCTTAAGCATATGAATGTCCGCACTACATAAAGATAGTTAGCCTAGCTATTAAATTAATAAATTTATCGAATTTATTAATTTAATTTCACTTTAGTTGATATAAGTCATTGTGCTTTGCATTCACAGGTATAGAGTGGACTTATAGGAGAGGAGAATATGATGATAAATATACAGAATCTAAAGTGCAAATTGCTAAGCTTTTTTGCTAATAGTAGTGATGCTGCGGATGAAATAAAGCCATGCATGACAGCGAACGACTGCATTTGTAGTATGCCAGAGAATGAGCGCATAAAGCTGATTGCCATTGGTGCATATTTGTTAGCTGAGAAGAGAAACTTTGCTCCTGGTCACGAAGATGAAGACTGGCTCACTGCAGAAGATTCGGTTAATAAGTGCATGTATTAAATAAGCCTTCAAAACTATATATAAGTTTTTGTTTTCCCCATTACCTCATCGCAAATTATTGAGCACAACTTGCACTATTAATGATGATGGTAATTCTTGTTTTACATCAAAAAGGAGTTTGTATGAAAATGTTTAAAGTTATTTTATTGAGCGTTATGGTTGTTATGTTTAGTAGTGTTTCATTGGCTAAAAATGGCGGAAATAAAGGCGGTGGGCAAAGTGCTAAATCTAGTCAAGGCGCGAGTGGCCAAGCGAGCAAATCAGGCCAGCCTGCAGACAAGGGTCAAGGCAATCCTGATAATGTGAAGCCAGAAAACGGTGATAAGACGCGCGATCAAACGCGTGACCCTGCAACCGATCAAACAGGTACTAAAAAGCAGGATAGAGATCGTATACACACGCCAGGCACTGGTACGGCTACACCTGCTGTGGTTCCAGCTACCAACTAAATGGATGGTCAATTAGATTATTCTTAACAATCACAGTAAAAAAGGCTTAGTTAACTCTAAGTCTTTTTATGTCTTCCCAAAGGTCTAGCAAAATGATGAAAAGAACATTAGTAATGTCAGTATTAACGAGCGGCCTGCTATTGGCAACCAGTTCGAGTTACGCAGCTGATGAAATGGCTACACAAGAACAAGTAAAAGTGCAGTTGCAGAAAAAAGAAAAGATCTATGGTAGTCAGATGATGACTTCACAGGAGCGGACCGAGCAACGTAAGAAAATGCGGGCTGCTAAGACAACAGAAGAGCGCGAAAGAATACGCGCAGAACACCATGAAGCCATGAAAATGAGGGCTCAAGAACGTGGCGTAACCCTGCCAGACACACCGCCTAACGGAGGTATGGGAATGGGTGCAGGGGCAGGAAGTAGCGCTGGACCAACTGGTGGCAGTGGGCGAAATGGCGGCAAATAATTTAAAGCTGGCCAAGCTTTAATTCAACGAAAATTAGACAGATTAAAAATGTTGTGTGGCGTGAGCTGTTGAAAAAGTAAATCAGAGCGCAACATACTTTTATACATACGATTAAGGTAATTTATGTACTACATAGTTGAGACCAAAAAATCCTTCAATCAAGCCGTTACAGACCTTGAGTTAGCAGTTATTCGCAATGGCTTTGGGGTGCTACATGTGCATGATTTAGCAACAACACTTCGCGCTAAAGGTATTTCCTTTATTGAAGAATGTAAGATTTTTGAGGTGTGCAATCCGATACAAGCGGCAAAAGTTTTATCCACCGACATGCGACTAAACATGGCTTTACCATGCCGCATATCGGTGTTTACAGAAAATGGAAAAACTAAAATTGGCCTAATTAAGCCTGCACAAATGCTTTCTGCACTATCAAAAGATTCTACGTTAGCTGAAATTGCAAAAGAGGTTGAAGCGTCTACCATTAAGATGGTTGATGAAGCTCAATAAATCATTGGAGATAAATTGAAGCATTGGTTTGCAATAATAGCGTTAATCGCATCAACATCTTCGCATGCAGAAAATTCAACTATATTGTCTGACGTACAAGATTCATTGTCTCAAACATGGCAATCCAATGATTATGAGCTTTATATCCCGGTTAATACTTGGCACAACCGCAGCTACTATACTGATGAAAAAATAGACAGCTACAACGAGCAACCTTGGGGTTTGGGGGCAGGTAAATATAGATTAGATGCAGATGGTGATTGGCACAGCCTATACGCAATGGCTTTTTTGGACTCACATAGCAAAATAGAACCTGTAGTGGGTTATGGCTTTCAAAAAATATGGTGGCCTACGGATATGATTCGCTTAGGTTTAGGCTACACAGTCGGCGTTACATTGCGAGAAGATTCAAATTATGTATTACCTCTTCCTGTGGTTGCACCCTTATTCTCCATAGGCTACAAAGATTTATCCGTGCAATCAACTTATATCCTTGGTGGCGAAGGCCATGGCAATATATTATTTACGTGGTTACGTTGGCGACTTGAGTAAGTTTTTTTTAGTAAAATTTTCCACATTAGGTTTTTGACTGACTGTCCGCTTATGGCCAAAGGCACTCATACACCATCTGAAATTTTATATAGTCAGACGTGGAAGATTAATAAAAAAGGACGCTTTCGCGTCCTTTTTTAAAACTTGAACTTAAATGTTCAAACTTATTTATTCATTACGTACATTGTAACTTCGAAACCAAAACGCATTTCAGTAGCTGCTGGTGTTGTCCACATGATAAATCTCCTATAAGTTGATTAATTAAGTCGTACAGAATCTATGACTTGAATAATACAGAACGGTTGTAAAAGTGAACTATGTAAACTGATTAAATAAGACTAGTGATTTTCATTAGATAGAATTGCGAGTATTGCAATTAATGGCACTAGTAACTTAAAAATATCCGGTAGCCCGCCACAACTACTTCTTGAGAGGTAATTGCTAGTTTAACTTTAACTTCTTCACCGGCAGCTAAGCCCTTTAAAATATCTGATTGATTTGGCAAATAATCATTAGGCTTGAAAATTCGCTTTAATTTAGGGGTGTCATTGGTATCAGTCAGTGTGACTTCTATATTTGGATAAGCTTGGCTAAATTTAGCTTGGTTGATTAAGGTGCTCGAGAGATGAATTAAACCCAAGTAATTTTCATCTTCTTGCATATCAGAATCATCAATGACGATAAGCTCAATTTTTTTTGGTAAATCTATCGTGCAGCCAATTTTCTTGCACACTTGTATAAGGTAGGCTTTGGTGTTTGGGTAATAAATGGCAATATCTGAGCGTAAGAAATAAATGCTTTGCGTCATGGCTGTGAAGACTAACACCACCACTAACAGGTAAGTTAATACGGAGATTTTATTTTTTGATAGGCTGTTCATGCCATTAAAATAGCGGTCTTGGCTATTTTTAATGAAGGCGCCAAGCGTTTTTTTACCAGCCTTTGGTGTTAGAAGCTCGTCTGTAGGGGCTAGGCTGGAGTCAATCTCCATGTTTGATTTAACCAGCTCATTTTTTGCATTAAAAACATGCAAACAGTAACCACAACGAACTTGACCATTATGCTGATTAAGTTGTGTTTCAGTGACTATAAATTGAGTTTGGCAGGAGGGACAATG
>Ga0268280_1001567_pt1 | contig 15088 bp, 8 predicted proteins | sample saktaG_9_FD_190139 | JGI IMG/M metagenome (GOLD analysis project Ga0268280, IMG submission 190139) | Saline water microbial communities from Sakinaw Lake, British Columbia, Canada - sak_2011_5_24_40m | ecosystem: Environmental > Aquatic > Non-marine Saline and Alkaline > Saline ... | reverse complement strand
CAAATGTTTCCTTCAATTCATCACGGGATAAAGTTTCTTCCATTTCCTTCAGCTCTTTTAAGGCACAAGATGCAGTAGGGCTTTCTAATTGAGAAGCCAGCCATTTAGCCCACTTTTGCGTTTCAGGACAGGTTGCAAAAAATATCAAAACCGATTCTCCCTGTTTTAGCAGATACCTGACTGTCTCTAACAAATAATCCTCAAAGCAATTTTCACGAACCGCTTCCGGCTTAAAAAATACTTCTTCCTTGCATTTTTTCTTCTTTTTGGAAGTAATATAATTAAAAATACCGTCTCTTACGATGCCTTTTCGCAAGGTAACCGGACGTTGATAGGAAATAAGAGTTCGTCCGGGAAACCATCTTACAAGAGCATCTTGCCATTCAACAAAAGCTGAAAGGGCGATGATTTTAATATTTTTATTCTTTTTATCGATATGGTTTACCATACTTTCCAGCAGAGGACCCCATTTTGAGTCATTAATCAATTGCATTTCATCGATGATGACTAAAGAAACAATTTCTAAAAAACGAGGACACGTCAAATAAAAGTAATTAAATTTTTCATAGGCCATTACCGCAACATCATAATCTCCCGAGATGATATTATAGTCATCTTCACTACGGTCACGGGTAGAGATGACTATATCTATTCCATAATGACTGTAGAGATTTTTAAAGTGTCTATGTTTTTCATCAGCCAGTGCTCTTAAGGGAACTAAATAGATGGTTTTTTTAAGATGAATGACCTGAACTATTACAGCCATTTCTCCGATGAATGTTTTTCCTGAGGAGGTTGGGGCGATAACCAATAAATTATTATTTTCGTTCTTTCTTTCCCTCTCCCTTGAGGGGAGAGGGTAGGGTGAGGGTGAAATTTTGTCATTGTGAGGAGCGAAGCGACGTGGCAATCCCGTACTTCCATTGCAATTCAAAATCCCATAATTCCTTACCGCATCTTCCTGCAGCGGCAATAAATATTTCGGGTAATCTTTTTCCCAGATGTTTACAATATGAGAGGGGATACCATAATTTTTCAAATTTCTAATTTTCATTGATTCAGACATTTATTTCTTCCTTTCTTTTTATCTTATTTCAACTAAAACTAAAACGAATATTAAAATAACCTCTATTGCAAATCCAAGATGAAGAGTAAAAATAGAACGATATAATCACCTCCCTGGCTCTAGATGAAGACGAGTTAAATGCAGCAGAACACGTTTTTTGATTATACTATTTTAAAATATTTTTTCAATATTCATCCGCCTCGTCCCATCCCTCTGTCATTACGAACCTTTCCCCTCTCCCCTGCTTCTTTCTCTGTTATTGCGAGGATCCTCCCTTTTTCCGTCATTGCGAGGAGCGAAGCGACGCGGCAATCTCAAAGGTAGGGGTCTGATTCCTGTCTGCGTGCGGGAACGCACAGGTAGGCATCGGACCCGTCTTCCTTTTTCCGAAATCTGAAAATTTTTTATCCAAAAAAGAAGGACTTTTAAAACTTAAGAATCATGGGGGACATTCTTCTATAAGCTCTTTTCCCCTCGCCCCTGGAGGGAGAGGGCTAGGGTGAGGGGGAAATGTTTTCCGTCTAAATTATTTTCCCAAAAAAGAAGGACTTTTGAAATTAATGTCGAATATAGAAAAGAGTATTGTATTTCAATCTTGTATTACCTATTTCCACAAATTATTAAAATAAACCAAAAAGGGCACATTAAGGCAAAATGGGGGACATTCTTCTTTTGTCTTCCCTGTTTTCTTTCATGTCATTCCCGCGAAACCTGTCCTCGATCTGATTGGGGAGCGGGAATCCATCCCTCTGTCATTGCGAGACCTGATTTATCAGGGCGTGGCAATCTCTATTTAATTCTATCAAATATAAAAAAGGTACATTAAAAAATGCACTACTTAAGAAGGAATACTAAAAATAGTATTCTTGCATTTCTCGTCCTCATCCTTTCCATAACCATATCTATTTCCAACATTGCTAAAACCGAAGTCTACCCTGCCTGTGCGTGTACGCACGCAGACAGGTTCTCCCTATCCGATAATCCTCAAATCTTGTCTACTACTTCCCTGAAACCGGAAGTTCAAACCATAAATATCAACTCCGCATCCCAAGAAAAACTTACCAGCATCTTAAAAATAAGCGAACTACTTGCCCAGAAAATAATTGCCCTAAGAAATTCACTAAGCGGAGGATTCAAAGAACCAAAAGACCTTCTTCAATTTACAGAAATTACCGATCTTGAGTGGCAAGAATGGGAAGAAGAGGGGATAATGATTATTGTTAGCTACTTGCAATCTGAAACTTAAAATTGATATTCAAAAACTTTAAACTAATAAAAATGAAGATTAATTCCAAATCTTGATAAAAAAATCTTGGGAGAACTTGAATGATTAATTCTATAAAATATTTTTTAAAGAAGGAGAAATAATTGTATTATCTTTATTTAGATGAAAGTGGAGATTTAGGATTTGATCTAGTAAATAAAAAGTCTTCTAAGTTTTTTACGATTTGTATTTTATTAATAAAAGATAGTGAGTCTAAAAGAAAAATTACTAAAAATGTAGAAAGAACATTGCGTAAAAAACTAAATCCTAAAAATAAAAGAAATAGAATTGTTCAAGAATTAAAAGGAACATCTACCACAATTGAAGTTAAAAAATATTTTTTCAAAAAGATAAAAGATTTGGATTTTCATATCTATAGTATTACTTTGAATAAAATTAGAGTATATGATAATTTAGTCAAAAATAAAGCAAGGGTTTATAATTGGATTGTACGTCTTCTTTTAGATAGTGTAGATTTTTCAGAAGTGAAAGATAGAATATATTTGATAATTGATAAAAGCAAAAGCAAACCCCAAATCGTAGAATTTAATGAATATATTTATAGGCAATTAATGGCAAAAATTGATCCAAAAATTCCTTTAGAAATAAAACATAAAAGTTCTTGTTCTGATTATGGCCTTAATGTGGCAGATTTGTTTTCCTGGGGGATTTTTAGGAAGCATGAGAGAAAAGATCGGGAATGGTACAATATATTTAGAGAAAAAATAAAATTTGATGGAATATATTTACCTTAAAAAAAATAAAGAGCGAACCTTATGAATTATAACGTTAAGGCTATAGCCTACCGATGGAAGGGAACACCTTAAACAATTCATAACGGATTTACCGCTCTGATATAAATATATAATATTATACAAAAAAAGTCAAGCATTTTAAAACTCCAAAATTTTCCCGAGTTGCCCGGAAAATAATTACCCTAAGAGATTCACTAAGCGGAGGATTCAAAGATCCACAAGACCTCCTCCAACTACCCGAACTTACCAACCTCGAATGGGAGGAATGGAAAGAACAGGGAATAATAATTAAGGTTAAATAATAAAAACTGAATATTTTCTCAAAAAAGAAGGACTTTGGGAATCAATGGGGACATTCTTCTTTTATAATTCCGCAATTAATGCATGGTTAAAAGTAAAGTGTGTCCCCCTTGATTCCCAAATATTTCACAAAAAAAGAAGGATTTTTAACAACTAATGCAGTATGTAAATAACAGTTTGTTTTATAAAAAATCACAATTTTTCTTAAATAATTAAAAAAATCAAACTTTTTTCATATTTTTCTAAATTATTATCCTAATTGTTGCCATTCGGTAGTCGAAGCACCATGATATAATTGTAAAAAATACTAAATTTAATTAAAAGAGCGGGAAGGGATTAAAAAGATAGAACAAGTTTAGAATTCACTTAATCCTTTACAGCGGGAAGAGATTAAAATCGAAACAGAAAGCAGGCTACCTTAATTTTGGAAGGAAAATTTTAATAAGGGAAGAGTTAGGGTAAAGTATTTATTGATTATATTGACTGAAGAGGGAGAATTTTCTCCAGTATAACTATGGCAGTTATAGATATTTTGTTATTTAAATGATACTTGCTATTCCTGATGATTATAGGAATCGGAATAGTATTATTGATATTAAAATATTGCCAAAAGAGGATGGGCGGTATAAGTGGAGATATCCTAGGAGAGATAATTGAAATCGTTGAAGTTTCTATTCTTTTAGCTATCTGTTTATTAAGTCATTTTTTTTCTCTTTCCATATTTCTATAATCATTATTTGCGGAATTAATAAAATAAGTTTATGATAAACATAAAAATCCATAAAGAGATAACCCAAGGATAAATTTGTATGCCCAACGTCCATGTTGGATAAAAAGAAAAGGTATGATTAGATGGAATTAAAGCTTGAACAGTTAGAGTATCAACAACAAGCAATTCAATCAGTTGTCTCTGTTTTTAAAGGTCAGGAGAAGAACACCTTTGATAATGCTTGTATTGAAGGAATTCGCTCAAATATTCTTTCATTAACGACAGACGAAGTAATTCAAAACATTAAAGATGTGTTGATTGAAAACGGAATTAAAGAAGAAACTGCGAATATTCAAAAGGCAAATGACTTGTGTATTGAAATGGAAACAGGGACAGGAAAAACCCTTGTTTACATAAAAACCATATTTGAATTATACAAGCATTACGGATTTACCAAGTTCATAATACTGGTTCCTTCGGTTGCTATAAAAGAAGGAGTGCTGACAACTTTAAAGACTTTTGAAAAACAGCTTGAAGATATTTACAACCTAAAGCCAAGCTATTTTGAATATGATAGTAAACGACTTTCAAAAGTTATGAATTTTGTAGAGGAACAACATCCTCAGATTATGGTAATGACTTTACAATCGTTCAATTCCGATGATAGGATCCTTAATCAGGCGCAACGGGAAGATTTGTTTTCGAACATGGCCTACATTGAGGCTATTTCGCGTACCAATCCCATTATTATAATGGATGAACCTCAAGAAGGAATGGATACGGAAAATTCTATTGAAAGAATTAAAACAGTCAACCCTTTATTAAAAATTCGTTATTCAGCCACACATAAGATATTATCCAATCTGATTTACCGTCTCACACCCTATGACAGTTACAAGCAAGGTCTTGTCAAAAAAATAGAAGTTTTAACTGTCTCTGAAAAAAATGATGAAGCATCAATGAAAGTTGAACTCGTTAAAATAGAAATTGGAAAAGGTGAACCAAAAGCAGTTTTAAAAGCGTGGCATCAAACCGCAGGCGGATTCAAGTTTAAGAACTCAAAAAAATTGGATAAAAATGCTGACTTGCAGGAAATAACAGGCAATATCATTTACAAAGGTTACCTCCTTGAACAAATAGCAAAACCAATTCGTGGAAAAGGTTTTGTCAAATTCAAAAATGGTGCTGTTATTTATGAAGGAGAACAGGCCAAAGACCTTTCGGTAATTTTCGGCGAACAAATTTATTGGCTTATTGACAGTCATTTCCGTAAAAAAGAGAAATTAAAGCAACTCGGAATAAAATGCCTGTCTCTTACATTTATTGATAGGGTTGACAATTACATTCAACCGGACGGGATTATAAAAAAGGCTTTCATCAAACAATACAAGAAGGCGCATAAGGATTTTTATGGAAGGGAAGCAGATAATTCTCAAATTGAGCAATCGCAAGGCTATTATTTTGCACAGACAGGCAAGGGCGATTTTACAGATAACGAAGGCTCTATGAAAAACAACAAAGAGCTTTACGACCTCATTTTAAAATCAAAAGAAGAGCTGCTTTCTCTTGATAACCCTGTTGAGTTTATCTTTTCGCACTCCGCTCTTGGCGTCGGCTGGGATAATCCCAATGTTTTCAATATTGCCACACTGAACCAGAGCTACAGCGAGATAAAAAAACGTCAGGAGATAGGCAGAGGCTTGCGTATATGCGTTAATCAGGACGGCCAAAGGGTTTATGACAAGCCGGAAATAACAGAAGGACAGGAAACAAACCTATTAACTGTTATTCCAAATGAAACTTATGAGACTTTTGTTTCTCAGTATCAGGCTGAAATAGCAGAGATTTACGGCAGCAGCGAGGCGGGAGCCGAGACAAGGAACAACCATAAAGGCCAAAAAATTACCGAAAAACGTTTATCCAGAAACGATACCCATTTTAATAGTCCTTCATTCCGTTCTTTCTGGAAACGGCTTTCACAAAAAACGGAATATCTCGTTTCTTTCGATGAAGGAAGAGTAATCGACCAATCAATCAAAGCTATAAATGAGATAACTATTTCAGAGCATCAAGTGCAGATTGCCCTGGGTAGGATACAGAGCATTTCAGAAGATGGTATTCAAACACAGGATTTCAGAACAGAAAGCAAGGCCGTTAATGTTTTATTCGCGCCTATAGACCTTGTAGAGGAGATAAGCGAAAATACCTCTTTGGCCTATCCCACGGTTTTTAAAATTGTGCAAGGACTTAATAACAGAAAAGAAATAATAAAAAATCCACCCCGCTTTTTACAGGAGGCAGTACGGAAAATACGCTACATAGAGCTTGATGAAATGCTAAGAGCTTTGGATTACCGAATCACTGGAGAGACCTTTGATATTGGCCAGTTCGAACAATTTATCGTTAAAAACACAGATAAAATAGAACCAACTCCGAAAAAAGGAATTTATGACCATATCATTTGGGACAGCGAGTATGAACAGAAATTTGCCCGTGAAGCAGACGACGACACAGAAGTTGTGTGTTTTTTAAAACTGCCGTCATTCTATATCATTAAAACGCCTGCCGGAGAATATAATCCTGATTTTGGACTTGTTTTGAAAAAGAAAAAGATACGGGCAGAAAGCGAATCCGAATATTATTTTGTTATTGAGACTAAAGGAACAAACAGTCTTGACGACCGCAAGGCTTTAACCGAAAATGAAATCTATAAAATCAAATGCGCTATAAAGCACTTTGAAGCTCTGGGCATTGAAGCAAAGGTTAATTATTTTGCGCCTGTAAAAGAATATACGACTTTTAAAAATAAAGTAGAGGAGCTTATAAATGTCTGAACTTGATAAAAAACTTATGCAGACTCCAGATTTAAATAAGGAAAGACTGGAAAAATTGAAAAATATTTTTCCTGATCTTTTTACAGTAGAAGGGAAGCTTAATCCTGACGAACTGAAAAAGATCGTTGACCCCGACCTGGTGAAAGAAACGGAAAGGTTTGAATTTAAATGGTTTGGGAAAAGCGAGGCAAAACGGAACGCCTTTACACCGAGCAAGGCGACACTTGTTTATGACCAAGAAAGAAGCGTTAATCCTGAATATGCAGACGGCAATATGATTATTGAGGGGGAAAATCTTGAAACAATGAAATGTTTGTTAGCGGGATATAGGGAAAGAATTAAGTGTATTTATATTGATCCGCCGTATAATACAGGAAAAGATTTTGTTTACAACGATAAGTGGGACGAAGATAAAGAGGATTACTGGGAACAAATCGGTGTAACTCAAGATGGAGTAAAAGTTGATACTAACACCAATTCTAGCGGTCGCTATCATTCTAACTGGTTGAACATGATGTATTCACGGCTTTTAATAGCAAGACAACTTTTAAGAGAGGACGGGGTAATATTTATCTCGATTGATGATAATGAAGTACATCATTTAAGGAAATTGTGTGATGAAGTTTTTGGGGAAGGGAATTTTGTAAGTTCAATTATTTGGCAGAAAAAAACCGGAGCTTCTGATGCTAAAACTATTGCTAATATTACTGAATATATTTTGGTTTATGTGAAATCTTTTGAACAAACATTAAATAAATTTGCGAGAAATAAAGAGTCGTATGACATTGAAAGATATAGATTGTCTGATGAATTTATTAACGATAGAGGTAAATATTATATTGATAATTTAGATAGGGGCGGACTTCAATATAGTAAATCATTAAACTATCCAATTACTTGCCCTGACGGAACTATAACATATCCAAATGGAAAAAAAGAATTCACTGATGAAGGTTGGATTTGGAAGTGGAGTAAAAAGAAGGTTGAATGGGCAATTGAAAATAAATTTATTGAATTTAGAGAATCTAAATCAAAGGAAAGTGGATGGGCAGTATGTTATAAAAACTATTTATTAGTTGGTAATGAAGGTAATAGAATTGAACGTTCAGCACCTTTAAAAAATTTAATTAATGATGTTTTAAATGCTAATTCAGCAGCAGATATAAAAGAAATTTTTGAGAATACGGTTTTTCCATACTCAAAACCAGTAGAACTGATAAAAACAATTTTTAAATTTTTTTTATTTAATAATGGTGACCTAATCCTCGACTTCTTTGCCGGTTCCGGTACAACTGCCCACGCAGTAATGGAATTAAACAAAAAAGATAACGGCAGCCGAAAATTTATCCTCGTTCAAATACCCGAACTCAGCGATTCAAAATCGGAAGCATACAAAGCTGGCTACAAAAAAATCTCTGATATAACTATTGAACGAAACAAGCGAGCCATTCAAAAACTCGAAAAAGAAGAAGCGAAAAAGCAACCTTCATTACTTGACTTAGATAAAAAGCTGTTTAAAACCGGTTTCAAGGTTTACAAACTCGCTAAATCAAACTTCCCTCGTATAGATTTCGCTCCCGACCCCGCAAAAACAGAAGAAGAAAATCTGGCATTACTGAATAAATACATAGACGAAAAAGAAGCAATGTATCTGGCTATGATAGATGAAAAAAACATTTTTGACGAAGTGCTTCTGAAAAATGGATTTATGCTCAATTATTCAAAAGAGAAATCAGATGGTTTTTCCAAAAACAAGGTTTTTCAGATTAAAGACGACTTCAAAGAGTGCCTTGTCTGTATGGATATGAGTATTGCAAATGAAACGTTGAAAGAACTGGAACAATACAAGGATAAAAATTTTATCTGTCTTGAGCGTGCGCTTAACACAACTATGAAATGGAATTTAAAACATTTGCTTGGAGAGAAATTAATAGCGTTTTAAGGAGATGTGAATAAATAATAATTATTTAAAGGAAACTATAAAATCATGTATTTATCTAATATAAAACTTTGGAATTTTAGAAAATTCGGCACAGAAGCTGATTTTGATATTAAAAAACCGAATATGGATTTGAATTTCAAAAAAGGTTTAAATGTTCTTATTGGTGAAAACGATACGGGGAAATCTGCAATTATCGATGCAATAAAACTTTTATTAAAAACACATAGTTATGAATGGCTTAGAGTAATAGATGATGATTTCTATAACGATACAAACAGATTTAGAATTGAATTAACTTTTGAGGATTTAGCAGATAATGAAGCGAAGAATTTTACTGAATGGCTCGGTTGGACCGGGCAGAGAGAAAACGCAAAACCATATTTACGTCTTTTATATGATGTCACAAGAAAGAACGGGAAAATACTTCCATCGGATATACATGCAGGAGTGGATGAAGAAGGCTATCCGCTTTCAGCCGAAGCAAGAGAGTACTTGAAAGTAACATACTTAAAACCCTTACGTGATGCAAAAGTGGAATTTATACCAAAAAAGAATTCAAGAATATCTCAAATTTTACAAGGTCATGAAGCTTTCAAAGGGCAAGAAGAAAAACATCACCTCGTAGCTTTATTTAATAAATTTAATCAGTCAATTGAGAAATATTTTGAAGCAAAACAACTCAAGACCGATGGAACTAATGGATTTGAAGATATTGCAGATAAGAAAGGAAAAGAACTAAAAGATAAAATTGATGAATTTATCCACTCACTTTATGATAAAAACAAAGATTCATTATTTACTGTATCGGAGGGGAAGTTAAAAAATATTCTTGAAAAATTGGAATTATCTATTAAAGATGAAATAAATCCCGGACTGGGAACATTAAACCGCCTCTTTATTGCCTCAGAATTACTGCACTTGGGAAAAACAAACTGGGACGGTATTCGCCTGGGATTAATAGAGGAATTAGAAGCACACCTGCATCCTCAGGCCCAAATGCAGATAATTGAATCATTACAAGATCAAAAAGATATTCAGCTTATTTTAACGACGCATAGTCCGAATCTCGCTTCAAAAGTAAAACTTGAGAACCTTATTATCTGTAATAATAATAATGCATTTCCTATGGGACAAAAATACACCAAACTGCATGAAACGGACTATTCCTATTTGGAAATATTTTTAGATACGACAAAATCCAATTTGTTTTTTGCAAAGGGTGTTATTCTTGTTGAAGGCTGGGCAGAAGAAATACTCCTCCCGGCTTTATCTAAAAGGGCAGGCTTCAATTTAACAGAAAAAGGCGTTTCTATTGTTAATGTAGCAAGTACTGCCTTTTTAAGGTATGCAAAAATCTTTCAAAGGCCTACCGACCCTGAGATGGATATACCGGTTGCAATAGTAACAGATTTAGATATAAAACCAGAAGACGAGGCGACCGTTAATATGGAAGATGGAAGGACCAAAAAGGAATTGAAGATAGAAAAAATAAAAGCCTGGTATGAAGGAAGTCCGGTTAAAACTTTTGTTTCTCCACAATGGACTTTGGAATACTGCCTTTCAAAATCATCAAGCCTGAGTAATAGGTTTCAAGAAATAGTAAAAGGAATCCATACTAAAACAGATTGGACTGACTTTGATGCAAGTCTTACTGACAAACTTAGTAGAAAAAGGCTAAATAAAACCGAAGTTGCTTATCAATTAGCACAGATTCTTGAAAAAGACACAGAAATAAAAATCAGCAAGGATGACACAGCCATTAAATATCTCATTGAGGCGATTGAATATGCCTGCGATAATTAATATAACTGATGATGAAATAGCGTATACTGAAAATATTCTTCTTTCAAACGGGCAGTGTTTTGATGAAGAGAGGCGTATTTTTATTAAGAATTTTGATACTATAGACCTACAAGCAGTTCCAGGTAGTGGCAAAACAACCGCCCTGCTCGCAAAATTGCTAATTCTTGAAAAACATCTTCCATTTGGAAACGGTGCTGGCGTTTTGGTTATTTCGCATACAAACTCTGCTATAGATGAAATAAGAAGTAAGATTGCCATATTTTGCCCCAAGCTTTTTTCTTATCCTAATTTTGTTGGTACTATTCAAAGTTTTGTCGATACTTTTTTAGCAATACCGTATTATGCAAATCATTTTAAGAGGAATTTATTTAAAATAAATGATGAAAGATACAATGAAAAAATAGAAAAATATTTTGGTTGGTCTATTGGCGGATTCACAGTGCAAGAACAAAAAAATGCACGTTACTTTTTAATGGGTAAAAACTGTAAATGCACCTACCGTTTTGGTTTAAAAAACGAGCATTTCGTTTTGCTAGATGCCATTAATGGTAAGACATTAAAAATAGAAAAACCAAAAAAAGGTAAACAATGGTCTGATTTTAATCAAAGTGATAAAAATAAAATAGAAAAATGGCTATTTGCTTTTAAATACAAAATATTAAAAGATTATGGAGTTTTACACTATGATGACGCATATCTCCTCGCAAATATTTACTTGAAAAATTTTCCCCATATAATAAAAATTATCCAGACAAGATTCCAATACGTATTTGTTGATGAAATGCAGGATATGGATAAACATCAACACGACTTACTGGAAGCACTTTTTATTAATAAAGATAATACAGTTTCAAATTATCAAAGAATCGGTGATAAGAATCAAGCGATTTTTAATGGAAGCGCAAAGCTTGATGATATCTGGAATGATAGAGATATTACTCTTGAATTAAAAGGAAGCTACCGTCTTACTAAAGAATTTGCTGATATTGTCAAGTGCTTTGGATTAAGATTTATCGATATTGAAGGAAGATATCAAAATCCAACAGGAACAAATATTAAACCGCATGTTATTGTTTTTGATGATGATTCTATTGGAAAAGTAGTTCCTGAGTTCGCCAATATTATTCAAAGATTTGAAACAGAAGGCAAAATTCCCAAGAACAATAAAACCATTTACAAAGTCATTGCATGGAGAAAAGAGAAGGTTGGGGACTACAAGTTGGGGCTGGAAAGCTATTGGAAAACCTTTGATGATAATGAACATAGAATAAAAGAAGATTATCCCTGCATGGAAAGCTATCTGCTTTATTACGATAAAGACAAAAAAACATTAGAATCGGTCAGGAAGTGCATTATAAATGCTTTATTACGGATATTGGGATACGAGAATATAATGGATGAAAATAACAATAATTATACAAAAAGGAAATTGTTGTTTATTCTCAAAGAAAATAACGAAGAACAATACGAAAAATTAAAATTACTGCTTTATAAATGGAGCATAAATATTATTAGAGGTAAAAAAAACGAAGTTTATTCTGAATTAAAAAACTATGCCTTAGAATTTGTAAGTATATTTGGTAAATCTATCGATAAAAGCAAGATATTTATTGAAACACCTTCTAACAATAAACAAGTTGTAGTCTCAAATATGGTTGCAGGAACTAAGACCAATAATATCTATAAAAAAAACGGAATTAATATAGAAATTTCAACCATTCATTCAGTAAAGGGACAAACCCACACTGGGACATTGTATTTAGAAACATTTTACGAAAAAAAATATGAATCTGAAAGTTTAGCCGAACAATTTAAAGGAAATAATTTTAACGATGTGAGGACATACAGACGGCAAACTACAAAAATGGCTTATGTTGGACTTTCAAGGCCAAAGTATTTGTTATGTTTTGGGGTTCATAAAAATAGATTTAAAGAAAATGATTTTAGAAACAAATGGGAGATAATCGACATAAGTAAAACCGCTTCTGCCGCCGCAGAAAAACAGGGGACGGTTCTTTGTTTGAGGATCCCCTATTACCGTTAGCCAGATAAACTTTTACCGGGATGATTTTTATACCCGGGGAAACAAGAAGAACAAGTACAAGTAATAGTAAAATAAAGAAAAATATAAAGGTATACACCAGAAAAAATATTTTTAGATGATGATTATTGAAAATTTATTGATATTCTTTATAGACTTGTGTGCGCTCACAAATACAAACTGGGATTTTTAAATATTTAAAAGAACTCGATGGCAGTTCATTAAAGCAATTATCCGGATTGACCGGATTTTCGCAAAGTAAAATATTTTGGGCATGAAACAGAGAACCGTCCCCTGTTTTTCTGTGAGTAAGAAAGTAATTTGATTATTTTCTTACTCTGTCCTTTTTTGTTTGAATTGACAATAAAAAATATAAAAAATACTTTTAAAAAATTTCAACTGTTACTTTTTTATTGCTAGGTTATTAAAAAATATAGCAATGCAAGATTCGACCCTAATTTTAAACGTAAAAAACAGATTGATTGGATGATATATAAACTCTTTGGATTAATTAAAACGAGATTAGGATTATGGAAAATTATGATGAAGAATAATTATTTAGAATATAGCAAAAAATGCGAAAAATATCTCAAGGCCATAGTTGATTCTGATTACGCTAAGAAAGTTATTGTATCTGGACCAGGGACAGGTAAGAGTTATTTATTCAAAAAGATATCTGAAACTGTCCAAGAAAATGGTGGAAGCAGAATTTTAGTTCTTTCATTCATAAATGAGTTAATAGATAAGTTAGCAAAAGATCTTTATGGAATAGCTGGAGTTGAAGTTAGCACATTACATAGTTTTGCATTAAGTCAACTACCAAAAAGTGCTAATAAGTTTTTTCTTAATATAGAGTCAATAATTGAAGAAGATTATGAGATCATATATGAAGGTAAAAAAGTTAATTTTGGAAAAATCCTTTGTAATTTGGTTGACAATGGAGAAGATTTAGAATTTTATTCAAGGAGAAGAAAATATTATAATGCTTTTGGCCCGAATTGCTCAATCTATGCTTTACTAAAAATATTTGAAGAAAAGAAAAATAAAATACCAAAGTTTTCCCAAATAATGATTGATGAATTTCAAGATTTTAATAAATTAGAAGCTGCTTTGATAGATTTGTTATCTGAAAAAAGTCCGATATTAATAGTTGGAGATGACGATCAGTCGTTATATTCCTTTAGATATGCTAATCCTGATGAGATTCGTTACAAAAATAATTCTGAAGAATATGTATCATTCGAATTACCTTTTTGTAGAAGGTGTCCTAAAGTAATAATTGATTCGTTTAACTGTGTTGTAAAAGAAGCCAAAAAGAAGGGTTATTTAAAGAAAAGAGTTGAAAGAAGTTTTATGTATTTGCCTTCAGAAGAAAAAGATAAGATATCTAATGATAATCCAAAAATTATAGTAAAAAATCAAATTCAACAATCAGCAGTGGCATATCATATTGAACAAGACATTGAAAAGATTTTCAATCCAAAAGAAGAAGATATGTCCATATTAATTATTTGTTCTCTTAAAAAGCAAATCTCAGATTTAGTAAAAAGATTAAAAGAAAAAGGTTTTACCAATATCCATGTTAATAAAAAAAATAAAAATGAAGAATTAATAGAAGGCTTAATCTATTGCTTAAAGATAAGGAGAGTAATTTAGGGTGGAGAATCGTTTGCAAATATATCCTAAAAAACAATTTATCCGATGCTGTGAAAAAAAGTTATTTCGAAGTCGAACAAAAAAAATTTAAAAATCTATTAAACAAAGATGATAAGAAAAGCGTAGAATCTTTACTAACTGTGTTGAGAAAAATCGTGGATAAAAAAGAGATATTAACAGAAGAAAGTAAAAAACTCTTCGATTGCTTTGGATATAATCCCGAAGAAATAACAATTCAAAAAATAAAAAACGATTTAGATAAAAATAAATTTATCAAAAGTAAAAAAGTAAGCAAAAATATTCGTATAAAAATAACAACAATTTTAGGATCAAAGGGTCTTACCAGTGATTATGTATTTATTGTGAATTGTGATGATAGGTTCATATTGGATAAAGGTAAAATAACAGATGAAAACATTTGTAAATTCATTGTTGCTCTCACACGAGCAACAAGAAGAGTATATATTTATACAAGCAAAGACAGTTTTCCGACATTTGTTAGTTGGATAGACGAACAAAATATAGAGGAAGAATTAAAGAGGTAACCATTGGACTAGCTTAATAACTTGTAAAAGAAAAAAGGCTTCACAAGTTCACATTTTCTTCTTTTGTTTTCGTTTTACATTTTGTGAATTTGTGAAGCCTGAACTTCCCATCTGAAAAATCAAGATAATTTTAAACTTTTTTATGCCACTTTCTTTAATTCTTTTTTGATAAT
>Ga0268280_1001563_pt1 | contig 15129 bp, 14 predicted proteins | sample saktaG_9_FD_190139 | JGI IMG/M metagenome (GOLD analysis project Ga0268280, IMG submission 190139) | Saline water microbial communities from Sakinaw Lake, British Columbia, Canada - sak_2011_5_24_40m | ecosystem: Environmental > Aquatic > Non-marine Saline and Alkaline > Saline ... | reverse complement strand
CCTGCACCGAGATCCTGAACTTTATGCGCCCATTCAAGTGCTTCAAAAGCTGTCGGTTTTTTCCCTGAATGGGTATGAACAATGTAATCATTTCCGATTTTCTTGACGTCAATTGCCACCACGACGGCCTGCGATCCGTATTTTTCTGCAATACGGGTGATCAGTTCCGGATCGTTGACGGCGGCGGTGTTGACAGATACCTTGTCGGCTCCATGCAGAAAAACATCTTTTGCACGTTCAACGGAACTTATCCCTCCGCCGACGGTGAGAGGAATGAAGATTTCTCCGGAAACTTTCAGGACCTCTTCGAGCGTTGTTCTGCGTGATTCAAGAGATGCTGAAATATCAAGAAAAACAAGTTCGTCAGCCAATTCGTTATTGTAGAAACGCGCCTGTTCAAGAATGGAGCCGGCATCTCTCAAACCTTCAAAGTTTATACCTTTTACCACCCTTCCGTCCCGGACATCAAGGCAGGGTATTATCCGCTTGGCTAACATTACTCTATAGGGCTGAAATCTGTTGTTGAAACCGTGACATAAGAAATCAATAAAGTTTGAACTCTACAACAATATTTTAATGTATTATATTTGCAGGCACTCAATCCGGAAGAAAAAAAAGAGAGAGCGATTATGAAATTTCCTGTTTGTGATTACGCTGATTCAGAGCAAGGTTTTTACTCTCAGTGTGCATCCTGCCCGATAGATTCATCTTCTCCGGGCTGCGCTCTTGACGAGCTTGAAGACGGCAACTATCAGTTTGATGGTCTGACACCCAATGGCGGGGTAAGGGCGCTTTTTTATTTCAAGGATAACGAAGGAAACCGGGTCATGAAGAGGGACGCCATACATGTGGAGATTCATGAGCTCGATGATCTGGGACATCTGATTACTATCCTTTACGGTATGGTGGATCCTGAAGGAGTGATCTATCTGAAAAAATCGGGACAGCAAAAAGCCCATGGTCAGGACAACATCCAGTAATGCGGTACTCCCTTAACCAATGACGTTAAATAAGCTCTATTTTGACAGTGGTGAAGAGATCAGAGATCTTACCATTGTCGGCGGGGGTCCTACCGGAATTTTCGCCGCATTTCAGTGCGGCATGAACAATATCAGCTGCCGTATTATTGAAAGCATGTCTCAGCTGGGAGGTCAGCTGGCTGCGCTCTATCCTGAAAAACATATTTATGATGTGGCGGGGTTTCCTGAAGTTCCGGCCGCAGGGCTGGTGGAGAGTTTATGGAAGCAGACGGAACGGTATAATCCGGAAGTTATTCTCGGTGAAACCGTTACCAGATACATGAAACTTGAAGACGGAACATTTGAGGTTACGGTTTCGTCCGGCAGGGTCTACCTGTCCAGAGCCATCCTGATAGCCGCCGGTCTTGGGGCTTTTTCTCCCCGAAAGCTCCCTCAGCTTGGAGATATTGACCATCTGGAGGGCAATTCTGTCTTTTATGCAGTTAAGAATGTCAGTGATTTTGCCGGCCGGAGGGTCGTTATTGTCGGTGGAGGTGATTCCGCACTTGACTGGGCGGTCGGTCTTCTGAACATTGCAGCCAGAGTGACTCTTGTTCACCGCATGCATGAGTTTCAGGGACACGGCAAGACAGCAAGGGAGGTGCTCGAGGCAAGGGAACAGGGCCGTATCGATGTATATCTGCATACTGAAGTAACGGCAGTTGATACCGGGGGGAAAGAGCTTAAGGCGGTTCACCTCCGTTCAAAAAACGGCAGGGTTAATAGAGTGGAAGCTGACCGTCTTCTTCTTCTGATAGGTTTTAAATCAAATCTCGGGCCTCTTGCCGAGTGGGACCTTGAACTGACCGATAATGCCCTTGTTGTCGACAGTCATATGAAAACATCGGTTGACGGGCTCTATGCCGCCGGTGATATCGCCTATTATCCAGGAAAGCTCAAAATAATTCAGACAGGGTTGAGTGACGCGGCAATGGCGGTGCGCCACTGTTTAACCTATATCAAACCGGGGGAAAAGATCCGCCATACGTTCAGCAGCCTGAAAATGGCAAAGGAAAAGAAAAATGCGCCTGAAAACATCTGAGAATGCTTTAAATCCGCTCTCCCCGATACAGGCATGGATGCTTGCGGTGCGCCCGAAAACCCTGCCGGCAGGAGCAGTGCCGGTTGTTCTCGGGTCTGCTCTTGCTGCCGCAGACGGCAGGTTCCGTTTTTTTCCGGCTCTTGTCGCTCTTTTCTGCGCACTCGGTATTCAGGTGGCCACCAACTTCATCAACGAGATTTATGATTTCCGCAAGGGAGCCGATACAGCCGAAAGACTCGGGCCGACAAGAACGGTAGCATCCGGTATCATCACTGAAAAAAAGATGATACAGGTATCCTCGGCACTTGCCGGCGGTGTTTTTCTGCTTGGCCTATACCTTGTCTTTACTGCCGGCTGGCCGATTCTCATTATCGGGATTCTCTCTCTCCTGTTTGCCTGGGCCTATACGGGAGGTCCTTATCCGATAGCCTATTCCGGTCTCGGCGATCTGTTTGTCTTTATTTTTTTCGGACTGGTCGCAGTTGGCGGCACCTACTACGTGCAGGCTCTCCAGCTGCCCGTTCCTGTCCTGATCGCGGCGGTTGCTCCCGGCTTGTTCTCTGTCAATATTCTTCTGGTAAACAATATCCGTGATATAGCTACAGACCGCAAAGTGGGGAAAATGACGCTTCCCGCCCGTATCGGCCAGAGGCATGCCCGCAGGCTCTATGTTGCTTTGACTGCGGGGGCCTATGTTGTACCCTCTTTGCTCCAGATCTGTGGATATACGCCATGGGCACAGCTTTCACTGCTCTCTGCACCTCTGGCTTTCAGAATGGTTCGCCGGCTCTATGCCAGCGAGGGCAGGGAGCTGAATCAGGTTCTGGCCGGCACGGGAAAACTGATGACTTTTTACGGTATGCTGTTTGCCGCTGGTCTCCTTATTCCTTTATTACAGCAGTGATTTATGAATTCCGAAACCGTTGTCATAGCGCTTGTTCAAACATCATGCAAGAGTCAGCCGGCTGAAAATCTTGCCAAAGCCTGCGGAAAAATAAGGGAGGCGGCCGCCCGGGGAGCCAGTATTATATGCCTGCAGGAGCTGTTTGCCACTCTGTATTTCTGCCAGACGGAAGAGTATGAACCTTTCGCCCATGCCGAACCTGTACCCGGTACCTCAACACAGGTGCTGCAGGAGCTTGCTTCTGAACTGGAGGTGGTTATCATCGCTTCTTTGTTTGAGGCAAGAGCAAGGGGATTGTTTCACAACACTGCCGCAGTCATTGATGCAGATGGAACCTATCTTGGCATGTATCGTAAAATGCATATTCCTGATGATCCCGGATTCTATGAGAAGTTTTATTTTACGCCCGGAGATCTCGGCTACAAGGTTTTTAAAACCCGTTATGCTACGATCGGCGTGCTGATATGCTGGGATCAGTGGTTTCCGGAAGCCGCAAGGATAACGGCGCTCAAGGGTGCTGACATTCTTTTTTATCCGACAGCGATCGGATGGGCCTCAGGTGAACAGTCAGCTGACATACGCCGTTCGCAGCAGGATGCATGGAAAACCATGCATATGAGTCATGCTGTTGCAAACGGCATATATGTTGCAGCCGCCAACAGGGTGGGGACCGAGGGTGAACTGGAGTTCTGGGGCAACAGTCTTGTCTGCGATCCTTCGGGTCAGATCATGATTGAGGCTTCACATCATGAAGAAGCTCTTCTTCTTGCCCGGTGCGACTTGAGCCGCATCGGGTTTTCCCGCTCACACTGGCCTTTTTTACGTGATCGCCGGATCGAAACCTACGGTGAACTGCAGCAGAGGTTTCTTGATAAATAGAGAGTGATTATAGGTTTCTTTGTGCAAAGTCAGGCACTTTTTTTAAATATTATCTGCTCTTATGAACATATTCGGAACGGTTATTTTTGTTACGCTGCTCTCTGCTTATTTATTGAAACTGGTTTCGGAACTCCTCAATCTCAAGGCTTCCGCTGCCGGAATTCCGGCAGAGTTCATCGGGTTGTTTGATGAGGAGGCTTACAGGAAATCAAGACTCTATCTGCAGGCGACAACCCGCTTTTCATTGTTCAGTGCAGCCGTTGATCTTTTTGTTCTGCTCCTTTTCTGGCTTTCCGGCGGTTTTAATCTTCTCGACCAGTTTATCAGGGGATACGGGTTCAGCCCGACAGTGACCGGAGTGCTCTATATTGCAGCTCTGCTGCTTATGCAGTCGCTGATCGATCTTCCTTTCAGTCTCTACAAAACATTTGTCGTTGAGGAACGCTTCGGATTTAACAAAACCACTCCGGCGGTTTTTGTCGCGGATCTTTTCAAAACCCTGTTTCTTGCCGTTCTTCTCGGGACCCCTCTCCTTGCGGCCGTGCTGTGGTTTTTCGAGGAGACCGGTCCGATGGCATGGCTGTGGGCATGGGGAGGTATCACGGCACTCTCTCTGTTGATTCAGTATATCGCTCCGACCTGGATCATGCCGCTTTTCAACAAGTTTGTTCCTCTTGAAGAGGGCGAGTTGAAGAGTGCCATCATAACATATGCGGAGAAGGTAAGCTTTCCTTTATCCGGAATTTATGTCATAGACGGCTCAAAACGTTCGGTCAAAGCAAACGCGTTTTTTACTGGTTTCGGCAAACGCAAGAGAATAGCGCTTTTTGACACTCTCATCGACAATCATCCGGTTAATGAGCTGGTCGCAGTTCTGGCGCACGAAATAGGACATTTCAAGAAAAAGCATGTCATCATCAACATGATTCTGAGCATGTTCAATCTCGGAGCGCTTTTTTTCCTTCTCTCACTTTTCATCAATAACCGTTCTCTTTTTGATGCTTTTTTCATGAAGGATCTCTCCGTGTACGGCAGCCTGATCTTTTTTATGCTGCTCTACACTCCTGTTGAACTGGTACTCTCGGTTTTTCTTCAGGCCCTTTCAAGAAAGCATGAGTTCGAAGCGGATTATTATGCCGTCTCTACTTTTGAACATGGACCGGTATTGGCCGATGCATTGAAGAAACTTTCACGCAGTACGCTTTCGAATCTGACTCCGCATCCGTTCTATGTTTTTCTGAACTACTCACATCCCCCGGTAGTGCAGCGTGTTAAGCGCATAAGAGAGCACTCTGCCGGTTTTAATGCCTGAAATTCCGAACAGAATCGAATTGTTATGGCTGAGATGAGTTTTTTCATGCCCCCGGAATGGGCTTTTCATAAGGCGACCTGGCTTTCCTGGCCTCACAGGCTTGAGACCTGGCCGGGCAAGTTTGAACCGGTTCCGGCTGTGTTTGTCGAAATTGCATCCTGGCTGAGCACCTCCGAGGAGGTGCATATCAATGTGCTTGATGAAGCAATGGAAAATGAGGTGCAGGAATTGCTCGGCAACTCGCGTCATGAGCAGATTCAGATGGATCGTATCTATTTTCACCGGATTCCTACCAATGATGCCTGGTGCCGCGATCACGGGCCGAACTTTGTTTTCCGGAAAAGAGATGCCATGATGGAAAAAATTATTCTGAACTGGGAGTTCAATGCCTGGGGAGGAAAATATATGCCTTACGATGACGATAATGCGGTTCCTGAAAGGATCGCCTCCCTTTTCCGGCTTCCACTGGTTTCAACAGACATGGTGCTTGAAGGGGGATCGATTGATGTCAACGGGAAAGGACTTCTGCTGACTACCGAGGCATGCCTTTTGAATCCCAACCGCAATCCGGCAATGAGCCGCAGCCAGATAGAGCGGGAACTCGGTCGCTATCTCGGGATTGAAAAAGTTCTCTGGCTCGGAGACGGAATTGCCGGTGATGATACCGACGGGCATGTTGATGATATGGCGCGTTTTGTCAGTGAAACGACCGTTGTTGTCGGTGTTGAAGATGATCCGTCCGACGAGAATTACCTCCCGCTGCAGGAGAATTACAATCTGCTGAGAAGCTATACCGATCTCAGTGGTCATCCCCTGAAAGTGTTAAAACTTCCCATGCCCTATCCTGTTTATTTTGCTGGAGAGCGCCTGCCTGCAAGTTATGCAAATTTCTATATAGCCAACAGAGTTGTTCTTGTTCCTACATACCGTTGTTCAAGGGATCGAACCGCCATGGATATACTGCAGGATTGTTTTCCGGACAGGAAGATCGTCGGGATTGACTGTTACGATCTTGTCTGGGGACTCGGGGCGATTCATTGTGTAACGCATGAAGAGCCGGCGGAACTTTGAGCATATCCGGATGATTGCACGGAAAAGATCAGGAGTTGTATCCTGTTGCTTCAGGCAGAATTCAACGTGTTCTGAAAAGAGATGCCCTTCATTTTTAATCTGCTGATACGCTACCTTCTGCGGTTTCAATTCATACTCACCTGAAACAGTGCCCCTTATTTCCGAACAAACTGTCTCATGTTCGTACATCGCTGATCAATTTGAGACACACTGTCTTACGCTGTGCAGCTCTTTCTGGAAAGGCACAAGGATGAAAATAATAATATTATTTTTTGTAAAATATTATTTAATAAGAATATAGAGTCACAATTGCTCTCAGGGTTTGAGACGTCTGGCATGGAAGTTGTAAAAATAATCATGTAACTCCTCACGCCCGTGAGGATGAGCAGGTGTTGGGGGACATCTGTTCGCGAAAAAAGCGGCCGAAAGGCCGCTTTTTTATTATATGTCCTGCAATCTTTTTTCTTTAATAAGGCCTTATGCGAACATGTTTTGAAGGCTGTTGCAGTTTTCCTTTACAATAGCGGCAGACCGCCGGAGGGCTTCGAGTTCGGACGGAGAGAGGTTTATTTCAAGAATCTGTTCAACACCGTTTTTCCCGAGTTTTACCGGAACGCCGCAATAAACATTGTCGATGCCGTACTGGCCGTCAACACAGGTTGTACATGGAATAATACGCTTGCGGTCTTTTACAATGGCTTCAATCATCTCAACAGCAGAGGCTGCCGGCGCATAAAATGCAGAACCGGTTTTCAGATAGTTGACAATTTCAATGCCTCCGTTTCTTGTGCGCTCAACCAGCGCATCGATTTTATCCTGCGGCAGCAATTCAGTTAAAGGGATACCCGCCACATTGGTGTAATTAACTACCGGGACCATCGAGTCTCCGTGTCCCCCGAGTACCAGTGCGCTGATATCCTGCATGGAGATATCCAGTGCCTCAGCAATAAAGCTTTTGAAGCGCGCAGTGTCCAGAACTCCGGCCATGCCGATAACCCTTTCCTTTGCAAGTCCGCTGGTTGCCTGAGCAACATAGGTCATGACATCAAGAGGGTTTGATACCATCACGATAATCGGATTGGAAGAGTATTTCATGACCTGGGTTGTGACATCCTTGATAATCGCAGCGTTTTTCATCAGGAGATCCTCTCTTGACATCCCGGGTTTTCTTGCAAGTCCGGCAGTAATGAGGACAATGTCAGAGTCTGCCGAGTCTTTATAGTCATTGGACCCGAAAACGCAGGTATCGAAAAGCCCTACAGGTCCTGATTCATACATATCGAGAGCCTTTCCCTGTGGAACCCCTTCTACAATGTCAATAAGAACAACATTTTTTGCGAGTTGTTTTTCAGCAATGCGGAGAGCAGCGGTTGCCCCGACATTTCCGGCTCCGATAACGGTGATTTTCATAAGGTGTAAATTATTTTAGGTGTAAAGGAAGAGCTTGGAATAAAATCTTTGCAGCTTTTTGACATAATAAAAAAAGTCGTCTATGAAAAGACGACTTTTTTTATTACATGCTTATTTTCATGCAAGTCAAACTCAGCATGGCAGGATATTGACCTGTTTTTTGTTGTTACGCCCGTTGCGGAATGTAACGACACCGTCAATCAGGGCGAAAATTGTATGATCACGCCCTAAGCCTGCATTGTCTCCCGCTTTGATAACAGTGCCTCTCTGACGGACAATGATTGTTCCTGCAGCTACAGTAGAACCTCCTGCAGCTTTAACTCCGAGATATTTCGGATTACTGTCGCGACCGTTTTTTGTCGATCCGCCACCTTTTTTATGAGCCATAGGAAAAAATTAACGTTAAAAATCCTGAACTTTATTAAAGCGAAATAACTTCAATCTGGGTCATCTGCTGACGGTGTCCGTTTCTTGACTGGTAGCGTTTTCTACGCTTTTTCTTGAAAACGACCACTTTATCATCCTTGACATGACCAAGAACTCTTGCCTGAATAGAGCCGGCAGGATTCAGGACGGTATTTCCGCCGTCAATCTGTGCCATGGTTTTGATCTCCATGGTATCGCCAATTGCAGCTTTTTGCCTGGGAACAAAGAGCTTATCCCCCTGGTTTACCAGGTATTGTTTATCAGAAATCTTGATCAGCGCCTGCATTACACACATATATTTTAGTGATAAAGGTCTGAAATATAGCTTTTATTCCCTCATATTCAAATAACCGTAAGAACAAAAATATCGTTCAGAGAAGAAAGAATGAGACCAGCAGCACAAAAGCAAACATTGAGAGAGAAATGCCGAAGAGGCGATACCAGTTGCGGTATTCAGAGGGGCTGCAAGGGGGTCGGTGATGGGGCGTAACGATTTTACGATATAGCCCATGGTAAGGGCAACCTGAAGCACAATCAGCCCTGATTTCACCAAAACCCGGACCGTCCAGTCATGGTAGAGCCCCGCAAGAACAATTCCTGAAAATATTGTCACTAAGAAGGTGACGTCAGCAACCTTTGTTTCAAGTCTGATATACTTCTACAGCAATCCGGCGTAGCCGGCTGTATCACCTTCCTCTTCTCCGGTGAGTTTTGTCTCAAGGGCTTTCAGAAGAAAGAGTGAGGCCTGCACCGTGCCGAACCATGCGGCAAAAGAGGTGATATGCAGAAAACGCAACAGTGAATGTGTGTTCATATTTCATGAGAAAATTTGCTGAAGCTGACCGCCTTACTGAAAGATATTCCCATTGAAGATTGTTGTCAAGTACTGACTGCCCTGCACGGAGTGTTTAGCGGCATTTTATCGGGTTTGTTTATTTAGCCGCTCTGGCGTAGCTTCTTTTTCCAGACACGAATACGGGTTTTGCCATTGCCGGAATAATTTGCTGTTGAACACACCATGAGCAGAGAAGAGGGTATGTTGCCGAAAGAACATTCTCCGATGATGCGCCAGTATCTGGAGGTCAAGGAAAGGTATCCTGATTTTTTGCTGCTGTTCAGAGTCGGGGATTTTTATGAAACTTTCTTTGATGATGCGGGCAAACTCTCCGCTGCGCTGAATATTGTGCTGACCAAACGCTCGGCTGATGTCCCGATGGCCGGTTTCCCCCATCATGCAAGCGAAGGATATATTGCCAAACTTGTCAGAAAAGGTTTCAAGGTTGCGGTCTGCGACCAGGTTGAAGATCCTGCATCTGCCAAAGGGATTGTCCGGCGCGAAATCACCGATATTGTTACCCCTGGAATAACATACAGTGACAAGGTCCTTGATGACCGGCACAATAATTATCTTTGTGCTGCAGCCTTTCTCAAGGAGGGCAGAACTCTTCTTGCAGGGGTTGCCTTTATCGACGTGACAACAGCCGAATTCAGCATAGCATCGCTTCAGCCCGAAGAACTAAGGGATTTTATTCTTTCACTGCATCCGTCCGAAGTTCTTGTTTCTTCTGCAGAACGGATCCGGTTTGAACTGATGAAAAAAACACTTCCTCCGGATACTCTTGTTACCGAACTGGATGCATGGATGTTCAGTGAAGACCAGGCTCAGCAGGTTCTTTCACGGCAGTTTAAAACCCACTCCCTCAAAGGGTTCGGCATTGACGGGAACCGCGCCGGAAAGGTTGCCGCAGGCATTATTCTCCAGTATCTGGAGGAGACCCGCCAGAACCGGCTCCAGTACATTACCCGGATCAGCGAGGTGCAGAGCGGTGAGTATATGACACTTGATCTGCAGACAAAGAGAAATCTTGAAATTATCTCTTCAATGCAGGACGGCACCCTGAACGGCAGCCTGCTCCAGGTGATGGACCGTACCCGGAACCCCATGGGGGCAAGGCTTATCCGCAGGTGGCTGCAGAGGCCGATGAGACGAATGGAAGAGATCAGGATGCGGCTGGATGCCGTCAGCGAGCTGACTGAGAACCGGGTCATGCGGGATGCTTTTTCTGAACAGTTGTCGGCAGTCAATGATCTTGAGCGTTCACTTTCCCGTATTGCAACATTCCGGACCATTCCGAGGGAGGTCCGCCAGCTCGGACTTTCGCTTTCCGTCATTCCTGTTCTTAAGGGGCTGCTTTGTGATGCAGCTTCCGTGAGGCTCCGCTCTCTTGCCGCTCACCTGAAACCGCAGCCTGAACTTTCAGCGCGTATTGAAGAAGCCATTGATCCTGAATCAGGTGCATCGATGCGTGACGGAGGTTATATTCGTAGCGGCTATAACGGGGAACTTGATGAACTCCGTTCCATTGCTTCATCGGCAAAAGATCGCCTGATGCAGATTCAGCAGGAAGAACGCTCAAATACATCGATCTCTTCGCTCAAGATCCAGTTCAACAGGGTGTTCGGCTATTACATAGAGATAAGCCGTTCGAACCTTGACAGGGTGCCGGCCTACTATGAAAAAAAACAGACTCTTGTCAATGCGGAGCGATATACCATTCCTGCGCTGAAAGAGTATGAAGAAAAGATTCTCAATGCCGATGAGAAAAGCCTTGCCCTTGAAGCACAGCTTTTTCATGATCTCTGTGCGGCTGTTGCCGGGCATGCTTCCGATATACAGCAAAACGCCTCGGTCATTGCAGAAATCGACTCGCTCTGCTCCTTTGCCCTTTGTGCCGAACAATACGGCTATTGCAAACCGGAGATCATGGAGCATGAAAGGCTGACCATCGTCAATGGCCGTCATCCTGTACTTGAACGGCTGATGAGTGTCGATGAACCCTATGTGCCCAATGACTGCCTCTTTGATGAAAAACAGAAAATGCTGGTCATCACAGGTCCGAACATGGCGGGAAAAAGTTCCTTTCTGCGTCAGACTGGCCTGATTGTCCTTCTGGCGCAGGCCGGCAGTTTCGTGCCTGCCGACTCGGCCGAAATCGGGCTTGTCGACCGGATTTTTACAAGGGTCGGCGCTTCCGACAACCTCGCATCCGGAGAGAGCACCTTTCTGGTCGAAATGAATGAAGCTGCCAGTATTCTCAATAATGCAACTTCAAAAAGCCTGCTCCTTCTTGATGAGATCGGCAGGGGCACCAGCACTTTTGACGGGATGTCTATTGCCTGGTCCATGAGCGAATATATCTGTGATGCAATCGGAGCAAGAACTCTTTTTGCGACCCATTACCATGAGCTTGCCGAACTTGAAAGCCGTCTGTCCGGTGTGGTGAACTACAATGCTACAGTTGTGGAAACCGCCGACAGGGTGATTTTTCTGCGCAAGATTGTCAGGGGTTCAACTGACAACAGTTATGGTATCGAGGTGGCTAAAATGGCAGGCATGCCTTCGGAAGTCATCTCCCGTGCCCGGGAGATTCTTGCGGGAATGGAGAAACGTGATATTGAAATACCCCTCGACAGGCCGTCGAAACTCAAAAGCATGCAGATCAGTCTTTTTGAAGAGTCCGATTCCATCCTCCGAAAGGCGGTCGAGGCAGTCGATCTTGACCGGCTGACCCCGATTGAGGCGTTGCTTGAGCTCAAAAAGCTGCAGGATATGGCGCGTACAGGCGGGAACAACTGATGAAGGGCGGCATGGAACAGGACAAGAAGGTACTGCTGATTTTTATTCAGGCAGACAGCGGTGTTGACGGGGCTTCTCTTCTTGACAGCGCATCGGCAAAGCGCGGTTTATTCAGCTCTCTGAAGGACAGCGCACTGAGCAATGTCATCAGACGCGCACAGTTTGCCATTCCACCGCTGGCGCTGATGATTCTCAGCTCTCAGAGTGTTCCGGGAGTAAGCCAGACCATCTGCGATCTGCGGTTCGAGAACCTTCCTCTTGACCGTCACTGGGATCTTGCAGGGATCAGCGTCCAGACCGGAGCTGTAAAGCCCGCCTTCGATCTTGCCCGGCTGCTTCGCTCAAAAGGGATAAAGGTAGTGCTTGGAGGGCCGTATGTCACCATTTTTCCCGACCGGTGCCGCGATCATGCCGATGCGCTGGTGATCGGTGAGGCTGACGACATCTGGCGGGAGGTACAGGAGGATCTCCGCGGCGGAACCCTGAAACAGGAGTATCGGGTCAAATCGTTTCCCGATCTTTCTCTGGACCGTTCTGTCATCAAGAGTGCGCTTGATATCAGCAGCTATTTTACCACAAACGTGGTGCAGACTACCAGAGGGTGTCAATACAGCTGCGATTTCTGCAATGTGCATGTCATGAACGGTCACCGGCTTCGTCACCGGAGCATTCCTGCCGTGCTCAGGGAGGTTGAGACCTTCCTTAAAGAGGACAAAAGGATTTTTTTCTTTCTCGACGACACCATCAATGCGGACGAATCCTATGCCGAAAAGCTCTTCAGTGAACTCATTCCTTTCAAAATCAGCTGGGTAGGGCAGGCAACCACAGCTCTCGGCGAAAAGCATCGTCTGCTCGATGCCTTCGCCCGTTCAGGCTGCGGCGCGCTGCTGATCGGCATTGAAAGCCTTGATGACGGCAGCAATCATGCCCATCAGAAGTTTCATAACCCGTCAGTCAGGCAGGCGGCGTGTATTAAAAATATCCGCCAGGCCGGTATCTGTGTTTATGGCAGCTTTATCTACGGTCTTGATGAGGATACCCTTGAAATGCCCGGAATGCTTGAGGAGTTCATCGAGGAGACCGGCATTGATGTTCCCGGCATAAATCTGCTGCGTCCGATCCCGGGAACAGACGTATTCAATCGTCTTGCGTCTGAGGGACGTCTGCTCCATTCTCCGGATGATCATGATGCCTTCCGCTTTTCATGGGGCCAGGAGATGCTCTACAAACCAAAAAGCATTCCGCTTGAAGCGTTTATTCCGAGCTACACAGCACTGACAAAAAGGGTCTTTACCGTTCAGAACGCCATCAGGCGCGCAATGCGGGCTCCCCGGCTTCGTTCCGCCGTGCTCATGTTCAATCTTCTCTATGTGCACATGTACGGCATGGCTCGCAAAGATCTTCACCGGCAGCTCAGGGATCTTGCGTGATTGCTTTGTCCCTCCAAACTGTTTTCAGTTTTCTGTGCAATGTAGTTATGGCTTATTACGGAGTGATATTTTTAAAGACTGAATTTATTCCGGACTCAGGCGTATCGTACATGGAGGCAGGACCTTACCGGAAAATTTTCACCTGACCAGTGAGCGGCAATGGCTTTGAATTTCTTCAAAGCTCTATCAAATCAATAAAAAGTGAAATAATGTCGGAAAGTTCTGATTTGAGGGCTGAATTTGTCGGATTAGCCAGAGGTTACTGGGTTACACAGATGATGTTCGCAGCAGCTGAATTAGGTATAGCCGATCATCTCGCCGGGGGCTCAAAATGCGTGCAGGAGTTGGCAGTATTATGCGATGCAGATGCTGACAGTTTATTCAGGCTGCTCAGGGGGCTGTCGAGTCTTGGCATCTTCAGTGAGGTCAAGAAAAAAGAGTTTGCTCTGACTCCTCTCGCCGGTCTTTTACTCACTGATCATCCGGACTCCCTTCGTCAATTCGCTCGACTTCAGGGGGAAGAGCGATATTTTACATGGGGAAAACTTCTTCAATGCATCAAAAGCGGCAGCAGTGTATTCCCTGAAATGTATGGTAAACCGGTTTTTGCGTGGAACCGGGATAATCCGGAGCGTGGGGCAATTTTTGATGATGCAATGACTGATATGTCGCATATGGAGGTCAGGTCGTTGTTAAAGGCATTCGACTTTCGAGAGTTTCGACATCTGGTGGATTTGGGGGGAGGGAATGGATATCTCCTGAGTAAGGTGATGGAGAAATACCCTCATTTGCAGGGAACGCTCTTTGACCTTGGACATGTTGCAGAGCGGACTGCACCTCCGGTTGCTTTAAAAGAGAGATGGTCTCTGCAGTCCGGTGATTTTTTCTGTTCGGTGCCTGCCGGAGCCGATTGCTATCTGTTGAAAAATATTCTTCATGACTGGGGAGATGCCGAGTGCATGAAGCTTTTAGGCAATATTCGAAAGGCGATGGAGTTATCCTGTGGCCATCTGATTATCTATGAACAGATTATTCCGGAGGGCAACGAACCATTTATCGGCAAACTGCTCGATATCAATATGCTGTTAATGCATGCAGGAGGAATGGAACGGACCATCGAAGAATATGAACGACTTCTTGAAAGAGCAGGGTTTACCTTGAAATCCGTCATTCCGACGGATTGTTCAATGAGTCTGATAGTGGCCGGGGTTTAACTCCGGGAGCTTTCCTTATTCATCGCCCTCATTCACCGGTTGATTATTTGTTACCTTTTTCCGGCGGAGCGGTTTCTGTCCACTTCACTCGCAATTATTTTCAGGGGAACAGCAGATAGATGTATGCAATTTTGTGAATTACCGCTAATTTCCTTTGCATCAGCATAGTGTTGTTTTGCCGTGATTAGTTTCAGGAATGGTGATGGGTATTATTCTTCTTGATATCGGCAATGTGATTGTCGATGTCGATTTTCATGTGTTCTGCAGGGCGGTTTCACGCGATGGAGAAGGGGGGGCGGAAGCGCTTTTCTCACGCTACTGCGTCAGTGAACAGAAGCTCCTGTTCGATAAAGGGCTAATAGCCCCGCTTGACTATCTCGGTATGATGGCACGCGATCCTGAAATCCGCTCCATGCCGGTCATTGACCTTAAAGGCGCATGGCAGGATATTTTTACCCTGAAGGAGGGTATTAGCGGGGCGATGAGCAGACTCCGTGAAAAGCATACGGTCTGGATCATGAGCGATACCGATCCCCTGCATTTCGCTTTTCTGCTCAATAACTTTCCGGTTCTGAAGCTGGCGGAGCGTTACTGGCTCTCTTTCGAACACGGCTATCTCAAGCGGGAACCCGAATCGTTCCGGGAGGTTCTTGCCGCCGATCAGGGAAGGGAGGCCGGTGAGTTTATCCTGATTGATGACCGGGAGGAGAACTGCCTGTGTGCGGGGGGATGCGGTCTCCGGACGCATCTTTTCAGCGACTGGTCTCGGGCGCTTGAATATCTGG
>Ga0268280_1001561_pt1 | contig 15146 bp, 22 predicted proteins | sample saktaG_9_FD_190139 | JGI IMG/M metagenome (GOLD analysis project Ga0268280, IMG submission 190139) | Saline water microbial communities from Sakinaw Lake, British Columbia, Canada - sak_2011_5_24_40m | ecosystem: Environmental > Aquatic > Non-marine Saline and Alkaline > Saline ... | reverse complement strand
TTTTTTGGCTTCTTCTTCTTTCCAATCATATTTCCAACCCTTACTTCCAGCAACACCTTTTTCATGACTATTTTTTATTTTTTCAATTATTTTTTTATCTGGAAGATTTCCTTTCATGTCTTTTATATAAAAAGTATCTTGCATTTCTCTAACAGGATGGTCTTGGGCAGTGAATAGTGCATCAAAGTTCCAGAAACCAATTTGAGTTAAAGTTGTTGTCATTTCTTTGAAACCCATATCTGTCCAGATTTTCCTAGCATAATCTGTTGCTTGATTAACAAAATGTCTTTTTGCTCCGTATATTTTTGGAACAGGACTGGTTATATCATATCTTCTAAACTTCTTAGATTTCCAAGAGTTGTTTGAGATTATTTCGGGTGTTAAAACTTCTATTGTTTCTTCTATTTTGGAGTTTTTAAATTTGCTAATTATTTCTTTTCCGAATTCAGTTAATTCAAAATCAACTTCATTTTTAGATGTTAATTCTATTATATTTTTTCTATTCTTTAAACTTTCATAAGCGTATTTTTGTTCAGGTTCTAGCTTATTTTGTTCAATAGGTAGTATTTCAAGGAATTTTTCTTCAAGTGTTTTAGAGGATATTTCCTCTTTTTTTCCTTCGAAAATTAAATTTCCACTAGTTAATGTTAAAAGGGCCTTCTTTTTTAATGCTCCGAGCGCTGCTTGAAATTCATTATCACTTAAACAAGATTCTTTCTTAGCATTTTCAAGACTGATCGGGCTTTTTTCTGCTACTAGGGTTATTAGTCTTCTTTCAGGTAATCCTTTTTGGTTGTATAAAATACCATTAACTCCTAATCCAATAAGTTTAGTATTTTTTATTTCTAATTTCACTATCCCTTTATTACTTAAGTATTCCAAGGCTCTTAGAACCGCTACTTCATCTAGCTCTGTCTTTTTAGCGATTTGCTTTATATTTTTTTCCTTAAGATGATTTAGAATTTTTCTTTCATTTATGCTTAAAGACTCAGTAATTTCTTGAATTTTGTCCATGTTTTATTAAGAAGTTTGATGTTTAAAAAGTTATTTAGTTACTCTATTTAAAACTAAAGCCAACTATTTCTTGAGCTTGTTTTGTACCAGCTCCTAATGATACTAGAATAGACATTTTATCCTGTTTGGATAGTTTTTTGCCTTCAGATTCTTCCTCAATGAAAACTTTTGTTTTTTCGCGCTTTGTTAAGATTAGGTTTTGCTTTAGTCTGGCTAGTGCTCTGGCTTGGGTTATTTCTGGCTTTTTTATAATATCCTTTAATTGAATTCCTATGGCTATATTATTTTTTGAGGCTATTTTGCATAAAACTTCATTTAGGCTGGAGTTTCTTTGTTTGCTATAATCTCGAGTGTCTAGGCTTTCATTTATTATAATGGCACTAAGCTTTTTAATTTCAAGAGCCTTCCTATTAAAATCATCGTCTTGACTGAGCAGAGCTATTCTTTCTTCTGGATTTTTATTTTCCCTTATTATTTTTTGGATTTGCTTTCTAGCTTCTTCAAGTTTAGGTGTGTTTATTATAGTTAAGTTTTGCATTTTGGGTTTTGTATGTTTTTAGGTTATCTTTTGACTGTCTTTTGTTTGAATTTGTTTTTTAAATATTTATCGTATAGTAAATAAAAGAATGGAATACCCATATTAAACTCAATTAAAGAATTTTCAAATAATATTAAGAATGAACCTGGTCTTATCCCGCTGACGAATAAAGAAAATTCCATCATGAAATGTATTAAGAAACCTATAAAGAATAAATAGGCTATTTTTTTCCAATCATATTTTAATATAAACAATAAGGCATATCCTATTAAAACTAGAACTAGCCTTAGGTTTCTAAGGTTAGACATGTGTCTTATGGTGGTGATAGTCGTATCATTTAATGGAATTAATTGAGATAAAAATGCTATTAATATCCAGCTACCTAAAATGAGCAGAGTCCAACCTAATTTATTTGACTTTTTTTCGAACATTAGAAATACATAAGCATATTCTACTCCGTAGGATAGGGAAAACCAAAAGAAGAACCAGAAGACATTCCAATTTAAAGGTAAAATAACTTCTCTAATCCCTGTGTGTAACCAAATGCCCCAATCAACTAACAGGTTTATACCTAATCCACCTAGGACAAAGGCTAGCAAGGGTATTTTTTTATTAAATTTTAATAATAATCCTATGAAAATTGCTAAAAATATTAAATCAAATAAAATATAATCTGCTCCAAAGGTTCTTATTACATCATACATTTTATTCAATAATCGTTCCTACAAAATCTTTGTTTTCTAAGAGATTTTGGAGCTGTTTTAGATCGGGGCCCAGGATATAGGTTTTTATCTTATTTGTTCTTATTACTTTTATTGCCACGTGATCAACTGGTGCATGCATGCCTGGTTTGTTTGGTATTGACATTACAATTTTATTGAATTCTTTTATTGTCGCTTTTGGTATGAACTTTGCTCCTGGAAGTTTTGGATTTTTATCATATAGCCCTTTTATATTAGTTAGGTTTATGAAGGGTGTTTTTAGATAAGCGGCTAGTCTTGTTGCTGTTGCATCACTTGTTTGATTTGGTGCATATCTTAGGGCACCGCAAAAAACAACATCGTTCTTTTTTAAAAGATTTTTTATTGTTTTCATATCATGAGCTATTCCTTTTTCAGGATCTTTTCCAAAGAAATAAGACATAAATCTTGCGTTTAATCTTGTTACAGAAATCCCTATTAAGCTTTGTAGGTAATTGGATTTATTATCGTCTGCTAAGCCTGCTATGTACTTACGTGCTACACTTCCGCCACCACATACAATTACAAATTTATACTTTTTTGTATTTTCTTTTATTAATTCACGGAAGTTTTTTAAAAAAGATGAGTTAACTTCGTTAGGTATTATTAAACTTCCACCAAGACTTAATACTAATGTCTTTTTTTCCATAAAATTCTATCTAAATTTTTTTCTATTCCTTATGATAAAGAAAACTATGACAACAGGGATTATACTTACTAGAACGAAGAATATTCCGGCCATTATAGAAGATTCAAGATAAGCACAGCCCGCACAACCTATTTTTGAGCTACATTCACATCTTATGCTCATAAATCCATAAACTAATCCTGCAAGAAACATAATCAAAAGTGTAATCCAAATTGGAAGAGTTGTACTTCTTCTTTTTTCTCTTCCCAGGCTTATGAGTTTTTTATGTTTTTGCACCCTCTTTTTCATATAGGTACTAGAAATTTTGAATATTTAAAGCCTTCGATTATACTGCAAAAAGAGTATTATCAGTTACATTAAATATTTTTAATCTAGCTCCGCAATCAAGCCAGCCGTGAGCATAGTAAACTGCTCCAAATGCATTTACTAAGTCTTTATTTTTTTCAAAGTGATTGCTGTCGCTTAAATAACATTCAACCATTTCAATAATTTCCTTTGCTTCTTTTTCTTTTCCTGAAGTTATGCTCTTTTTCACCATTTTAAGGGCCTTTTCGGTAATTGCTCTATATTTAGAAATATCTTTTTGAATTATTTTGTTTTTTGGCTTTTCCATGGTTTCTTTAAACTTAGTTAATATTTAAGGTTTTTGAGTCTTTCTCTTTTGGATATACATATTCTTTAAGTGGGTTTGGAACATAGAGCTTTGCGAATTGATTTTTTAATATAGAGGTTATATTACCTAAATCATTTAAAAATCAAATATCTAACTTAATTAAAAGAGGCTGGGGGGTTTGGTGATACCCCCCTTCCTTGATTTAAACTTTTATTCATTAATACTCTTTGATTAATCGGGTTTTTAGGAGCTATTGGTCTGTGCATTTCTACTCTTGTATTTTCTAGAACTTTTTCCCCGATGTATTTTTTCAATATAAAACTAGAACCTGCAAGAGAAACAATGGCTGCCATTTCTAAATCTTTTATTCTTGCTTTAAGCATACCCTCTATTAGGGGAATTCTTGCTTTTTCTGAAAATGATTTTATTATCATCTCGATTTCTTCTTTATTTAGGGTTATATCTGCTTTGAATATATTTCCTGCTTTTATTGTAATCTCTTTATTGGGGCCGGCACAGTCAATATAAGTTACGTGCGGGTTTAAAACAAAATAAATTAATCTTCCAAAATCAATTCCATACTCATTTTCTATTCCTTTTAGGGGTAATTGCTGAGATCTCATTATTTGTGGAGCAACAGTCATTTCTTGTATCATTCGAGGTTGTTCCTTTTGGGTTATATGTTTAGCGGAGTTTATTTCTCTATTTTGGTTTCTAATAGAAGGTTGTTGAATTAATACATTAACATTGGTTGGACTAATTACTGGATTTTTTTCAATAGTTCTTATTTCGGGTCTAAAGAGTTTCATTTTTAATTTTTCGGATTCAATATTAGCTAGTCTAATTTGCTCTTCTCTTCTTTTACGTTTTTCTTCTTCTTGTCTGATTTTAAAAATTAAAAGAATTTCTTCTATAAATTTCTCTAGAAAATCTTGATAAATGTCGTTTTTATTTGACATTTTAAATTCTTGGTAATGGTTTTGGTCTAGGTCTTTCACTAAAATTAGGGGGGTTTCCCGATGGATTTTGTCTTTCTAATGGTCTTGGTACTAATTTTTTTAATGTCATTTCTTCAGGATAGAGTTTATGTTTTATCTTTTCTTCAACTAAAGTTAATCCTTTAGCTATTGTTCTATTTTGGTCTACTAAAACATCCAATTTTTCTAGCAAAGCCTTGTCGTTTTTTGTTAAGGTTCCGTCATCGTTTTTACTTATAAAGTTTTTAGCAGCTATTTCAAATACTTGAAGCAGTCTCGAGATGTTGTCAGAAAGTACATCAAATTTTACAGATAGATTGGTAAGAACTTTTTGCATATTAACAAAATTCTCAATTAAAGCAATTTGTATTTCTCTACTAGTCATCGCTTTTTTCTTTTCCCCTTTTTGTATCATATTTTTAATAGGTTTAACTAATTTATAAAGCTTACTTTAATTAACTTTTCTGAACGGTGGCAATTGGGTTCTGGGTTTTCTTAGAAAAATCGCTGAATAGACTCTTAACTGATTTATCATGTCTGGGATATATTCATAATTTTCAGTGGTTTCAGCCATTTGTTTTTCTCTTTGTAGGTCCTTATAAAACTCTAGTCTTTGATTATAACTCCTTGAGGAGATTATATCTCCTAGAGCGATTAATACTTCAAGGTCATCTGTAATCTTTTGAGAATCGTTTAAATCTATGCTTCCATTTAGATTTTGAAGTTCATTCCTATAGGAATCCCATAAATAACTTAAATCAGCGGTTTTTAGATATTCTAAATCTCCTGGGTTTTTTCGTTCTTCCATTTGGGTTCTTTAAATGGGCGCAGAGGGAATTGAACCCCCATCAACCGCTCTGGAGGCGGCTACTCTACCATTGAGCTATACACCCTTAGGAAATTTAAATAACCTAAATTATTAATTTAACTAAGGTATTAAAATCTATCTCTTTGGTTTAATTTTAATTATTCTTGTTGATTTTATTTTACCTTGAATTCTTTTAAATAAGCTGGCTCGTTCATTTTACTTTTTATGCGGACGATTAATAATCCTACTAAAATTCCTAACGCAAACCATAAAAGTACTATTGAGAATAAACCAATCATACTAGTATTACATCCAGTGATTTTACAACTCAAGATTATTACTTCTGGGTCTCCAGGAAGAAGGCTAAGAATAATCTTTAATGGACTTGCTAATATTGTCAATAGAATTAAAAAGACTAGTAAAAAGAACTCTAAGATACCTGAATCTGATGTTATTTCTACTCCAAGTTTAGTTAGAAAAAATAAAATTAATATTACTATTGCTACTAACGCCCATTTTATTCCCCATACTAAACATTCTGGTTTTTTCTTGTCTGCCAACTAATTTGCCTCTTTTCTTGAATAATGGTGGAAAAGCCAATATTTAAAAGTTTGGAGAGCCTATAATTTTATGAACTTTGCTATAACCGTAAGCAGTTTCATAAAAAAATAAAATGGAAACACAAACATTGATTATATTAGACACAAATTTTTTAATTTATTGCGCTGAAAAGAAAATTGATTACAAATCTAGAATAAATGAATTGATGTCTTCAGGGCATAAAGTAGTTGTACCTACTCAGGTTATAGACGAGCTTAAGAAAATTAGTCATGTTTCTAAAAAATTATCTGATAGAAGTGCTGCTTCTCTTGCTTTACAACTTCTTAATCATAATAAAATTCCTGAAATTTTAACAACTGGTAAAAATGCAGATGAAGGTATACTTAAAATACAATCAAATAATGTTGTTGCGACCCTAGATTATAATTTAAAAAAGAATGTTGAAAGGGCTTTAGTTATTAGTCCAAAGGGTAAATTAGGGCTAGTTTAGAGTTATTTTAGAAATGATTTGATTTATACAGAAAGTTCGTTAATTTGTATGAGAGAGTAAGCTTTATAAATCCTATTTTTGTCTTAGTTTTATGTTCTATGTTATTGATGTAGAGGATTATGTAAGAGTAGAGCCTAAATTATTTGGCTTAGATACAACTACTGCTGTAGAAGAGCAATTACAAAATCTCTATCAAACTTATCATGATGAGGAAATCGGTGAAGTAATTGGAGTTATAAGTGTTTCTAAAGTTGGAGAAGGAATAATTATTCCTGGAGATGGTGCTGCTTATTATAATTCAGAATTTAAACTTCTTGTTTGGAAGCCTGAAATTAATGAATTAGTGTATGGAACAATTGCAGAAATAACTAACTTCGGTGCTTTTATCAGCATGGGTGTAATGCAAGGAATGATTCATATTAGTCAAACAATGGAAGATTTTGTAAGTTTTTCTACCTCTAATGTTTTAACAGGAAAGTCTAGCAAGAGAATACTTAAGAGAGGTGATAACTGCATGGCTAGAATTGTTGCAATTTCTTATAAAGCAGATAGTCCTAAAATTGGATTAACAATGAGACAACCAGGTCTAGGAAAAATCGAATGGATTGAAGAAGAAAAGAAGAAAGAAAAATCAGCTGCTAAGAAAGCAGATAAAGGGGATAAAGGAGATAGTAAAGGTAAGAAGAAAGGGGGCAAAAAATAATAAAAATGGTAAAAAAATCAAAAGCATGTAAGAAGTGTCGTTTTATTTATGATGAAGGTGAAAGGTGTCCAAGATGCGGGAGCCAAAATTTTACTGAGAATTGGAAAGGTAAGATAGAAATTGTAAGTCCTGAAAATTCTGAAATCGCCAAAGAATTAAAACTTATCGAAAAAGGAGTTTACACAATTAAAAGTGATTAATTTTAAAATGGAAATAAAAAAAGACTTTAATAATAAAATGGCTAAAAGAAGAGAAATAGTTCTTATTCTGGATTCAGATAAAAACCCAAATTTTGCTGATATGACTAAGCAAGTTGCTGAAGAATTCAAGGCTTCAGAAGATTGTGTTTTAGTTGAATCTATTAAGGGTGCTTTTGGTTCTAAGACTTTTTTAATTACTTCTAGCATTTATGATACTAAAGAATTAAAAGATAAAGCACAAGAGAGAATGACTAAAGTTAAAAAAACTGCTTAAATATAAATAAAAAATTAAATAAAAAATGGTAAAAAATCAATCAAAAAGAAAAAAAACAAACAAACCTACTAGTAAGAAATATAAGTTCTTTAAAATTAGCGGAGATAGTGTAACTCGAGCAAGAAGTTGTCCAAGATGCGGGCCAGGTATATTTTTAATGATAGCACAAGAAAGAGCTTATTGTGGTAAATGTCATTACACTGAATTTTCTGGAAAACCAACAGCAGCTTCTGAAGTAAAACCTGTTGTTAAGGTAATTAAAAAGAAATAATTTTATCTCTTAAGATAAGCATATTTAAGTGTATATTTCGGTTTAATAAAGCTTAAAAGTGGCTATTTCTTCTTTCTGGGATGCCAAATCGTGCTTCAGATGTTACAAGTTCAGAGAAGTTAAGACAAGTTCTTGCAGATGAATTAAGAGGGGTTAAACCACGAGATTCTGTTGAAGCTTATAAGGAGGCAGTATTTACTTCTGTTTTAAGGGCTTATGAAAGTGACGAAAGTATAAGACAAGATGTTTTGACTTTAGTCGAAAGAGTTACTAGATTGGAAAGATTTCCAAAGTGGGCAGGCTCTAAGGCTATATCTCCTCCTACTAGAGATATAGGTGAAGCTTTATTAAAAGGTATTTTAGATATTGCTAAGGGTGTAGAAATAGAGGCTGAAGTTATTACTTCTTTAGCTTCTTTGGGGTTAAAGAGTAGAAGTGAAGTAACGCAATACTTTGCAGAAATTAGGGGCGCTCTTATAGATAGATTTAATGAATATGCTACTGGAAGACTTCGTGAAGAGGAACTTAAAATTCAAAAGAGTCAAACAAGAAGGAACTGGATTTTTGTTGGTGCTATGGCTTTAGGAATTTCTGTGCTCGTGGGTGCTACTTCTCTCCAAGGTTATTTAACTCGGCAAAAGATCAAAACAGATGGATTAACCGGACAGGTGGCTGCTCTAGAATCAAGAACTCATGAGATTTCTGTTTTAAAAAATGCTTATTTGGATTTAGACAGGAGATTTAACGCCTTGGCTTCTAATAACTATGTTCAAGCTAATACTATCTGTAATTTAGAAGGACAATTAGGCTTGGTTGAATCTAATTATGTTTCTTTAGGAAAATCAGTTGCTGGGACAAGTAATTCCCTTGTTGAATTACTTGATAGCAGATTTGCAGGGGTTGAAGAGGTTTTAGAGAACCAAGAAGAGGCTCTTCAAAAAGATCAAGTTTCTTTTTCTTCATTAAAAAAAGAAATAGCTTGTTTTTCTAGGGAATTGGATCAATATAAGGGTGATAGAAAAAAAGCAGATGCTGTAGCTCTGGGTTTTATGACTCAATTTCAAAGAAAACTAGATAGTTATTCTAGTGCTTATTCTGAAAATGAAGAAGAAATAGCAGGTTTGAGGAAAGATTTAGATTTATTAAAAGCGCAAGTTCCACAAAAATTTTCTGATAAACCTTATTTTAAGTTTGATTCTGAAAATTAAGTTAAAAGACTAAAATAAATAATTGTCTCGTGCTGATAAATATAAACCCTAAGAAGAGGCGCCAGATGTAAAAAATAGTACACCTTTTGCCTCTTCTTGGGAAAAAGAGGTGATAATTATTATAATTGGATTTGGTATTTAAAGCTTTCGGTTGTGTTGTAATTAAGAAGTGACAATAAAGTTTGTTTATAGTGAATAAGAAACATTTTATAAATAAAGCAAACTACGGTAATTCATGGAAGAAGAGGTAAAAAAGGAAACTATTGATCTAGAAAAAAAGGATAGCAGAATGCCTGAAACTCTTGGTGAACATCCTCAACAAGTGCAAGTATACAATATCATTAACAAAGATGATCCTGGCTGGCAAACTATTATTTATGATTTAATTAATAGTGAACAACTTGATCCTTGGAATATTGATTTATCTACTTTATGTAAGGGGTATCTAAAGAAGATTCAAGAATTGCAGGAGGCAGATTTTTTTGTTTCTAGTAAGGTTTTACTTGCTGCTGCTTTACTTTTAAGAATAAAGTCAGACTTGCTTCTTACTAAGTATATCAGGGAGATAGATAATATCTTATTTAAGAAAGAAGAAAAAATTGAGAAAATTTTTGAGAAAATTGAAATTGATGATGATTTAATTCCTTATTTATCACCTAAAACTCCAATGCCTAGATTAAAGCAAGTAACATTACAAGAGTTAATGAGTGCTTTAGATGTTGCTATTAAAACAGAAGGTAGAAGAATAGAAAAGGAAATTGAAAAAAAGCAAGCAGAAAGATTAAGTTATGTAGATATTCCAAAGTTTAGAAGAATTAATATTAAAGATAGGATAAAAGGGTTTTATGCAAAAGTATTAACTGGTTTTAAAAATAAAAAAGGCGAAACTAGATTGGCCTACTCTCATTTTACAGGAAATAGTAGGGAGGAGAAAATAGCTTGCTTTTTACCTATGCTTCATTTGAGTAATAACAATAAAATTTGGTTAGAACAAGAAAAACACTATTCTGAGATTTATTTGTATCTTCTTGAAGTCTTTAGAAAATTAAATCCGGATTTTGATAGACATTTAATTGAAAGTGGAGAAAGTGCTGTTTCTGATTTGCCTAATCCAGATTTGCTTGAAGAGATTAAGGATGCAGCTATTCAAGATATTAGTGCTGAACTTGAATCATTGAATAAAGAGGACTCAGAAAAACAAGAGCATGCTAAGAAGTTTAACAAGGATTTTGAGAATCCGCTTGGTGATTTAATTGATGAAGAAGTCGATGATAAATAATTTCTTTTTATATTGCTAGAAAATTAAGTAAACCTGCAAAACAGAGCCATAATAAGTAAGGAATGATTAAATAAGCAGAAGTTCTATGGATTTTCCAATTAAGGATAATTAGCATTAAACAAGTTATTGCAATTAAAATTAAATCCATAAGGGCTAGTATAGGGTTTTGCATTTTAAAGAAGAAATAAGTCCAAAGAGCATTAGCTATTAGGTTAATTGACCAAATTAAAATTAATTTTTTACTTGTTTCTTTATCCTTTGTTTTATTTTTTAAGCTAAGATAAATTGAAATTCCTATTAAAACATATAAAATATTCCAAACAATTCCAATTATATAACCTGGCGGAGTTATTTGGGCTTTTACTTGTTGATACCATAAACTTCCTTCAGGATTTGCAGTAAATAATGCTCCAAAACCTCCAACCCCTAATAAGACTAAGATTATTATTAATATTAAAATAAAACTTCTTTTTTTACTTGTTTTCTTTTTCATGCTCTTAATTACTTTAAATCGTAAGGTTATTTAAGGGTTGTTGTTCTATTATTTTATGGCACGTAATAGGTTCTTTAGTTTGTGGATAGCTCTTGTTCTAGTTATAGTGTATCTTATGCAGGTTTTTATTTTTGGTTTTACTGAAATGTTTTATTTAACCTCTGAAGCCCTGAGTATGCCCTGGCAGTTTTTAACAGCTATATTCCTGCATGGTGGATTAGCTCATTTGGTTTACAATCTTTTTGCATTGATTTTATTTGGATTAATACTTGAGAGTTTAATTGGAAGTAAGAAATTTTTAATTATGTACCTTTTGGCTGGAATTTTTGCTAATCTCATCTCATTTATGTTCTATCCTAGCTCTTTAGGAGCAAGTGGTGCGATTATGGCTATAATTGGTTGTTTAGCGGCTCTTAGGCCAATGATGACTGTTTGGGCGTTTTCCTTACCTATGCCTATGTTTGTCCTTGCTATTATTTGGGTAGTGGGCTCTGTAATGGGTGTGTTTGGTTTAGGAGATCCTACAACCGGGCATATTGCTCATTTGTCTGGAATTGTTGTTGGATTGTTGTATGGACTATATCTGAGATTCAAAAAGAAAAAACAAGAAAGCAATTCTAGCGGTGTTTTATTTAAAAGAAAAATAGACTTGCCTGAGGGCTACATGCGTGCTTGGGAAAACTATCATTTGAAGTAGGATTTTTAGCAAAAATTATTTCCTAGCAAAACTCTGGCTAACTAGAAGGGGAAACAAAAGAGTAGCATCCCCAAAAACCTTGATGTTTTCTGCTTGTGGAAGTATTTTACCCCAACTAATAGCTTCTTCAGGTAATGCTCCTGCATCACTTCCATCAAATTCTTGAGAGTTGTTTATGTAAACAGCATAATCTAAACCATTTCTTAACATGTTTGCATTAAGGATTGCATGTTTAATCATTCCTGAACCAAGAATAACTGCTCCGGATTTTTTTAGACCTACAGTCGTATCATTAAACCATTTTACATCATCGGTTATATCAATTTTAAAATCAGGATACTTGAATTTAAAGAAATAAATATTATCTCCTATTGCACCATCTGTTATGTTTGGGCAATAGATTGGTATTTTATTTTTGTTAGCCCAATAATAAATACTTGATTTGTTGTTTATCTTCTCACCCATTTTCCATATAATCTTTAGGGGTGTTGTTATTTCTCCTGTGCTTTTTTGCTCTTTGTATAATTCTAGAAGAATTGGTTGTAGAAATTGTTCAAAATCCACATATCTCTGATTTGCAGCAAATATATTTCCTATTCTGTTTATTCCTTTTTTTCTTAATATTTCTCCAGAAGCTCTAAAATCTCCAAGAACAAAATCGCCTAAACATTTTATTATGTCTTCTTCAATACCTCCTGTTGTTGTAACACAAACATTAATTTTTTTATGTTCAACTAAAAACCTTATTATGTCTCTTAAACCCGAACTAACTAAATTTGAAGTATAACCTAGGAAAATAAAAGCCTGGTTTTTTATCATATTATTTGTTATTTGAATTGCTTTTGAGAAATGAGATGCTTGAAAACCAGTGGAAGCATAACTTTGAATTAGCTCTTCATAGTCTAGGGGTTTATTAAAGTCATAACCTTTTATTTTTATTCCTTGGGTTTCAGAGCTTTTTCTTAGGAGGTTCTTTTTTGCTGTTGCTTCTATTGCTTTTTGATTATTTTTTCTTTTGTTAGTTGTTAGTTCTAAATCTGCTTGATTTTCTTTTTCCTTTAGGTCTTGAATTAGTAAATCTGTTCCTAAATAAATTCTTTTTTTGTTTACTTTGTCTTCTTTTCTTATGGATAAGACTCTGTAATAATACTTTTTATTATTTCTTTGTTTTATTTCAGTGTAGGCCATTGTTTTATGAAATATGTACGTCCACATGGTTTAAAAATCTTTGGTTGTGGACGTATAAACTAGTTAGATATAAATACTCTCTTACTTATTTCTTTATTATGGATGCTCCAGTAAATTATGAGAGTTCTCCGAATAAACAGGCTTTTGATGATTCGGTTATGAGAAGACTTCCAGATGATAAAAGAACTATCTTGCCTCCTAATTATTTGCCTCCAGAAGATATAATCTTAAAGTATGATGATGCTCAGAGTTCAAATAATCCACTTCAGGAATGGAGCCCTCTTGAAAAGGCTTTGTTAATGGTAGATTTTAGTTTGGTTGGAGTTGGGTTATATTTTATTTTTTCTTAACTTTGCTAGTTGTTTTTTTAATGTTTTTATCTGCTGTTTGATAGATTTTCTTTATTTTGTTTTTAAATTCTAGGAATTTTCCTTCTTTTATTGCTGTTCGGGCTTGTTGCATTAAATTTTGTAAGTAATATAAGTTATGATAACTGGCTAGATGCATTCCAACTGCTTCTTGTTGTTTTAATTGATATCTTATATATGCGCGAGTAAAGTTTTTACATACTTTACAATCACAGTTTTTATCTAAGGGGCTCTGGTCTTTTTCATATATTTTTCTGTCTAATCTTAACTTGCCTTGGCTTGTTAAAATTGTCGCATGCCTTGCGTTTTGAGTTGGAAATCTTGAATCAAACATATCTACTCCTCTTGAAATTGCTTCTAATAACTCTATTGGATTGCCTGCACCCATGAGGTATACAGGTTTATCTTCAGGAATAAATTTTTTACATACTTCAATCATTTTCATTTCTTGTTCAATTGTTTCTCCTAAGGCTAATCCACCAATTGAATATCCATCAAAACCAATTGCTGTTAATTCTTGAGAAGAGATTTTTCTTAAATCCTCGTGAATACCTCCTTGAATAATACCCCAGAGTAATTGCCTTTTGTCCTGTTTTATTTTTTTACTGATTTGTATTCTACTGTGTTCGTGTTTGCATCTTCTAGCCCATTGTGTTGTTCTTTCTATTGCAAGTTTAACTTGGGCTTTTGAATGCTCAATTAAAGGCATTGTATCTAAACACATAGCAATATCGCTGTTTAGGTCTAATTGAATTTGCATATCTTTTTCTGGTGTAATAAACACTTTTTTGTTCTCAAAAGGATCCTTAAATTCAACTCCTTTTTCATTGCTGGAGATATAAAGGCTTGGAGAATACATCTGAAAACCGCCCGAATCAGTTACATTCATTCCTTTAAAGTTCATGAATTTTTTTATTCCACCTAATTCTTTAATTAGGTGTTCGCCAGGTCTAAGATGAAGAATAAATGTATTAGAAATAACAGCATTACAGTTCATTTCTTTTAAATCAAGAGATGTTATGTATTTGACTGCTGTTTTTGTTGCAACAGGCATAAAGAATGGTGTTTGAACTGTTCCGGATTTTGTTTTAATAAAACCTGTTCTAGCTTTGGTTTTTTTATCTTTGGCTAGAATTTTAAAACAACTTTGTTTATTTTCTTTGTCTTTTTTATTTGGTGATTGTTTCATAGTTTTATATTAAGGTTATAATGGTTTTAGTATTTCATATGAAGTTAGATATTCTGTTAATATAAATGGCTCTCCTAAATTACAGAAATTGTTTTCATCTCCAACAGCATCTCTTGATAAATATAGTGCTGTTCTATCTTTATTAGTTCCAAATACAAATCCTGCCTTTGTTTCAATTCCGCTGAGGGGGTAATTTACTTTAATTCTTGCTACATGCACTGCTGGAAATCTTTTTGTTCTGTCTCTTAACTCACTTTCAGGAATAACTGGAAGTGTTTCAAGTGTTCTTTTGATTAGTGCTTGTACGAGATTCATAAGTAATTAAGATAAAAAGACATTATAAAACTAATGTATTAATTTATTTTTAGGGTATTTTAGCGAATTATTCTCTGGCGGTTCTTTGTTGTTTACTCTTGCGGATCTATTCGGTTTATTGCTAAATCTAAGAACTTACATTGAGGAATATGTCTTCTTCTACAAGGCCATTTTTCTTTTGGATTTCTGTATTGTAATGCTAAGAGATTATATCCAATTCTGTCTGCTACTTTACAGGCCGTGTTATATTTATCTGCTTTTTCTTGTAAATGGGCATGTTTTTCGAAATCATCTTCAAATAAACCACCAATTTTTAGTACTTCTCCAAACATATAGAGAAGATCTTTTGCAAAATCATTTCCATTTGGTTTATCTATCCAAACTATAGTGTTTCCTTCTCTTAGTTTATATCTTTCGAAGAATTGAAGAGTTATTACACCCATTGCTATTGCTCTTGCTTTTATTGGGTTTACTTCATGAATATTTTCAGGTATTGTTGCATAAAAAAAATCAGGATATTGATGAAAAAAAGTAGATGCTCTTTGTTCTACTTCTTCTAAACCCATTTTTC
>Ga0268280_1001560_pt1 | contig 15149 bp, 17 predicted proteins | sample saktaG_9_FD_190139 | JGI IMG/M metagenome (GOLD analysis project Ga0268280, IMG submission 190139) | Saline water microbial communities from Sakinaw Lake, British Columbia, Canada - sak_2011_5_24_40m | ecosystem: Environmental > Aquatic > Non-marine Saline and Alkaline > Saline ... | reverse complement strand
TGGAAAAGCGAGCTTTGGGTAGAGGTTTGGGGGCTTTAATACCACCGAGAGATATAGTCTTTGTAGACACCGAGAAGGGTGAGAAGGTTATCAGTTTAGTCCTGTCCCAGGTGAAGACGAATAAATATCAGCCCAGAGTTGATTTCAATGAAGAAAAACTAAGCGAACTTATTAAATCTATAAAGGAAAAGGGCATCATACAGCCTCTGCTCGTCAGAAAAACACATGATGGGTATGAGCTGATCGCCGGAGAGAGAAGACTGCGCGCCGCTAAACGCCTGCAGATGGAAAAGATACCGGCTATTGTGAAAGAGGTGTCGGATCTCGACATGCTCGAGATATCTTTGATAGAAAATATCCAACGCGAAGAGCTTAATGCGATAGAAGAGGCGAACGCCTTCGAGCGTTTTATATCGGAATTCAAATTTACGCAGGACAAGATAGCTCAAGTTCTCGGGAAAGACAAATCAACGGTCTCTAACACGTTAAGGCTGTTATCGCTGCCAAAAAAAATACAGGATCAGGTCTCAAAAGACGCGATAAGCGCGGGTCATGGCAGGGCGCTACTCTCTCTTCCGACGGAGAATGAGCAGATCAGGGTTTGCAACCTCATAATCAATAAGGGGCTTTCCGTAAGAGAGACCGAAAAGCTGGTCTCCAGAAGGGTGTCTGGCGCGAGGAAGAAAGAGGCGAAAGTCGACCCAGGCATAGATGATGTGGCCAGCCAGCTCGAGCAGGTCCTTGGTACGCGCGTCAAGATAGCCCACGGCAAAAAACGGGGCTTCATACATATAGAGTACTACTCTACAGAGGACCTGAACAGGATCCTGGATATAATAGTGTCAAAAAAGGCATAAATCTCTATCCCCCCATCTCTTTAGCCTTGACAAATCAATCGGTTTGTAGTCTAATATAATACTCATTGTGATGATATCATTATAATCATACATAAATAGGAGATATTATGAATCAGGCCACTTTGGTATTAATAAAGCCGGATGGGTTGAAGAAATCACTTACAGGAAACATCTTAACACGACTTTCCGAAACGAAGCTCGATATAGTGGGTGCCAGGATAGTGAAGGTCTCCAGGGAGCTTGCCGAGAAACACTATGCGATGTTGAAGGACAAACCATTCTTTGAAGACCTGCTTAAGTACCTCATGGGGGAGTATCATAAAAAGAAGGTCATGGCCCTGGTATATTACGGCGAAGACGCCATACAGAAGGTAAGGAATATATGCGGCGCCACAAATCCTGAAGAGGCGGACCCGGTCTCAATAAGAGGTGCCTACGGCAGGATCACGACCAAAGGTGTTTACGAGAACGCCATCCACGCATCGGCCAATCCGGAAGAGTCCGAGCGTGAAATAAAATTATGGTTCACGCCTGAAGAAGTAATACTGGAGCTTTATCCTACCAAAGTAGCCAAGAAGAGCGTAGAGACGCGCGTCTGGGCATAAAAAACGGGAGATCAGTGTGATCAAAAGCATGACGGGTTTCGGGAAGGGTGAGACAAAGTTCCCGGGCGGACAGATCATCGTCGAGATAAAGACGGTCAATCATAAGTTCTTCGATGCCAGTCTGAAGCTTGCGGAAACGATATCTCCCTTCGAAGACAGGATCAAGGAGGTCTTGCAGAAGAAGATAAGCAGGGGTAAGGTCAACGTAAACATCATTTACGAGAACAGCATCGCGAAAGACGAAGTCATAGCCATAAACAAAAAACTGGCAAAGAGCTACTACGCCGGGATAGTCGGATTAAAAAAAGCTTTGGGGCTAAAAGAGCCGATCGGATTAAAAGAGCTGATAAGCCTGCCCGGGGTCATTAACTATGCGGCTACGCAGGAGAGCCTGACGGTCTTATGGCCCAAGATAGAGAAGGCCCTATCGGCGGCGCTCGCGTCCTTGATAATTGACCGGGAGAAAGAGGGCAAGGCCCTGCATAAAGATTTTATCAAGAGGGTAGCGGTCATGGAGAAGATGCTTGCCGAGATAAAGTCTAGCTCCCACCTGAGCATCAAAGAATACAGGTCGAGATTTGAAAAGAGGGTCAGGGACCTCGCCAGCGGACACAAGATGGATAAGGGAAGGCTTGAGATGGAAGTGGCCATATTTGCAAAAAATATCGACATATCCGAAGAGGTCACAAGGCTAAAGAACCACCTGGCAAATTTTAAGAGGACTCTCGGCGTGAACGGAGAGGCCGGCAAGAAGATAGACTTTATCGCCCAGGAGCTGCATAGAGAGATAAACACTATCGGATCAAAGGCCAGCGATTTCAAAATATCAAAGAACGTTATCGAGATAAAGAGCGAGATCGAAAAGATCCGGGAACAGGCGAAGAACATAGAATGACGCCTAAAACTGGACTGAAGGGCAAGGTCTTCATAGTATCCGCGCCATCCGGCTGCGGTAAAACCACCCTCTGTAAAAAATTACTAAAAGACAAAGTAAAATTGCACCAATCGGTGTCTATTACGACAAGGCCGCCCCGTCGAGGCGAGAGGAACGGAGCGGACTATTTCTTCGTATCCGCCGAAGAGTTCATACGGATGATAGATGCCAAAGAGCTGCTCGAATACGAGGAGAACTTCGGCTTCCTGTACGGTACGCCGAAGAAGGCGGTGGAGGACCTGCTGCAGAAAGGCCGGAATGTTCTTTTGAGCATAGATGTTAAGGGCGCCATGAATGTGCGCAAAACCTATCCGCAAAACTCGGTTCTTATATTCGTGATGCCACCGTCAATGGAAGAGCTTAAGAAGAGGCTTGAATCCAGGGAAGCGGATACGGCCAAGGCGATAACGAACAGGCTTAAGGTGGCGAAACAGGAAGTCGCATGCAGGGATAAGTATGATTATGTAGTTGTCAATGATAGGCTCGACGCAGCCTACAAAAAACTGAAAGATATAATACTTTTAGAAGGAGAACGCCCATGCAGGGACCCGCAATAGATAAGCTGTTAGATAAGATGCACAGCATATATAAGCTCGTGATACTCGCTTCCCGAAGGACGATAGAACTGGCCGACGGCGCCCAGAAACTGGTTGATGCCCCTACAGATTTCAAGCCGGCAAATATCGCCATGAAAGAGATCATGGAAGAGAAGATAACTTATAAGGTACGAGAAGAAAAATGACAAAGGCCGCAAAGACTGTGATCGTCGGTGTAACGGCGAGCATCGCGGCCTACAAGGCCTGCGAGATCGTGAATCTTTTACGGAAAGATTCATTCGACGTGAAGGTCATAGTGACCAAAGACGCGCTGGAATTTGTGACGCCGCTGACATTACAGACGCTCTCCGGCAACAAAGTGCTGACCGACATCTTCGCGCCTCCGGACGAGTGGGCGCCTGTGCATACGTCTCTGGCGGATAGCGCATCGCTCATTCTGATAGCTCCGGCCACTGCGAACGTGATAGGGAAACTGGCGAACGGGATATGCGACGACCTTTTGACGTGTGTTACTTATGCTTCCAAGGCACCGGTCCTGATAGCTCCGGCTATGAATGAGAATATGTATAACCACAAAGCGGTAATGGCCAACATAGCAAAATTGGAGAAGATAGGATACTCGTTCATTGGGCCCGTAAAAGGGCACCTGGCCTGCGGGCATGACGCCATAGGGCATATCGCTCCGGTCCAGGAAATAATCAAAGAAGTGAAAAAACTAATTAAGTGATAAAGCGTATCCTCGTCACAGCGGGACCCACCCGTGAGAAGATAGACCCGGTAAGGTACATATCAAACTATTCCACAGGGATCTTCGGGTATGAGATAGCAAGCGCCGCAAAGTCGCGCGGGCTCTCCGTCGTTTTAGTGAGCGGCCCCACGTTGTTGCCGGCGCCCAATGGGATAAAATTCGTATCCGTGGAGAGCGCCGATGAGATGAGGAAGGCGGTGCTGAGATTCTTAGCCTGGTCCGATTGCGTGGTCATGACGGCGGCCGTGGCGGATTGGCGGCCCAAGCGTTCCGCCAGGCGCAAGATCAAGAAGGGCGGTACCAGATCCATTGAACTGGTAGAGAATCCCGATATATTGGCCGAGGTCGGCAGGCTGAAGAAGCATAGGGTGGCCGTAGGATTCGCTCTCGAGACGGAAAACCTGGAAAAGAACGCGCTAAAAAAGATGAAAGACAAGAATTTAGATATAATAGTGGCAAACAGGCTGACCAAAAAGAGGAACGTTTTCGGGGATAAGACGCTGGACGTAGTTACCATAGACAGGTTTGGCAACAGGACGAGAATATTCAATAAAAGTAAGTCAAAACTGGCCAAGATTATTCTTGACAAGGCGTTGAAGTTTCGAATACACTAGACCTTATGACGGCGACGAGAAGAGGGTTTACGTTAGTGGAGCTACTGATCGTGATCACGGTATTCGTGATCACGTTTGCCGCATTGACGCCATTTGTAAATAAGATGCGCGCGCGGGCCGACGTGATAAAATGTTCGGCGAATATACGGTTATTGAGCCTGAGCCTGCATATGTATGCGGCGGACCATAATGACGAGTTCCCGCCGGACCTGGCAAGCTTATATCCGGGCTATGTCAAAGAAGAGAGCGTCTTTGATTGTCCCGCAAATAAATCGATAGGCACCGCGGCCAAGAGCGATTACGAATATGTCTCCGGGCTGTCGGAGGCATCGAGCCCGGCGGAAGTTATTATTTACGACCGGGACGGGAACCATGGCGGTTTCGGGCGGAATGTCGTCAGGGTGAATGGCTCCGTGGAATGGGTCCATAGCACCGATGGCAAGCCAAGATAGGGCGCTATGGGGGTCAAATATAAAGTTAATGAAAATTTCTTCAAGACATGGGCTAGAAACAGTTCTTATGTTTTGGGGCTTTTGTTTGCAGATGGCAGCTTAGAAAATGCCGCATATATAAGAGGGAAATATGTGCGACTTACAAGCACCGACCGTTCCTTGATAGAACAGGTCAAGAACACTCTTAATTCACAGCACAAAGTTGTAACTATACCTTCATCGGGGAATAGAAAAGAGCAATATTTGTTGCGAATAGGTAGCCATAAAATATACAACGATTTAGAAAATCTGGGACTACATCCGCGCAAATCGTTAGATATGGAATTTCCGCATATCCCTTATCGGTTTTTGTCAGATTTTGTTAGGGGGTATTTTGATGGTGACGGATGTATGGCACTCGAAAGCGTGAAAAACAGGCCACATAATAGGCTGAAAGTTATCTTTACATCAGGTAGCAAAGAGTTTCTGGGTTCGTTATCAAAAAATCTTAAGCAAAGATGTCTCGGGAAAACAGGGAAGGTTTACGATAGCCATAGAAGCTATCAACTAATATATAATTCCGTTGACGCGGTCAAGATTTTAGAATTTATGTATAGCAAGGCATGGGAAAGAAAGCTTTTGTATCTCGACCGTAAATATTTAAAATATGAAAAGCTGTTTTTGGCCCCTGACGCCTTTAGGTGCGAGAATATTTTTGATAAGCAATCGAGGGCCTGGAATTGAAACAGCCGAAGGCGGCGTACCCAAGTGGCTAAGGGAAGAGTCTGCAAAACTCTGATTCAGCGGTTCAATTCCGCTCGCCGCCTCCATTCTACTTCGCTCAAAGCTTTTTAGCTTTGAGCTTCGTAGGAATGTCCCTACGAAGCCCTACCTCAGTTTGCGGGTTGAAGGGCGAAGTAGGAAAGTTTATATAAGTATGTGGGCAGCTAGCTCAGTTGGTTAGAGTACTACCTTGACATGGTAGGGGTCACAGGTTCGAGCCCTGTGCTGCCCACCACTAAACTGTTTTTCTTGCAATACTTGTATCGTAACAGGAAAATCGGTATATGACTTTATTAAAAGCGTTCCGCCTTCCGGCCGCACTTGTTAAAAAATTGGCTTCATTGGCGAAGGCCACGCATCGAAGTGAAACTTTTTATATTATCGATGCGTTGAAGCATTATTTGGAAGACTACGCTGACGCGCAGATCGCGAAGGATCGTAATAGAAGATGCCTCATAAAAGAAAAAACCTGAACATAGTAGGGCCGAATCTTTGGTATTTGGTCGGACTAATAACTAGCGACGGTTGTCTGAGCAAGGACGGCAGGCATGTAGATATTACTGCAAGCGATTATTATTATTTGTCAACATTGAAAGAAACGCTTGGGCTCTCAAATAGAGTGACAAATAAACACGGTCTTAATGGAAGGCTGTCTCATCATATACAATTTGCAAATAGGGAATTTTACGACTTTTTGATATCGATAGGATTGACACCACGCAAGTCATTGACATTAAAAAGCCTTAAAATCGATGAAAATTATTTTCATGATTTCTTAAGAGGTCTCATAGATGGCGATGGTTGTATAAGGAGATGGTTTCATCCGACGAATTATAATCAGCAGTGGAGCCTAAGAATATACTCAGGATCACAAAAATTTTTGGAATGGACTAAAAATGTCGTAGAAAAACTTTATGGGGCACAAGGTAGACTACATCAAGAAAAGAAATATCCGACGAAGAATGCTTTAAAATATGGTAAAATGGCAGCGAGGGAAATTCTAAAGAAATGTTATTACGATGGCGCTTTTGCTTTGGAAAGAAAAGCAAGGCTCGCCCGCTCATGTGTAAATTCATATAAGGGGTGGAGTAAAAGCAAAACCGTTTTTGCATGATTTTACGGGCGAGTGGTGGAACAGCATACACGACAGACTTAAAATCTGTTGACTGCAAAGTCTTGAGGGTGCGAATCCCTCCTCGCCCACCATGTACCACTCGCGACAGCAGAGGGTCGCTATCGCTCGGGTACATGGCAGGCCCTGGCTTTCGGTGGTACATGCCCTGCACCTGAGGAGCCCCGAAGGGGCGACGAATGGTACAGGGCAAACAGAAGGTAATAAATGGATCTAGACGCGTTAAGACATAGCACGTCGCACGTGATGGCCGAGGCCGTGAAGGAGCTCTGGCCGAGCGCATTACTCGGCATAGGCCCGTCGATCGAAGACGGATTCTATTATGACTTCGACCGCGAGGAGGCTTTTACCCCGGAGGATCTCGGTGTCATAGAAGCCAAGATGCGCGAGATAATAAAGAAGAACCACGCCTTCGAGAGAAAAGAGCTGACTAAGCCCGAGGCCGCCAAATTATTCAAAAAGATGGGTGAGAAATACAAGTTGGAGTTGATAGAGAAGATCCCCGGCGACACCGTATCCATATACAAGAACGGCGACTTCGTCGACCTGTGCCGCGGGCCGCATGTTGCGTCTACCGGTGAGATAAAGGCATTTAAATTATTGTCGATAGCCGGCGCCTATTGGCACGGCATCGAAACGAACCCGATGCTTCAGAGGATATACGGCACCGCGTTCACGACGCAGAAAGATCTCGAACAACACATAAAGACTATCGAAGAAGCTAAGAAGCGGGATCACAGGATCCTCGGTAAACAGCTGGAATACTTTAGTTTAAGCGACGAGATGGGACCCGGCCTAGTATTGTACCATCCCAAAGGCGCGCGCTTAAGAACTCTCATCGAAGAGTATATACGTAACGAACATTTGAAGCGCGGGTATGAGCTCGTCATAGGGCCGCACATACTGAAGAGCGACGTCTGGATAAAGTCCGGCCATTATGACTATTACAAAGAGAATATGTATATGTTCAAGATCGAGAATCAGGAATACGCCATCAAGCCGATGAACTGCCCGAATCACATCATGGTCTATAAGTCGAAGACCAGAAGCTATAAAGACCTGCCGATCAAGTTTTTTGAACTGGGCACGGTCTACAGGAATGAAAAGTCAGGCGTCTTGCACGGCCTGCTTCGCGTGCGCGGATTTACGCAGGACGACGCCCATATATTCTGCCTTCAGGACCAGGTAGAGGATGAGATCATAAAGGTCATAGAATTCGTTATGGATACGCTCAACGCATTCGGCTTTGATGAATGTTCCATAGAACTGTCGACGAGACCCGCAAAATCCATAGGCAGTGACGCCGACTGGGCGCTCGCTGAGGCGGCGCTTATCAATTCATTGAACAGGAAGAGCTTAAGCTACGAGGTAAACGAGGGAGACGGCGCTTTTTACGGTCCGAAGATAGATATAAAGTTAAGGGACGCGCTGAAACGCGAATGGCAGTGCGCGACGATACAGTGCGACTTTGCCCTGCCGGAAAGATTCGACCTGAAATATATCGGCCAGGACGGGAAAGAGTACCGCCCCATAATGCTGCACAGGGTCATCTTAGGTTCGCTTGAACGTTTTATGGGCGCCTTGATAGAACATTTTGCCGGCGCGATGCCTCTGTGGTTGGCGCCTGTACAGTGCGTGATAATACCGGTCTCGGAGAAGGCCGGCGATTACGCCGACAATGTGTTTCGCGCGCTATTCAATAATAATGTGCGGGTGGAGATAGACACGAGGAACGAAAGGCTTCAGAAGAAGATACGCGACGCCGAAGTCCAGAAGATACCGTATATGGTAGTAATAGGAGAGAAGGAAGAGTCCGTAGGGATGATCTCCATAAGGAGCAAGGCGCAGGGCGATATAGGCAGGATGAAGTTGGGAGAATTTATCGAGAGAATAAAAGAAGAGACAGAGAAGAAGGTGCGATGAGGCCTAAAGGCCGAATCTCACCAACTGAAAGGGGGGCATTATTTTTAAGAAAGAGATAAGGATAAATAACAGGATAAGGGCCAGGGAGATAAGAGTAATAGGCGAACATGGCGATCAGCTTGGCGTTATGAGCGTTCAGGACGGGATAAAGAATGCCGAAGCGGCCGGACTTGACCTGGTGGAGATAGCCCCGACGGCAAATCCTCCGGTCTGCAGGATCATGGACCACTCGAGATTTAAGTATGAGCAGGAGAAGAAGGAGAAAGAGGCCCGCAAGAAGCAGAAAGTTGTCCATATAAAAGAGATACGGCTTGGGCCCAAGATAGGCGAGCATGATTACCAATTTAAAGTAAACCATCTAATCGAGTTCCTAAAGAAGGGGGACAAAGTTAAAGTCACCATGATATTCAGGGGCAGAGAGATGGCGCACGTAGATCTGGGACGAAAGATCCTTGAAAAGCTATCAAGCGATATCTCCGGAGTGGGGGAGATCGAAGAGCAACCAAGGATGGAAGGCCGTTTCATAAATATGATCATAAGAGCGAAGTAAGAACCGATCAACGCAGCTATAACCAGGAGAGAGAGTATGCCAAAACTTAAGACGAGTAAAAGCGTGAAGAAGAGGATACGTATAAGCAGCACAGGTAAGATAAAACATTTTAAAGCCGGCAAGCGCCATCTTTTGGGCGGCAAGAGCTCGAAGCGCAAGAGACAGCTGGGCAAACCCGGGTATGTGTCACACGCCGACGCACCGGCCATAAGATTATTGTTGCCGTACGGGGCATAAAACAGCTTTAAGCTATAAGCTTTAAGCTGTAAGAGGAGAAAGCACCATGAGTAAAGTAAAACACGCAGTTGCTACAAAGAAGCACAGAAAACGGGTAATGAACGCAGCCGAAGGCCAATGGGGCGGCAGGCACCGGTTCTACCGCAGGGCCATGGAGTCCGTCAATAAGGGCAGGATGTACGGATTCAGGGACAGGAAGGCAAAGAAGAGAGACTTCCGTTCGCTATGGATAGTCCGCATCAACGCGGCCTGCAGAGAGCACGAGATATCGTATTCGCTCTTCATGAGCGGTCTCAAAAAACTGAAGATCCTCATAGACAGAAAGATGCTCGCGGAGCTCGCGGTATCCGACACTAAGGTTTTCGGTAAACTCGTGGAGATGGTAAAAGCGTAGGATGAGAGACAGGATCAAAGAGATCGAGAAACTCGCGATCGAAGAGATCGCCATGGCGGCCGACGCCGATATGCTGGAGAAGGCCAGGGTGAAGTATCTCGGCCGAAAAGGCCTGGTCACCGAACTCTTTAAGAATATGGGCGCGGTCTCCCCCGCGGAAAAGGGCCAGATCGGGCAGCTCATAAACTCATTAAAAGATACCGTCTCGAAAGCTTTCGACGGGAAGGCCTCCGGCTTTTCAGGAGGCCGGGGTCCTGATGCCCAGAAGACAGATGTCACGCTTCCCGGCATTGCCCACGACGTGGGCCATCTTCACCCCATCTCCAAAACCATAGAAGAGATCTCAAGCGTATTCATATCGCTCGGATTTAAAGTCGTCGAAGGGCCGGAGATAGAGAACGAGCACTACAACTTCGAAGCCCTCAACATACCTTTAGAGCATCCATCCCGCGACGCATTCGACACATTCTACTTGGCTGATAAATGGTTACTGCGCAGTCACACCTCGCCCGTTCAGGCGCGCTTTATGGAGAAGAATAAGCCGCCCTTTGCCATAGTCATACCAGGAAAAGTCTACAGACCCGATGCCACCGACGCTTCCCACTCATTTATGTTCCATCAGGTAGAAGGGCTGGTCGTAGGCGACAACATAAGATTTTCTGATTTAAAAGGCGCTCTTACTCTCTTTGCCAGGCAGGTCTTCGGAGAGAAGACCAGGATGCGTTTTCGCCCCTCCTTCTTTCCGTTCACCGAGCCGAGCGCGGAAGTGGATATCTCCTGCATTCTCTGCGGGGAACAAGATAACGGCCGTAGGGCAGGTTTAAACCTGCCCTACGGCTCTAACGAGCCCAAAAGATGTTCTCTCTGTGGCGGAAAAGGATGGATAGAGATCCTCGGCGCCGGGATGGTCAACCCTAAAGTATTCAAGAATGTAGGATACGACCCTGAAAAAGTCACAGGGTTTGCCTTCGGGATGGGCGTGGAGAGGATCGCCATCTTAAAGTACGGCATTCCCGACATAAGGATGTTTTTTGAGAACGATATAAGATTCTTAAGGCAATTTTAATATGCGCTTATCATATAACTGGCTAAAAGATTATGTAGATATAAAATTATCGCCCGAGAAGCTCGCCGAGCTCCTTACGATGGCGGGCCTTTGCGTCGATTCAATACATAAAAAAGGCGACGATTCCGTATTGGAAATAGAGATCACCTCGAACAGGCCCGATTGGCTTTCTTATATCGGCGTCGCCCGGGAAGTCAGTGCTCTTACGGGACGAAAATTACGAATGCCTGCAAGCCGTAGGGCGGGTTTAAACCCGCCCTACGGCCTCGGGAAGAAACGAGGCATAGGGCACAATGTAGAAGGCGTGATCATAGTAAAAGTCGTAGATAAGAAACTCTGCCCCAGATACACCGCCAGGATCATACGAAATGTCAAGGTCGGGGAGTCGCCCAAATGGCTTAAAGAAAGATTAGAAGCCGTGGGCTTAAGATCCGTGAATAATATAGTGGATATTACTAACTTTTGCCTCTTTGAGACGGGCGAACCGATGCACGCGTTCGATCTCGATAAGCTGGGCGGCGGAACTGTAATAGTGAGAAAGGCCGCAAAAGGCGAAAAGATAAAATCGATAGACGGTATCGAGAGGACCCTCGACAACGAGATGCTCGTAATATCCGACGACACATACCCGGTAGCTATAGCAGGAGTGATGGGCGGACAATATACGGAAGTCTCCGCACAGACAAAGAATATTTTATTGGAAGCGGCCTATTTTGATCCCATATCCGTCAGAAGGACCTCTCGGAGATTGGCGCTCTCCACCGATTCAAGCTACAGGTTTGAAAGAAAAGTCGACATAGATAATATAAGCCGCGCCTCCGACCGGGCTACAGCTCTTATATTAGAGCTGGCTAAAGGAGAGGCCGGAGAATTTATAGACGTAGGGAAGACGGCAAAGGCCCCCGATAAAAAGATAAGTCTCCGGCTCGGTAGACTGGATAAAATACTGGGCGTTGAAATATCCCCGGCCAGAGTTAAATCCATACTTACATCGCTCGGCTTGAAAGTAAAAGCGTCGTCAAAGAATACACTGGAGCTGATCCCGCCCAAGTTCAGATATGATCTTCAGAGCGAGGTAGATATCATTGAAGAGGTGGCCAGGATATACGGGTATGAAAATATCCCGGAGACTATCCCGCCGGTTCTAGAAGCCGGAAGCAGGCTATCCACCGATGCGGTCATAGACAAAGCTATGCGCAACGTCCTGGTCAACTTAGGGTTATCCGAGATCATCACATACAGCCTTATAAGCAGAAAGACCCTGGATCTGGCGAGATCGCAGGCCGGCAACGCGATAAATATAAAGAACCCTCTTTCGAACGAGCAGGAGGCGATGAGGCCTACGCTCATCGCGGGCATGCTGAACTCTATCCGATGGAACATAAACAGAAAAGAGAAAGACCTCAAATTTTTTGAATTGGGACGAACTTATTTTAAAGAGACGGACAATTCTTTCGCCGAGAAACAGTACCTCGCCATAGGAGTTACTGGCCAACTATATGATGGCTGGATCGGCCATCCGCGAGCGACGACCCTATTCGACTTAAAGGGCATCGTCGAAACTCTTTTCACTCAGATGGGGATCATGTCATTCTCTGTGAAAGAAGGCCTGGGCAGCGTCTTCTCTTCAGGCTCATGCGCTTCCATAGAGGTGAGGGGCGATGCGGTAGGAGTTATGGGGCGGATAGAACCAAAAGTTTTGCACGATTTTGATATAAAAGAGAGCGTCTACGCCGCCGAGATCGATTGCAGCAAGCTTACAAAATATATCTCTTTAGAAAAAAGGTTCAAAGAGAGCCCGAAATTCCCATCCGTTATTCGCGATATCTCGATAGTGGCCGATAAAAATATTTCCAATGCCGCTATCGCCTCTCTTATTAAAGGAACGGCCGGTGATATTCTGAAGGACGCCGAGCTCGTCGATAGATATATTGGAGGCCAGATCCCGGAAGGCAAGATAGGGCTCACTTACAGGCTGGAATATCAGGATCCGGACAGGACGCTGGAGGATCCCGACGTACAGGCCGTACATTCACGCATAATAAGCGCTCTCGAAAATAATTTAGGCGCCAGACTTAGATAGCTCAATACCTCCTTCATTTGCCTCGCAGTAGATCCTGTGATATACTTACATTGTCCCTGCGGTATGCGTGATTTGAGGGAAGAATATTGAACCTATAAGATTTACTCAGGGAGCCTGACCTCGTCAGTACCTTGGTATTGATGTAAAGGGCACCCACCTGTACATAACAGGGTCAATATAATTCAGCCTCACACGGTATCTGCGGGGACATTCTTTATCTATGGATCTATTTACTAAAGAAAAATTGAAACAAGGCTCGCCGCTTGCGGTCAGGATGAGGCCCAAGTCGCTGGATGACTTTGTCGGCCAGGAGCATATTCTCGGCGAAGGCAAGCTCCTGCGGCGCCTTATCGAATCCGATAAGATCTCCTCGCTGATACTTTATGGACCGCCCGGATGCGGCAAGACCACGCTGGCGCTTATCATAAGCGACAAGACCAAATCGCATTTTGAGCGCATAAATGCCGCATCTAACAATGTCGCCGACATGCGCAAGATCATAGACGCGGCCAAGAAGCGCGAATCGATGGGCGGCAAACGCACCATTTTGCTCATAGACGAGATACACCGTTTTAATAAGGCCCAGCAGGACGTCCTCATGCCCGACGTGGAAGCGGGCAATCCAGTATTGATAGGTACCACCACCCATAATCCTTTCTTCTACGTCAACGCGGCTCTGCTTTCGCGCTCACAGGTATTCGAGTTCAAAAAACTTTCCGAAGAAGATATCGGGACGCTTATTAAGGCGACGCTATCGGATAAGACAGATGGGCTGGGTACCGCGCCGATAGTCATGGATGAAGAAGCGGCGGAGCACCTGGCAAAGATCTCGGAGGGAGATGCCCGGAGGGCACTTTCGGCGCTTGAGATCGGAGCGCTTTCGACCCCATCCGGGAAGGATAAAAAGATCCGGTTTACGCTTAAGGTCGCTGAGGAGTCTATCCAGAAAAAGGCAGTTGTTTACGATAAGGATGAAGACGGGCATTATGATACTATATCGGCATTTATAAAGTCCATGCGCGGTTCAGACCCCGATGCCGCGCTATATTGGCTTGCAAAGATGATATATGCAGGCGAAGACCCGCGTTTTATTGCCAGAAGGATCATAATATGCGCCTCTGAAGACGTAGGAAATGCCGATCCTCAGGCGCTCGTAGTTGCGGCCGCTGCATTGCAATCGATAGAATTTGTCGGCATGCCGGAAGCCCGCATACCTTTAGCGCAGGCCGCAGTATATGTGGCGTGCGCTCCAAAATCTAATGCTGCGTACATGGGGATAGAAAGTGCGCTGAAAGATGTTGAAGAAGGGAAGACGCTTGAAGTGCCGGATCATTTGAAAGACGCAACCTTAGACTCCGAACAATTCGGCCACGGCAAAGATTATAAGTATGCGCACGATTATAAGAACCATTATGTGAAACAAGAGTACAAGCCTTCTGACAAGAGGTATTATATTCCGACCGAAATGGGATACGAGAAGAAGATTAAAGAATGGTTGGAGTCCCTTAAGAGAAAAGAATAGCATCCAGTCGAGATTTCAATTTTTCTCATTCAGTTAACGATAAAATACTCAGCTCTCAAGCCATTGATACTATATATATTATAGTGTATACTTATAATGTAAGTTAAAGCGAAAGACAGCTCTTTAATAAAGCTTATTCTCGATAATAGTAAACTATCCGAAAGGATGGGACACAAAGCTAAAGGGCCTAACCTCCGACGGTAATAGGGTCGGACATGGCAGCCAGTTGCCGAAAGAAGAGTTTCGGTTTATTTCGGTTCTTCATGTGACCCATTCTGGATAAGAATGGGCTTTTTGTTGGGGAAAACATGAAGAATCTAAAGATTATGTTGAAGACAGGTTTGATGATAAGCGCGGTAGCTCTTGTTGCTATGTGCGCATCATCCTCTTTTGCTTTTGATGATAATCTTCCAACAATAGATCCTGCCAATGTTCCTGATAATGTTTTGATCACTTACGATACACCGAATCCTGTAAACGCAACGCAGATGACTATCAACGCTCCTGATAAAACGATCATGAACTTCTCTTCTTTTAATATCTCTAATAATTATTCTGTCAATGTGGTACTACCAACTTATGATAATGGCTCACTCGCTTCTTTCTTAGCAAGAGATGTTGGTGGTAATGCTTCCAATATCAATGGTATCTTAAACTGCAACGGTCTATTTATTCTCACCAATACCAATGGCATCAATATCGGTTCAACCGGT
>Ga0268280_1001558_pt1 | contig 15163 bp, 12 predicted proteins | sample saktaG_9_FD_190139 | JGI IMG/M metagenome (GOLD analysis project Ga0268280, IMG submission 190139) | Saline water microbial communities from Sakinaw Lake, British Columbia, Canada - sak_2011_5_24_40m | ecosystem: Environmental > Aquatic > Non-marine Saline and Alkaline > Saline ... | reverse complement strand
ATCGAAAGATAAATGGAGTCGGCAAGGCCGGCAAGAATTAAAAGAACCACACTCCCGGTATAAACTCGAAATGGAAGAGTCTTTATATGCTGTTCTTTTGAAATCATCCGATTAATAAGCTCATTTATTTATCAAATAAGTTTTCGTTTTTTTATCCCGGATAAATTTACTTTTACACTTTCAGAAAGTACACTTGCCATATTTTTCTGGAGCAGGGGTGTCAACATGCCGTCTTCTGAAAATTTTCCTCCGGATAGTTTTTCTGCAAGCATCACCAGTTCGTTAAGATTCATTGACCGATATAATCTCTCTGTGTACCTTTTAACCGCATTATTATCTTTTGATCTCAAACCGGTTTCAATAAGCCATAAAAGGGTCATTACATCATCCGGCCTCCGCTTATGGGCATCTGTCAGGAATAATCCGGCTTTCCCATATTCGCCCATAAGGCAAAAAGCGGCTCCGATATTGATACGACTTTTGATTTCATCACTATCATTAACAAGGCACTTCCTGAAAAAGTTGAAAGCTTCTTTATACTTGCCCTAGTTAAATAAAATAAGACCTTTCAGGTTATGGACATCCTTATTGTCTTGATTGTTGGAATCTATTTTATTGAGATAATGAAGCCCCCTTCCCCAGTCATTCTTTTTTACTGAGGTTAGTGCAAGCCTGTATTTGGCAAAATCATATCCGGGATACATCTGAACCGCCTTTTCCCAGAATTTTTCAGCCCTTCTGTAATCTTCAAGATGATAATAAACTCCTGCGATATTGCCCAATATAAATGCCTTGTAATACCTGTTGTGTGTTTTCAGATAAAGAGCCTTGTGGTATAATTCGATTGCCTTATTATATTGCTCTGTTCCTTCGTAATATGCCTTGGCAATATTGTTTGCAGAACGGGCGGATTGGGGTGCTTTCTTTACCGCATCCATGGACAAAGATATTTCCGATGCCCATTGAATGTTTCGAATATATGTGCCGCTCCCAAATCCAATGACTAAAAGAACAACGAAGGAAGATATGACAATAAACATGCCTTTTCTATCATGATATCTATCCATCAAGTCTTTCAGGCCTGCACTGACCGGCACGAAAAGGAAAAAAGAAGGCAGATAATTCCGGTGTTCAAATATAAGTTCAAGACCGATTACGGAAGATTCAATTACATGGTTTAAGAAGAAAAAAAGGATTGCGAAGCTCAGTAAGGGCCTTTTCCTGGCTTGCCAGATTCCCAGACCAATCAGAAGAACAATGATAATGATGGACGGCATTGTTGTCCACGGATAAAAAAAGGAAGTAGAAACATCAATGTCATGCTCAATGGAAAGTCGAGTAGGCGCCGGATAAAAGATCAGGGAAATATAGTAAACAAGAATTCTTGTTTCAGTTAACAACCGCTCTCCTGGTGTAAAATAGCGGTTTTCATAACCCTTGAATATATTGAAAGTATCGGTTCCGATAAAAAGAAATAATCCGGTAAGGGTGATTATTACAGCAAGAGCTGCCGCAATATAGAAATATTTTCTTCTGATTTCAGCCCTGCCAGGATCCTGGAAAAAGATAATTTCGACCAGAACAAGGGAAAGAGGCAGGATTGCTGTATTTTCCTTTGTCCCGAGGGCAAGTATATAACTCAGAAAAATGCAAAAATAGAGTATGGTTTTTTTATATGCGGAATCGGACAGTCTTGCCTTTATGTAAATAAAAATGCCTATTATATAAAACATCGCAGCCATTGACGACATACGCTGAACTATATAGGTGACGGCTTGAGTCTGTATCGGATTGACTGTCCACAGCGCTGCTGAAAGCAATGAAATAAAATATTCGTTTTCTATACTTAACTTATCTTTAAGACTCGGGGTTTTAAAAAGAAATAATATCGTAAGAAAGAGTAAAAAACCGTTAATTACATGTATGCCCGTATTTACAGCGTGATACCCGGCAACATTATCTTTACCAAAGTACCAGTTCACGGCAAACGTCAGGTTTGATAACGGGCGGGTAATGTTTACATTTCCATCGCTTACAACATCTGCAAGGGCTTTGAAGCCTGCTTTGTTAATATGGAGAAAGCGGTTGTTTACGATGCTGTGATAATCGTCAAGATGCCATGAGGAGTTGAGTGTGTTGGAATATGAAAGGATAACAAGTATAAGAAAAAGAAGAAATGATAAGCCATACCTTGAGTTATTATGCATTTTCTTTATCTGTGACACGCTTTTTCTTCATGGGCAGCAGGACATTAGGAGCCGTTACGAAAGAACCTGTGCTTTTTTTGATCCTTTCGTTATTGCATCCAAATGTTCCAGTTATTTTTAAACGACGGCTTGCAGCTCCTTATGCCGTTTTTGACATCCAGATGACTACTTTATTTTTTTTACAGCGGCTTACGAGTAGCTCAAAATCGCAAAACAAAAAAGGGGTGGGAGGTCCACCCCTTTTTTGTTGAATTTGTATCAATTGGTCATATTACGGTGTAGGTATAGCCCAGCCGGCCGCAAGTGATGTTCCCATATAGTTATGATAAACCAAAGTGCCGATACTACTACGCGGACACCTGCTGGTGGCATCGGAAACTTCTACCTCGAAATAGTTGGTTGAGTTGGCGTTTACTCTGGGAGTAAGGGTTCCCTGATTGGCTCCATTTAATGTTACTTTGCATGTCGCATCGGCTAGAAGAGTAGGCAAATCAGCCAGGGAAGTATTACTCGGTTCAGAAAAATAGCATGAAATTGCAGCCAGTATGTTGCCTGCATCCTGTTCGGCATAACTGCAGTATGCCTTATCCCTGTATGCGATAAAGTTCGGGATGGCAATAGCTGCAAGGATACCGATGATTGCGATAACAATCATAAGTTCGATAAGTGTAAAACCTTTTTGTCCTCTTAGTTTTTGAATCATTTTGTAACCTCCTTTGTTTAATTCTGTTTACTTAAAATAAGCCGTAATCTTAAAATCCGCAGTACACTTCTGACAATTTTTTTATCTTCCAAAACTAATGATGCTTTTACCTATCAAAAAATCAACCCTGCTGCAATACTTTTCCGTTAAACTGTACAACAATACATAAGCAAATTACATGCCACGGATTATGGCACTCTTTATAAAATTATAACAAATTGTGTTTATGGAGTATATTAAACAGCTCTGAAAAATTATCCCTTTATTTGTAAAGTTAAAAACCGGGAAATCATGACAATTATTGTTCATACATAACAAAAATTGTCATAAATTGGTTTTGCCACGGTAATTCAATTGAATTAGGACGACGATATTCGCAGATAATTATTTTATCAGCGTTTTATATTTATAACCACTAAAATCTGCGTTCATCTGAGTCCAAAAAGGGAATTCCCATACAATCAAGCTATCAAAGCTTTTCAACAGCTATCTTTCAACATCAAGTTTATCAAGCCGGTATCGCATTGATCTAGCATTAATTCCAAGTAATTCAGCGGCTTTTATTTTATCTCCTCCACTGAATTCCAATGCCCTCATTATATATACCCTTTCCAAATCTTCAAGTATGGTATCAAGTGAAACACCTTTTTCGACATCGTTCAGGTCAAATCGTCTGCCTTTTACCCCTTCAACAAACCTTCTTCGCTTATGCATTGAAATGGCAAGGCTGTCCGGAAGAATAATGTTTGTATCAGTTATGGCAACACTCCGCTCCATCAGATTCTCAAGTTCCCGGATATTTCCGGGGAATGAGTAATTATTCAGAAGATTTATCGCATATGATGATATTTTTGTAATCTTCTTTCCCATTTCACTTGAATATTTTTCAAGAAAATGCTGGGCAAGGACACGAAGATCGCTCTTTCTTTCCCGTAAAGGAGGCAGTTTAATCTCTATAACATTAAGTCTGTAAAAAAGATCCTCTCTGAAACGCCCCTCAATAACTTCGTTCGCAAGCTCTTTGTTTGTCGCAGAGATTATACGGATATCTACCGATATGTCCTCATTGCCGCCGACCGGCTTGAAAGCTCTTTCCTGTACAACCCTTAAGAGCTTTACCTGAAGATGTATGCTCAAATCTCCGATCTCATCGAGAAAAACAGTACCCTTATCCGCAACTTCAAAAAGCCCTTTTTTATCCTGCGTAGATCCCGTGAAAGACCCTTTCTTGTGTCCAAAAAGCTCGCTTTCCATCAAAGTTTCAGGGATACCCCCGCAGTTTATAACAATAAAGGGTTTATCACTGCGATCGCTTTCATCATGAATCGCCCTTGCTATCAATTCTTTGCCTGTTCCGCTTTCACCCGTAACAAGTATGCTTGTTTTGGTTTTTGCAACCTGCCTTATCAGGTTATAGACATGCATCATCGCAGGACTGTTTCCGATAATCATATCGAAATGAAGCTGTTTTTTTAATTCATCGTCAATCAGTTTCTTTTCCTGATCAATGGTTTTAAGCTCAAGGGCATTAGAGATGGTCTCCTTCAACTCATTGTTGTTAAAGGGTTTAGGGACATAGTCATACGCCCCCTCATTCATGGCTTCAACCGCGGTTTCGGTTGAAGCATATGCTGAAATCATTATTACAACTATATTCTGATTTTTCTTCTTTGCCGCCCTTAGAACATCAATCCCTGAAATATCTCCCAGCTTTATATCACAAAGCAGAAGATCAAAATCTTTCTTTTCGACCAGGGAGATTGCTTTGCGTCCGCTTTCAGCGCAAGTGATCTCATACCCTTCTTTGGAAAGCAAAACATCAAGCAGTTCTCGCATGCTTCGTTCATCATCAATAACAAGTATACTATTTTTTTTATCAGTCATAATTATTAATATTCAGGCGGTTAGGCTGAAGGCTGAAGACTAAAGCCTACTATTATCAAAAACGATTTTCCCACCGACCATCGTAAGGACCGCTTTCCCCTTCATTTCCCATCCTTCAAAAGGCGTATTGCGGCCGAGCGAGCGAAAGGAGGATGAATCTACGGTGTAAACGACGTCTGGATCAATAATTGTAATATCCGCTGCGAAACCCTTTTTTATGCTCCTTTCAAGGCCCAAAATCCGGGCAGGATTACTGGACATTTTTTCTATCAGCCCGGACATTGTTATAATACCCTCTTCAACAAGCCTCAAACCGAGTGAAACGGATGTTTCAAGCCCCACAATCCCGTTTGCTGCAAGATCAAATTCAACATCCTTTTCGAGACTCGAATGAGGCGCATGGTCTGTTGCAATTACATCTATCGTCCCGTCTGCAAGCCCTTCGCGGACCGCATCCCTGTCAAAGGCAGAACGAAGAGGGGGATGCATCTTGGCGTTGGTATTATATCCGGAAACAGCTTCATCGGTGAGTGTAAAATAATGAGGCGCGGTTTCGGCTGTGACTGGAAGACCTTTTCTTTTGGCCTCCCTTATGGCATTGACAGACTGGGATGTGCTTACATGGGCTATGTGAAGATGCGCACCCGTCAGCTCGCACAGTGCAATATCTCTGGCAACCATTATGCTTTCAGCTTCATTTGGTATTCCCGCAAGGCCCATTCTTGTTGCGACAATTCCTTCATTCATCACTCCGCCTGCTGAAAGTTCACTCACTTCACAGTGAGAGATTACCGGCAGCCCGAATCCTTTCGCGTATTCCATTGCCCTTCTCATCAGCCGGCTGTTTGACACGGGTTTTCCGTCATCCGAAAGGGCTACCGCGCCGGCCTCTTTTAAATCGCCGTATTCGCAAAGGCCTTCCCCCTTAAGACCCATACTGATTGCCGCTACAGGGTAGACATTTCCTTTACCCACCTCTTTTGCCCTGTTTAAAATGTATTCCGTAACCTGCCTGTTGTCATTAACCGGAATTGTATTGGGCATGGCGCATATACCGGTAAAGCCGCCTGCCGCAGCAGCAAGGATTCCTGTCTCGATTGTCTCCTTATATTCCTGACCCGGCTCCCTCAAATGGACATGCATGTCAATTAATCCCGGAACAACTATTTTGCCTGAAGCATCAATTACCGTGTCAGCCTTATACTTTTTTAATGGTTCCGGACTTTTCTTTTTGGATTTTCCCGAAGGCGAAGCTTTGGCAATTACCTCAATGATTATGCCGTCTTTTACAAGAATATCCGTAATGCCGTCTAATCTTCCAGGATCTAAAACCCTTCCGCCCTTAATCAACGTCAACATCGCACACCTCCGGCAAGTAGTGTCCGAACGGACACTGCATCTATTGGCCTGATACTGCGTTCTCGATATTTTTCGATCCTCGACGTAGCACTGCTACGTCTGCGGTCAAAAAATTCCTGCGGCCTTGTCTCAGACCAAAATCTACACTTTCCGTTCAGGCACTAAGTATAAACAAAAGAGCCATCCTGACTGAAACACCGTTTGTCACCTGGTCAAGAATAATTGAATACGGACCATCCGCTACTTCGGATGAGATTTCCACGCCTCTGTTTATCGGCCCCGGATGCATAATCAGCACATCTTTACTTGCTTTTTTCAGTCTTTCAGCATTAAGGCCGAAAATCCTCGAATATTCACGGTCTGAAGGATATAAAAAGCTCTTCTGGCGTTCTTTCTGTATCCTGAGCATAATTATTACATCAGCATCCTTTACAGCCTCATCCGAATTACAGGCAACAGTAACCCCAAGGCTTTCAATCCCTTTTGGAATCATTGTGGGCGGCCCTGCAAGAACCACATCAGCCCCCATCTTTGTAAATCCGATGCAGTCCGACCTTGCAACCCTGCTGTGGGATATATCGCCTATTATTGCTATTCGGAGACCCTTTATATATCCTTTTTTTTCTCTCACCGTCATGAGATCAAGCAGAGCCTGGGTTGGGTGGGCATGCATTCCGTCCCCTGCGTTTATTATGGGTGTTTTAAGCAGGCGTGCAAGCATATGCGGGGCGCCTGCGGAATAATGCCTGATTACAATCACATCCGGATTCATTGCCTCAAGATTCCGGGCTGTATCAATAAGCGTTTCTCCTTTGACCATGCTGCTTGAAGATGAAGAGATTGAGATGCTGTCCGCACTCAGGCGCTTTGACGCAATTTCAAAGGAAGATCGTGTGCGGGTGCTCGGTTCATAAAAAAAAAGCACCACGGTTTTGCCTCTTAAAGTCGGTACTTTTTTTACAGGTCTTCTTGAAATCTCCTTTAACTGGTCGGCCGTGTCGAGAATAAAGATAATTTCTTCTGCTGAAAGGGATTCCATGTCAAGAATGTCTTTCCTTTCAAACTGCATATTTCACCTGCCTTTTAGGCTATAGACTGTTAGACTGTAGGCTGTTAGGGATCAGGCTGTAGCTTTTTAGGCTGTAGGTGTTTAGCTAACAGCCTACAGTCTAAGAGCCTACAGCCTGATCTCTAACAGCCTATTTCAACATATTTCCGATCCTGTTCCACCTTACCCCAAAATCATCCTTATCCCAGGACCAGTATATCATAAATGCCTTCCCCTGCACTGCTTTCAGGCCTACAAAACCCCACCACCGGCTGTCGTAACTGTGATCCCTGTTGTCTCCCATTACAAAGAGAGAATCTGGAGGCACCGTAACAGGACCGAAATTGTCTCTCGGCTGATAACTTCCCGGAAAGATATGAGGGTCGGTGTACATGCCGAATACATCATCTAAAGGCTCATTGTTTACATAAACTTTTTTGTCACGATGCTCAACAACATCTCCGGCAACTCCGATTACCCTTTTTATAAAATCCTTTCCCGGATCTTCCGGGAACTTGAAAACAACAATATCATTTCTCTTCGGGTTTTTAACCTCGATTATAGTCGTTCTTAAAAAAGGAATTTTAACCCCGTATATAAATTTATTTACAAGAATGTGATCCCCTATCTGAAGAGTTTCTTTCATAGAACCTGAAGGTATCTTAAAAGCCTGCACGATGAACGTCCTTATAAACAGAGCGAGTATTATGGCGACAACAATCGCCTCAATGTTTTCCCTCAGGGCGCTCTTCTTCTTTATTTCAGTTGATTTATTTTTATTTAAACTATCTGTTTCCAATTTATATCAATCACCTTTCTCTTTGTAAGCACCTAGGTTGTTTTTAACTGAAGGTATTTAGGCTGTAGGTTTTTAGCTGACAGTCTACCCACCTATTACATAAAATGCTGCCCTCAACAGGCAGTTGCCTATTATCCCGGCCGCAACATCATCCATTACTATTCCGGCTCCGCCTGAAAGTTTATTTTCAATCGTGCGTATGGGAAAAGGCTTTATGATATCCAAAAATCTAAAGACACAAAAACCTGAAATTACAGAAACAACATTAAACGGAAGTCCCAGAAGTGTTACCATAATTCCTGCCATTTCGTCAATTACGATACTTCCGGGATCCTTTTTTTTCAATATCCTCTCAGCTTCATTTGCAATCCATACTGCAAAAACAATAAAAATAATTTGAAAAAGAGCGGCATAAAGCAGGTTGGTTTTGGATAAAAAAAAGCAAAATAAAAGCCCCTCGATAGTGCCGATAGTACCGGGAGCTATTGAAATATTCCCGGCAAAAAAGCCTGTTGCAAGGAATATTACCGATTTTTCTCTAAAATTCATGGCCTTTTCTATATTCAGGCACAATTTTTGTCAAGGAATTGCGTAACTATACAAGAGACAGGTGTCAGAATTCAGAAGCGGGAATTAAAAGATTTGTTACATAGATTCTGTATACTGATTCCTGACTTCCGGATTATAAATCGTTACATAAATTCTTTGTAATGTAAAACACCCAGAGAACCTGAAAAAAACATTTATACGCCGATTTCTTTTATAATCTTCTCGTAAACATTTTTCAGGGGCAGTTTTTTTTCAAGGGCAATTTTTTTACAAGCCTCATATTCCGGGACTATCCTTGTGGTGCCGTCTGGATTTGTTATGCGTTTTACGCAGACTGTTCCATAACTTGTGTTAATTTCATCCAGGCATCTTGACAGTGTTTTCCTTTTCACTTCGTAATATCTGACACCTATAGTGGTCGTCTCGGATAAAATGCGGTTTATCAGGGCGTCTTTCCTGTCCGGATAACAAATTGCGTGAACATTTGTTCCGGGCCTGTTTTTCTTCATGGAAACAGGGACCCACCATACATCAAGCGCCCCGTCTTCAAAAAGGCGATCCATGAGAAAGCCGAATATTTCAGGGTTCATGTCGTCAATACAGGTTTCAACCTGAAAAATAAGTTCATCCTGATATTCTCCGCCCGGAGACCTTCCCATTATAATCCTTAATAGATTCGGGATATATCCGGAATCATGTTTCCCGGCGCCATACCCCGTTTTTTCTATGGTCATATCCGGGAGATTTCCGAAAGATACAGAAAGAGCCTTCACTATAGCCGCGCCTGTCGGAGTTACAAGTTCATGATTTATATCAACCCCGTAAACGGGAACATCTTTTAATATCAACACGGTAGCCGGAGCGGGAAGAGGAATTACCCCATGCCGGCATTTCACAAAACCGGTACCCATTGGAATTTTTGAAGCAGATATCCTTGTTATCCCGAGATACTCGAGGCAAAGAGCCGTACCGACGATATCTACGATTGAATCAACACCACCAAGTTCATGGAAATGAACTGTTTCTTTGGGACATCCGTGAATTTCAGCCTCAGCCCCGGCAATCTCCTCAAATATGGCAATACCTCTTTCTCTGACATTTGCAGAAAGCGGGCTGTTCGAAATAAGCGAGATAATCTGCGAGTAATTCCTTGTTATTGAGGAATCGGCGGCTTTTACTTCAACACGCTTTGCGCCGATCCCGTTTTTCGCAACATTAGAAACAGACAGGTCAAAGTCTTTCAAAGGAATACTGCGAATGCTCTCTTTCAGCCAATCAACCGGCACACCAAGATCAATCAAAGCGCCCAGGGTCATGTCTCCGCTTATCCCGGAAAAACAGTCAAAATATGCAAGCATTTATATATTCCTTTTCAAAACTCTGGTTGCTTAGACTGTCAGCGTATGAAGCCTTATTATCTCAAGCAGAAGCTCTCCGGTCTTCACCATATCGTCAACTTTGACCGATTCCCGTACCGTATGCATATCGCGCATACCCGTTCCTATAACGCCTGCAATAATACCCTTTGCAAAAAAGATATTGGCATCGGCTCCTCCGCCTGTGGTTTTTGTTATCATTTTCCTTCCGAGATTAGAGGCTGCTCTTTGAGCCAAAACAACCACAGGGTGATCTTCGGGAATATCTGTCCTGAAAAAATCATCTTCTATAATAACATCAACCTTTGGGAGGCCGTCTGATGAATTATTCCCATAACTTCTCACACTCTCTTCAAAAGCAGCAACTATAGTGCCTGTAACTTTTTTCAGTTTTTCATCATCATGGCTCCTTACCTCCCCCTTTACACAAACAAGGTTAGGAACGATATTGGTCGCTATCCCGCCGTTTATAATCCCTATGTTACATGTCGTTTCACTGTCAATCCGTCCGAGTTGAAGCTCCGCAATCGCCCTGCTTGCAAGCCAGATAGCATTTATTCCCTTTTCAGGAGCGGCTCCTGCATGCGCGTCTCTCCCGTAAACCCTGAATTCTATCTTGTTCGCGCTCGGAGCGCGCGTAATTATGCCTTCAGTATCAGTAGAATCAAGCGCGTAACCGTATTTTGCAGTAACATGGCTCATGTCAAGATGTTTTGCCCCCATAAGGCCGATCTCCTCACATATTGTAAGGACCATCTCGATCGGCCCAAAAGCCATATTCTTCTCTTTGAGAACCGTCATTACTTCCAGCAGAACCGCAATCGCGCTTTTGTCGTCCGCACCCAGTATTGTCGTGCCGTCACTCGTAAATACGCCGTCCTTTAGAACAGGAACAACACCCCTTCCGGGTTCAACAGTATCCATGTGAGCGTTCAAAAGTAGGGGAGTAACATCGATATTGCCCTTAAATTTAGCGATAAGGTTACCGGTGTTGCTTCCTGTCATTTTTCCGGCTCCGTCAAAAACCGTTTCCGCTCCCATTGATTCAAGTATCTTTTTTAACTCTTCCGCAATGTCGCCTTCCTGTCTTGAAACACTGTCAATCCCGACAAGAAACCGAAATGTATCTATCAACCTTTCTCTGTTAATCATAATAAACTCCGATATATTTTAATTGACAAATAAATGAATGCTAATATTATATGCCCACTTTTTCACTTGGAAGTGCACAGTTCACTGGTGGGGCTCCCGGACTTCAAATCCGGTGTGGGGCGCTGATACCGTCCCGGGTGGGTTCGATTCCCATGCACTTCCGCCATCTATCCTCCTTCACCTGTCTGGAAGATATATTTAAAGATGGGTTTGTTTGCAAGCTGTTTATGGCAGGAAGAATAACCGGCCGGAAAAGCGTATTTTGATTTTCAGAGACAGACTTGTGAAAACTCCGTTTGCAGGGACCGGATCAGCTCTTTCACGGAGATTATCTCTTTGATCCTGTATGCGTTGGCTCCTGCAAAAGCAAATCCGTTGTTGAATTTGCCTTTTTTAGCTCCTGCAAGGGCAAGGGCTATGCAATACGGGCTTTTAGCCGTATCGCATGTTTTAACGCACTGGTATGGACATTTGAAGGGTTTTTTATTGCCGCTTTCAACCTCATCCAGAAACCGGTTGCGTATTGCGCGGCCAGGAAGACCCACCGGGCTTTTTATGATGACAAGGTCCTCTTTTTTGGCATTAAGATAAGTCTGTTTGAAACCGGGGGCTGCATCGCATTCATGGGTTGCCACAAACCGCGTTCCCATCTGGACACCTGCCGCTCCGAGATTAAGCATTTCATGAATATCCGCACCGGTGAAGATACCGCCCGCAGCAATAACAGGTATGGTTGTGTTGCGCTCCGATGCAATCGGTTTGACAGTTTCAATAACTTCTTTAACAATTCTTTCTAGAGCATAATCGGGATCGTCAATCTGCTCTTTTTTTAAACCGAGATGTCCGCCCGCTTTAGGCCCTTCAACCACAAAAGCATCAGGCAGATAATTATACTTCGCCAGCCATTTCTGACAGATCAGTCTGGCCGCCCGGCCTGAAGAGACAATAGGCACCATTTTCGTTTTTGTGCCGTTTACGATGTATCCGGGTAAATCCATCGGAAGTCCGGCACCTGAAATAATAATATCGACATTCTCTTCTATGGATGCCCTGACAAGGTCGGCATAGTGGGTCATGGCAACCATGATGTTCACCCCGATAATCCCACTTGTCAATTCCTTCGCTTTTCGTATCTCCCTTTTAAGTGCTCTGACATTGGCTTCTGTGGGATTGACTGTAACATCAGGCTCATCGATGCCGATCATGGCTGCTGCAATCACACCTATACCACCTTCATTGGCAACAGCAGACGCCAGCCCGGCCAATGAAATGCCTACTCCCATTCCCCCCTGTATGATAGGAATACGACTTGTCAGATCACCGATTTTAAGCGCAGGAAAATCCATATATAGCAAAACTCCTTTGAACCGAAACAGCAAACACATTCCCTGCTGTTTGCAGCGGAAAGCTTTAATTCTGTATTACTTAGCTCCGCTTTACACGAAAAAAAGGCTGAATTGCAAAAGAATTTCAGTGGTTTTACAAATGTTTTACAATTCTCTATAGTTACTGAACCTTGGGATAAAATCCTTTATGCCGCATGCGGGTTGCTGACTGATCCCGGATTATTTTCTTTTTTCGAGCCTTGCCACGGATTCTATATGCCAGGTATGAGGGAACATATCGACCGGCTGGACTTCCTTTACTTCATAATGCTCTTTCAGGACAAGAAGATCCCTTGCGAGAGTCGCCGGATTGCAGGAGACATAAACAATTCTTCGGGGGGCCATATCAGCAACCTGTTTTACAACATCCTTATGCATCCCCGCCCTTGGAGGATCAATTATCATGACATCTGGTTTTTCACTGATTTTTGAAAGGCTCTCCCTGATATCACCGAGAACAAACGTGCAGTTTGAAATACCGTTTGCCCGGCAGTTTTTTTTCGCATCGGAGACCGCACTTTCAACAATCTCAAGACCAGTTATCAGGCCGGCATCCGCCGAAAGGAATACTGGTATCGTGCCTGTCCCGCTGTAAAGATCAAGAACCGTCTCTTTCCCGGAAAGTCCGGCAAACTCTTTCACTTTTTCATACAGTATTTGGGCGCCGAGCGTGTTGGTCTGAAAAAAAGAGTTTGCCGATATTTCAAATTCAAATTTTCCGATCTTATCCTTTATATAAGGAGAACCGGCAAGAACAGTTTCATGCTCTCCTGTTGCGACAGATGCCTTACTTGAAGTTATGTTGTTTATAACCGAAACCACACCGGGATATTTTTCCCTAAGCAAAGCGGCAAGAGGCTCGACTGTTTTCAGGTTTTCGATGGAAGTTATTATGTTCACCATCCAGTTTCCGTTTGCAGCGGAATTCCTGAGCATTAGAAAACGCCAGAATCCTTCGTGGGATTTAATGCCGTAAGGAGGTGCTCCCGAGTTTTTCATGAAAGCCTTTGCATCCTCAAGAATCATGTTTCCTTCTTCCGGCTGGAGAAGACATGCCTTGATATCAAGCACTTTATCGAAAGTTCCGGGAACATGAAGACCCAGGGCAAAGCCCGCGCTTTTTTCTCCCGTTGCAAAATCGGAAGGAATCAGCCATTTCCTGTCGGAACACGAAAACTCCATCTTGTTCCTGTAGCCGAATATCTTTTCCGACGGAATCACCGGTTGCACGGGAACATCTTTTATAAGGCCGATGTGCGTAAGAGATTCTTCGACATGCTCCCTCTTGTAATGAAGCTGCCGGTCATACTGAAGAAACTGCCACTTGCAGCCTCCGCAATACCCGCTGTATTCACAAGGCGGATTAGTTCTGTATGGGGAAGGCTCAAGAAGTTCAACTACAACCGCTTCCGCAAAACTCTTCTTCTTTTTCACTATTCGGGCTTTAATCCGGTCAAGAGGAACTGCTTTTTCCACAAAAACAGTCAGACCATCAACTTTAGCCAATCCTTTCCCGCCAAAGGCCATGCCGGTTATCTCAAGTTCAATAAACCCGCCTTTTTTTAATCCCATGAAAGATTTACCCTTTATTAAGAATGTGATATCAATTATTATGTCGCTTTTATCACGGCCGGTCAATACTGCCGAATTTTTACAGATACATTGATATTTATATCTTTTATTACGGTGCAAAATCAACGAATGAATGACAAATATTCAGATGCCGGATTCATCAATAAGCGGATCACCTTTTTATCCGGCGGTTTTCGTTTAAAAGGAGTCCTCCATCTTCCATCCGCTGACAATCCGCCCCTTGTCATTGGTTCCCACGGTCTTGAAAGTTCAGGTGATTCTCCAAAACAGAAAGCACTTGCAGAAAAGTGCAATAAAGCCGGTATCGCATTTTTCAGATTTGATCACCGCGGATGCGGCAATAGCGAAGGCAATTTTCCGGATGTTACAAGTCTCGAATCAAGACGCGAGGATCTGATCTCTGCTTATAAAACAATAATGGAAATAAAAGCCACTTCAAAGCATACAGGCCTGTTTGGAAGCAGTTTCGGAGGGACCGTATGCCTTTTAGCTGCAGAAACAATACATCCTGCATCAATTGTAACCTTTGCCGCTCCTGTCAGAAGTTCCTCAATAACCGAGGCAATCAATAAAACGGACGTATCAGAAAAAACCTGCCTTCTGTTTCATAAAAGAAATTTTCAGTTCGACATTTCTGACAAGCTATCATTAATCGATCATATACTTGTTATACATGGCGACGCAGACAGAATAGTATCTGCTTCAAATGCCTTCGATATATACAGACATGTCTCGGAGCCTAAAAAACTTCTCATCCAGAAAGGCGGAGATCATCTTATGAGCAACCCTGTGCATCAGCGGGAATTCATGAAAGAAGCCTTAATATGGTTCAAATCTCATCTTCACAATTGATAAAATTTCCATTAAAGCAAATAGAATCCAGCGATCCAAGAGAATCCGGAAGTTTTGAAGGATCACCTTTTACCACAAGAAATGTCGCCGCCATACCCTTTGAAATAACTCCAAAGTCTTCTATTCCAAGCAGTCTTGCTCCATTACAGGATGCGCACCTTATGGCCTCCGGTAATGAATACCCTGCGGTAATAAGCAATTTAAGTTCTTCTATTACAGCCGATCCGTGATGCACACCTATGCTTCCCGCATCCGT
>Ga0268280_1001554_pt1 | contig 15194 bp, 15 predicted proteins | sample saktaG_9_FD_190139 | JGI IMG/M metagenome (GOLD analysis project Ga0268280, IMG submission 190139) | Saline water microbial communities from Sakinaw Lake, British Columbia, Canada - sak_2011_5_24_40m | ecosystem: Environmental > Aquatic > Non-marine Saline and Alkaline > Saline ... | reverse complement strand
CAAATTGGTTTATTTAAAACCAGCTTTATTTCAACAAGAACAGGGTTATAAAAGTATTTTACCTATTGCTGATGATCAATTAGGTATTCATTCTAAATTAAACTCTTCCCCTCTATCCAGTATTTTTCCTTTTGTCTCTTTTGATTTGACTTCTGATAAAGGAATCCTGTATGGAATAAATCGTCACAATAATAGTCTAGTTTTATTTGATCGCTTTGCTTTGGATAACTATAATTCGGTCACCTTTGCTAAATCCGGTTCTGGAAAAAGCTTCGCCACTAAATTGGAAATCCTCCGTTCCTTAATGTTTGATATTGATGTGATTGTGATTGATCCGGAAAAAGAATATCGTTTCCTAGCTGAAGCGGTAGGTGGAAAAAACTTTGATATTTCCCTAAACTCCGAGAATCATATTAATCCTTTTGATTTGCCAATGCCACGAGATGATGAAGCACCATCGGATGTCCTACGCTCCAATGTTATAAACTTAGTCGGTCTATTTCGAATTATGTTCGGTGGTTTAACACCAGAAGAAGATGCCATTATTGATCGCGCTATTAGCGAAACCTATGCTTTAAAAGATATTACCGCTGAATCAGATTTTGCTAATCTGGAACCCCCATTATTGTCTGATTTTGAATTAGTTTTGTCTGGTATGGAAGGAGCTGAAGGTTTGGTACAAAAACTATCTAAATTTACCCGTGGTTCTTGGGCCGGCTTTATTAATCGCCCAACCAATGTCGACATTAATGCTAAATTAGTCGTTTTCTCTATTCGCGATATGGAAGATGATTTAAAGCCAGTGGCGATGTATATTATTACTCATTATATTTGGACAGCCATCAGACGGGAAATGAAAAAGAGGCTCTTGGTTATTGATGAGGCTTGGTGGATGATGAAAACTGAAGATACCGCTTCTTTCTTATTCAGTTTAGCTAAAAGAGGCCGAAAATATTGGCTCGGTTTAGCTACTATCACCCAAGATGTGGATGACTTCTTACGTTCACCCTATGGTTTACCAATTGTGACCAACTCTTCCATCCAGATTCTACTTAAACAAAGCCCCTCCACTGTGGACAGTTTGCAAAAGACTTTTAATTTAACTGACGAAGAAAAATTCTTATTACTAGAATCTGACGTAGGGGAGGGGCTATTCTTTGTTGGCCAAAAACATGTAGCTATTAAAGTGATTGCTTCCTATACGGAAGACCAAATCATCACCTCTGACCCATCACAATTATTGGCGATTAAAAGAGCGCGAGAAGAACTAAATGCTAGCCCCCAATAAAATCAAGGCGACGCCTTGATTCTGCTAAAAGGTCTCGCCTCGATTTTAGGATTATGTTATAATTCGATCAAATATGATGATAAAGAAAATTTTCAACTACTTATTAATAACAACCTTATTTATTGTTATTTTGCCCCTGATTTCTTCCGGTCAAAGTACACCCGCCGGTAATTCCTTAGCTGTGTCGATGGTACCAATCAATCCGGAGCCGGGCCAAAATGTTAAAATTACCTTAAGTAGTTTTTCCTACGATCTAGACCGCTCAAAAATTACTTGGATAATTAATGGAGTGACAAAAAAAACTGAAATCGGCCTAAAAGAGTTTAATACTTCTGCTGGAAATAATGGCCAAAAGACTATCATCAAAGTCAGTGTAGAAACACCAACGGCCGGTATTCAAGAAGTAGAGGCTTTCTTTATTCCTTCTTTAGTAGACTTAATCTATGAAGCCTCGTCCTATACACCACCTTTCTATAAAGGTAAGTCTCTTAACCCTAGTCAAGGAATGGTTCGAATTATTGCTATGCCAGAACTAATCCGCCCAACGGGAGAAAAAATACCAGCTCAAAATGTCATTTACCAGTGGAAAAAAGATGGTGAAGCTTATCAATCCGCTTCTGGTCTAGGAAAAAATACTTTTACTTTTTCTGGTACCATTCCGATCCGCGATGTGGAAATTGAAGTGATCGCTTCATCCTTAGCGGGGGATATATATGCTTCAAAAAAATTAACCATTGTAAATAATAGCCCGAAAATAATCTTCTACGAGGATAATCCTCTTTATGGAATAATGTTTAATCGGGCCATCGGTAATGTGGTTCATATGACGGAAGATGAATTCAAAGTGAAAGCTTTTCCTTATTATATGGGTGTTGGTTATACTGGTAGTCCAGATTTAAATTATAATTGGACTATAAATAATGCCTTATCTGAAAATTTAGACACGGATAAGACCGCTATGATTTTCCGTCAAGAAAGTAGTGGGGCAGGGACAGCTAGTATTAGCTTAAAGATAGAAAATTTAGTGAAGATATTTCAATTCGCCACTAATTCCTTTACCTTAAATTTTGAAAAACAATAAAATGAGAAAATCAATATTTAAAAAAATATCCTTCTTACCTTTAAGTTTATTTATCTATTCAGTATTATTACCAATTAAATCTTTCGCTTTGGAATATAAACGATTGGAAGGGGAGGCCTTTTCTGGTTTTGATTCAACCGTTTCAGCTGGCACTAATCCATTAGGGGCTTTTCTCTCTCAAGCCTTTCAATTTGGCCTAGCCATTGCGGCGGCCTTGGCTGTTATTATGATCGTTTGGGGTGGTGTGGAAATAATGACCACCGATTCCTGGACCGGAAAGTCCAGTGGTAAACAAAAGATTCAGGACGCTATTTGGGGTTTATTATTAGCTCTGGTGTCCTGGCTAATCCTTTATACCATTAATCCTGATATTCTTAATTGGAGTTGGTTAGCTAATACCACACCGTAATAAAATAAATTTATGATGTCCAAACAATCAGCTATAATACTTATCCTCGTCGTCTTCCTCGGTGCTTTAGGCGCATTGATTTATTTTTATTTTACTTTTAATACCACTAACGGGCCACAATTACCACCAGTCACAAATAATAATCTGGATGTTTATGATCCTTTTGGCACCCGACTAGTAGATTCGACGCCAGCCAGTTCAACGGAAATAATTGAAAATAATCCTGATTATAATGCGCCAACCTTTAGTACTGACAAATTACGTAAAATTTTTGAGGAGCCAGTAGCTAGTTTTTCTACCATTGATAAAACAGATACTAATAGTGCTGGTGTCCGCTATATTCTACGCTCCAATGGTAATATTTATGAAGCCTATGTTGATTCCACAGAACTAAAGAGAATGTCTATCATTACCATTCCAAAAGTTTATGATTCTCTCTGGTTAGCCGATGGGGAAAAAGTAATTATTAGATATTTAAAAGATGAATCAGAAAATATTGATACTTTTTATATTTGGTTGAATCCCGCTACCACTACCTTAAATGAATTTGAGGGGGGAATAAACGGTAATCACTTACCAGAAAATATTAATAGCATTGCTATGAATCCTGCTGGCACTAAATTATTCTTCCTGACCCATAATTTAACGGGTTCCTCTGGTTATCTGTCCACTCCAGATGGTTTGAGCAAAACTTTGATCTTCCAATCACCGATGAATGAATGGTTAATTTCTTGGCCTAAGGAACAAATAATTACTCTGACCACTAAACCGTCCGCCAAAGTGTCTGGCTTTCTATATTTCTTAAACAATCAAACTAAAAATTTCTCGCGTATTATCGGTAATATAAATGGTCTAACCACCAAAACAAATAAAACAGCGACGGAAGTTCTATATTCCGACAGCTCTCAAAGTTTACTAAAATTATATGTCCTTAATGTTCAAACGGGGGAGAGTAAACTCCTACCAGTTAGTACTTTGCCGGAAAAATGTCTCTGGAGTAATACTGATGATAAAATAATATATTGTGCCGTGCCTAAGACATTTCCGGTAGGTGATTATCCTGATATTTGGTATCAAGGTTTGGCAACCTTTACTGATAGTTTATGGATGATAAATACTAATACTATGGCCTCCACTCTAGTCTTAGATATAAAAACAGACACTGCCAATGATTTAGATATTATTAATCCACAATTGGATAATAATGATAATTATCTATTCTTTATAAATAAGAAAGATTTGAGTCTCTGGAATTTGAAACTTAAATAGGTAAATATTTTACTTTTAATCTCCGCTCTTTACCCACGCCAACAGATTCAGTGCCGATATCGGGATTGTCAGCTAGGGTACTGTGGACAATCATTCTTTCATAAGAAGACATAGGTTCCATCACCACATCAGTTTTTAAATTTCGCGCCTCCTCGGCGGCATTAAGGGCCTTTATTTTAATACAATCATCAGCTTTAGTCTGCATATCATTAATATCAATAGTACATTTAAAAGTCTCCTCCCCTGGTAGAGCATTTTGATTGAACATTCTTTTAAATAAATAAATTAGATCGCGGGCCAAATCCTCTCGCTCGGTGGCTAATCTTTCGAACTCAACACTTTTGACTGAAAAAATATGACCACGTCTTTCATCGGCGGTGTATTTTATCTCTTCCGTTGGTATATTCATTAATTTAAAAACATTTTCTATTATTTTTTTGGCTTTTTCAATATCCATTTTTTTATTTATTAACTGATTAATAATCTTATTTATCCTCCAACTTTATTTTTTTCCTCATATAAAGTTCCTGCCCGACAGCAAAAACACTGGAAGTAATTAAATATAATGAGACTAAAGAAGCAAAACTACGAGCAATAAAGAACATAAAGACCGGCATGACATATTTCATCTGCATACTCATACTCTTAGCTAATTCACCCTGGAAGGAAATGTCCTTTTTCGCTCCCTCTTCCTTTTTAGGCGCCGCCGGCAGAGTTAGCTTAATTTGCAAATATTGGCCGAGAGCGACCACCACCGCTAGTATAGTGTTTTTTTCCGTGATGTCAAAAAGTCCTAAAAAGAATTTATTAATTTGAGCCGGAACATGAATAAAAGAATATAATAATTCGGTATGAATATTAGTTAAACCACCACGATAAAAAACCATATAGAGGGCAATTAGAATAGGAAGTTGAATTAAAGCGAGAAAGACACCAGAAAAAGGGTTGACTCCTTTTTCTTTATACAAAGCCATAGTTTTTAAGGCTTGTTCCTGTTTATTATCCTTATATTTTAATTTAATTTCCTCTATTTCTGGCTGAATCTTCTTCATTTCTATCTGGCTTCTGACTGATTTTTGAGAAAGAGGAAATAAAATAAGCTTAATTAGAATGGTAAATAAAATAACCACAATACCAGCGTCTATCCAAGGAAAAGTGCCTATAAAGCCAATAAAGGCGTTGTAGAGGGGTTTGTACAGGATAGCGTTAAAAACACTGGAAATCATCTAAAGAGTATAACGTAAAAACAGGAGAGATTCAACTTAATAACTTTCCTTTCCTCAATAGCTCGGTAATTTCTTGTTCTATGGCGGAAAAGGGGAGCTTAGAGACGTCTTTTTTGGCAAAAATAACCATAGAAAATGCGGGTTTTAGAGTAATTAACAGCTTTTCCACCACAGTGCTCATTCGTCTTTTGATCAGATGGCGTCCAACGGAGGTCTTTTTTACCTTTACCGGCACCACAAAAGCAAATTTACTTGGAATGAGACTTGCCCCGCGCAGCTTTAGCGAAGTGGGGGCTAAAATCCGAGCATAAAAACTATCCCCATGCAAAAAAAGGCCATCTTTCATTATTTCTTCGAAAGACGCCTTTTTTAATCTTCTATTAATAGGTAACATAATAAATCTAAACCGTACTTAGTTTCTTACGCCCTTTTTGCCTTCTCTTCTTTAACACTCTCTTACCATAGGAAGTCCGGCTACGAGACAAAAAACCGTGTTTCTTGGCTCTTTTCTTCTTTTTAGGATTATATGTAAATGACATAATAGAGAAGTATAGTTCATTTACTTATTAAAGTCAATAAAAAAGTTTTCCCCATTTTTTCAACAACTTATGAACATATATCGGTCTTGCCCACAACTTTCACATTTTGAAATTCAGTATATAATCTATAAAGCATGACTGAGGAAAATAAAAAGCTCTGGGAAAACGTCCTAGCCGAAATAGAACTATCTATTTCTAAAGCTAATTTTAGTATGTGGTTTAAAGATACCTTTATTAATAAACAAGAGGAGGGGACTGTTTTTGTCGGCGTACCAAATGTTTTTGTTAAAGATTGGTTAATAAATAAATACCATAAAAACATTCTAAAAAGTCTACGCTCTTTCGGTGAACATATACACGCCATAGAATATTTAGTTATTAAGCCGGAAGTAAAAAGGGAACCGCCTAAGGAAAAGAACGTAACTGACAATCATAATGAACTACCTCTACAGGATTTTTATATTAACAAGGATGATAATTTAAATCCCCGCTATACTTTTGAAACATTTGTGGTGGGTCCTTTCAATGAATTAGCCTATGCTGCCACCCAAGCGATAATAAAAAGAACGGCTATCTATAATCCTTTATTCGTTTATGGTAGCACCGGCCATGGTAAAACTCATTTAATTCAAGCGGTCGGTAATCATATTAAAACCAGTAATCCAGATAAAAAAATCTACTATTTAACCTCGGAAAAATTTACCCTAGATTTAATGAATTCTATTTCCGGCGGCACAGCTAATCAATTTAAAGAGAAATATCGAAAATACGATTTATTAATTGTGGATGATATTCAATTTTTTGCCGGGAAATCAAAAACCGAAGAGGAATTTTTCCACTTGTTTAATAGCTTCTACGATAATAATAAACAAATTATCTTCTCGTCCGATAAACATCCAAATTTCATTCAAGGTTTGGAAGATCGTTTAAAATCCAGGCTGAATTCAGGTATGATTGTGGAAATTCCTTTCCCCGACCTAGAATCTCGTATTCAGATATTCAAAACTAAGTCCAATATGCTTAATTTTTCCTTATCAGCCGAAATAATTGAGTATTTAGCCGCCTCGGTGGAAGGAAATATTAGGGAATTGGAAGGAGTATTAAATTCCATTATCTGCCAAACTAAACTTAAGGGGCGAGATTTAACTATTACGGAAATTAAGGATTTAATTAAAAATAATTTAAAACCAAAGAAAAACTCTTCCATTAAAGACGTAATTAAGGTGGTGGCCGACTTCTATAATGTGATGGAAAATGAGATTTATGAAAAAACTAGGAAGAAAAACGTGGTCAAACCAAGACAAATAATTATGTATCTCCTAAGAGAAGATTTTGATGTTTCCTATCCGACCATTGGGGAGAAACTGGGGGGGAAGGACCATACCACCGTGATGCATTCCTATGAAAAAGTTAAGGAGGATTTAAAAACTGATTCTTCTTTAATTCGCGAACTTAGCCAAATCCGTTCTATGCTCACCTAAGTTGAAAAACTGTGGAAAAGCTTTGGAAAAATTGTTAAAAATTTTGAATAAAAGCAGAGAAAAAAAAGATTAATAAAAAGATATTAAATTTTATTAACAGGTTTAAAAAGAAATTATAAAAAATATGAAAGTATATATAGAGATTAAAACTTATCCACATATCCACCCTTATAATAGTAATAACCTTTATAAATTAATTAAATTCTAATCTAAAAGAAAAATATGAAAGTTGAATGTATAAAAGAAAAATTTTGTTTAGCCGTTTCTAAAGCCGAAAAAATTACCGGTAAGAATATGACCCTACCGATACTTTCTTGTATTTTAATTGAAGCTAAGGGTAATTTTTTGATTCTAAAGGCGACTAATTTAGATTTAGGGATAGAGATCAAAATCCCCGCTAAAGTGGCTCAGGAGGGTCTTGTGACGGTTCCTGGACAGGTTTTAAACGGTTTTTTGTCTAATTTAACCGGTGATAATAATTTAAAACTAGAGGAAAAGGACGGAAATCTCCATATTTTAAATTCTAGTAGTCAGACAATTATAAAAAGTCAGCCCAATGAAGATTTTCCTACTATTCCTAGAGTTAAAGATGGTAAAGTTTATGAAATAAACTCTCAAGATTTAATTAAAGGTTTAAAATCTGTTTGGTATAGTGCTTCTCTATCAAATATAAAACCGGAACTATCCAGTGTCTTTATTCATTCTAAAGAAGAAGGTCTGGTTTTTGTGGCTACCGACTCTTTTCGCCTAGCGGAAAAAACGGTTAAATTTAAGAAAAACAGTGATTTTGAACAAATACTTATTCCTTTTAAAAATGTCACCGATTTATTAAAAATAATTAATGAGGAAAAAGACAGTCTAGCGATTAATTCCACTAAAAATCAGATTTCCTTTGAATATCAGGACACCTACATCGTTTCTAGAGTTATTGAGGGGGTTTTCCCAGACTATCAACAAATAATTGCTAAGGAATTTAAAACCGCAGTCATTGTCTTAAAGCAAGATTTACTCAATACCCTTAAATTATCAAATGTTTTTTCCGATAATTTTAATCAATTAAATATAAAAGTTATACCAAAAGAAAAAACCTTAGAATTTAAGACGAAGAATTCAAGTGTGGGGGAGAGTGTTAATAAATTAGTGGCGGCGATTACGGGGGAAGAAATAGAGATAAATTTTAATCATAAGTATATTATTGATTGTTTTCAATCCATTGATTCTGATAGTGTTTCCCTGTCTTTTAACGGTTTAAATAAACCCATGGTTATCCGTGGCATCTCCGATAAAACCTTCACCTATCTCGTAATGCCTATGAATCGATAGTATAAACCAAAGCTCGGCCTTGGGTAATCCCAAAGCCTAGCCTTGGTTTTACAGATAATGAAGAAATGAAAGTCATTGCTGTTGTTGTTAAGGTTTTAGATAAAGAAAAATAATATGACCCCAATTGAATTCAAAAAAGAGAAGAAACAAGTAGAGGAAGATGTTGTGGCGCTGTTGAAAGAAACAGAGAGTGATTTTACTTTAGATCATGTGAAGGAGGTGATTTATAATGAGGAGGATAGTGATGATTATCAGCATGTGGTGGCAATGTTTGACCGGGGTGGAGATGCAATAGAATTACAGGATATTTTAGATACAGTGACTGAAGCGTGGAATTATTTTCCCCATAAAGCTTTAGGTGGTCTATCACCACAGGAAAAACTGGTGGAGTGTGAGCAGAAGATCCCAAATAATATAGAAAGTTAGCTATTTTATAGGGTGGGTGTCATAATTACAATATGAGAAAAAAGAATTCAAAAGGTCAGTTTGTGGCTAAAAGATTTGATACTAAAGTCGGCACCATAGAAGAAAATATGATGTTAAGTTAGGTGTGCGTTCTGATATGAAACTTGGTACTTTTTTGGAACAAAAAGGATATAAATCTTTAGCTAAAATGCTCCAAGAGGTATAATTATAAATACTCTGAAGGTTATTGATAATAAATATTCTAAAACAGATTTAGAATTTGTCTTTTCTGTGGCACGAGAAGTTAAGAGCCTCGTTAAGGTTAAATAACTTCCTTTTTTGGAGGTTGATTTTGTGTGCTATAATACAAAGATGAATATAATAATACTGGTGGTAGTTGGAATAGTTTTATTAGTACTGGGAATTTATTTAGGACGAAAGCATTCGCCAAAAATAGCGAATGAGTGTAAATGTGATGATGAGATAGAGAAGCAGGAAAATGGAATGACGGCGAATGACAGCATGATAAATAAACAAGCGGAGGAGAAAAAGAAGAATTTAGTGGCGATTTTAGAATTTTTAATTAAGCAAGATAAGGTGACCAATAATGAAGTAGAGGAATTACTCGGTGTTTCTGATGCTACGGCGGAGCGTTATTTACAGGAATTGGAAACTGCTGGCCAAATTGTTCAAGTAGGAATGACCGGTCAGCAGGTGTATTATAAAAAGAAGTAAGGAAACCAAGGCTAGGCTTTGGGAGTACCCAAGGCCGAGCTTTGGTTTCGGAACGGCTCAACGGCGTTGAGCCGTTCAAAATTAGTCAATTACATTAGTATTATTAGTCATTAGTAGATTAGTATTGATTATGTTCAATATCTCGCAATATTTAGAGAAGTTTAAGAATTTTGGGCAGGGGGAAAGGCTTTTAAAAGAAGTTATTATTTCGGTGATTAAGGAAGTGGTGGGGGCGGACATTGAGAGTAAAAATATTAATTTTAAAAATGGGGAAATTATTTTAAATGTTTCACCAGCGATTAAAAATGCCGTGTTTATAAAAAAAGCGACTATTTTAAATAAAATAAAAGAAAAAACGGAGCAGATAGTGCTGGAAATAAGGTAAAATATTAATTGTTTATAGTAAAGGTAGTTTCTATTTCTCCTTTATTATAAGCAAAATCTGTCCCCACCACTTTTAGGGTGTTTTTTGTTTTAATAGAATTGATTTCGGTTGGAGTAAAGGAAAAGAGGAAAGGAGAATTACTAGTTGTCCCGACATAAACATTATTAATATAGAAATCTAACTTAGTTAATTGGAAAGTTCCACCGTTCGTTATTTGGACATTAATTTTTTGATTCCGATCATAAATTAAATTTTCACTAGGGCTAATTATATTTAACTTTGGACTTCTGGCTTTAGTGTGAATATCATCATAGGTCGTTGGTTTTACTGGTGTTTGCAGTGGGTGAGTTTGTAGCCAAATTTGAACAGGATATTCCCAATGACTAAATTGAGGATCATCAGCTGGGTTTTCCGGCACGGCGCCCCAAGGATCGGCTTTATTGACCCAATATAAAATATTATGGACGTCAGGTATATAGACTTCTTTTCTGGTTTCTTCCGGTGTTAAGCTGGTCGCTAGTTTACCAGAGAGCATATCGATGGTGAATGAATCATAGCCCTGCCAAATACCACGGAAAACTGGTTTAACTTCTGGATTCGGCGGAGCTGGTTCGGTAAAATATTCTTTTTGGAAAGAGGGAAGAGCGGCATCCATAAAAGCGCGCCACATTGGAGAAATTATCAACCCAGCAGTTTTTTTAACCATTGGGCTGTTATCATTATTTCCAGCCCAAGCGCCAACTACCAAATTTGGCGTATAACCGACAATCCAGACATCTCGGTAATCATTAGTCGTTCCTGTTTTCACAGCCACTGGGCGGTCAGTAAAACTTAAGGGTGAATTTGCCCCATAAGCGGGCAGACGAGCAATATTATCAGATAATATACTAGATATTTTATTGGCCACTTCTTCTGTTAAAACTTGTTCTGAATGAAGGGCTGATTCCTCTAATATTTTACCGTGGGCATCTTCAATTTTTAGGACAGAAGTATAAGGATTTCGGATACCACCAGTAGCAAAAACACCATAGGCTGAGGTTAATTCTAAAGGAGAAACTTCACCACCCCCCAAAACCAAAGTTAAACCATACTGATTTTTATCTCCTAAGCCAGTTATACCCATATTACGAGCAGTTTCTAATGAGTCTTTTATTCCAGCGAGATATAGGGTTTTTATGGCCGGAATGTTTCTACTTTGGGCTAGAGCTTCCCTTAATGTTAGGGGTCCTAGGTATTTATTATCATAGTTTTCCGGCATATAACAGTCATTTGGATTGGTGCTTCCAATCGGATTACCTTGGGGGGTACAGGTTGTCTGAAATTCTGTTGGTAAATCAAAAACGACAGTCTCTGGTGTATAACCTTTATTAAAAGCAGTGGCATAAACGAAGGGCTTAAAAGTTGAACCTGGCTGGCGTGGGGCGAGGGCGACATTATAATTTCCGTCTATTTCCTTATCAAAATAATTTCTTGAACCAACCATTACTAATATTTGTCCGGTTTTAGGATCAATAGCTACTAATGCAGCATTTTCGGCATCAAAAGTTTTTTCATTTTCTAAGGCATATTTATTTACTATTTCCTCAGCTTTAGCCTGTAGATCATAATTAAGGGTGGTGATAACTTTCAGCCCATTTTCGCGGACTATTTTTTCACCATATTTATTTTCTAAATATTGTCGAATATATTCCACAAAATGAGGGGCTTTTAGACTGTTGCCTTGTCGTGTTTGAAAAATGACAATTTCTTTTTTAGCTGTATCATATTCAGTCTGAGTGATAAAATTATTTTCCAGCATTTTTTCTAATACTAAATTTTTTCTAGCTTCTAACTTGTCTTTATTATTTCCATAGGGGGAGAAATAGGTCGGAGCATTTGGGATGGCGGCTAAATAGGAGGCTTCGGCCAGAGTAACCGCCGATGAATTTTTATTAAAGAAAGTTTTAGCCGCTTCTTCGACACCGTAAATACTACCACCATAGGGACTTTCATTTAAATAAATAGACAATATTTCTTCCTTACTCATCATTTTTTCTAGTTTAACGGCCAATACCCATTCTTTCAATTTTCTAGAGATGGCTTTTTCCGAAGTGAGCAGGGAATTTTTTATTACTTGCTGAGTAATGGTGGAACCACCTTGGCTAAAACCGCCACCGGTTAAATTAGCCAGCACTGCACGGATAATGGCTTTAATTTGAATACCACCATGAGTATAAAAATTAGCATCCTCAATGGCTACAGTGGCATCTTTTACATATTTGGAAATATTATCATAAGGAACAACCTGTCTTTTAATATCCTGATTCAGATCAAAGAGTAGAATTTCACCAGTGCGATCGTAAATCTTAGTGCTTTGGGCGACCGAACGATCATCAAAGGATTTCAAATCTGGCATTTTAAAGGTGGAGAGCCAAAAAGCGATAATACCTAAAATCAAAAAACCTAGGCTAAATAAATAGATTAGAGCTTTTTTATAATGCTTTTTCACTCGTTTCATAATTTGGCCATTATAGCATATCGTTGCAAGACAAAAAAGAAAAAATATGTTAAATTTTATATATGAAAATAAACACCGATCCCAAAAAAATAGAGGAATTGTTAACTCGCGGAGTAGAGAATATTTATCCCAATAAAGAATTCCTACAAAAGAAGCTTTTATCTGGTGAAAGGCAGACTATTTATTTAGGGATAGATCCAACGGGACCGACCTTGCATATGGGGCATGCCGTAGTTTTGAAAAAGTTAAGGGATTTACAAAACCTCGGACATAAAATAATTCTGTTGATTGGGGATTTTACAGCGATGATTGGGGACCCAGATAAACTCTCAGTCCGCAAGCCATTAACAAGAAAGGAAGTTTTAAATAATGCTAAGGATTATAAAAAACAAGCCACTAGATTTTTAAAGTTTGGTTTTGGCGGAGCAAAATTTAGATATAATTCCAAATGGTTGGCAAAATTGTCTTTTGCCGAGCTACTAAAATTGTCTTCATATATCACATATGCTCAACTAATTAAGCGTTCCATGTTTCAAGAGAGAATAAAACAAGAAAGAGATATTTATTTTAATGAATTTATGTACCCAATAATGCAAGGATATGATTCAGTAGAAATGGATGTGGACGGAGAGATTGGAGGAAATGATCAGACTTTTAATATGCTGGTAGGGCGAGACTTATTAAAAAAAATGAAAGATAAGGAGAAGTTTGTTATTGCCACAAAATTATTAGAAGACCCCAACGGCCTAAAAATGGGGAAGACAACCGGTAATATGATAACTTTAAAAGATAGTGGCTCTGAGATGTTTGGTAAGGTGATGAGTTGGACTGACAGCATGATAATTCCGGGTTTTGAAATAGGTACTGATGTCCCAATGGAGGAGATTGAAAAAATAAAACAGGATCTTTTAAGTGGGGTGAACCCTAGGGATATAAAAGTAAGATTAGCGAAAGAAATAGTAACCATTTATCATAGTCAGGAAGAAGCTGATAAGGCGGAGGAAAATTTTGTAAAAACTTTTAAGGAAGGTGGTTTACCCGAAGAGATAGATGAAGTAAATGCAATAAACGGGGAGGCACTGTCGGATATTTCCGTTAGAGCAAATTTAGTAAAATCAAAAGGCGAATTCAGACGTCTAGTTTTAGCAGGAGCTGTTAGTCAGGCGGAAATTAATGATAAAATTACCGATCCAAATTATAAAGTGATCGCTACTACCATATTTAAAATAGGGAAAAGACGATTTTTAAAAGTGATAATTAATTAAAAATTGTCGACGTCGTTATACTCACTAAATTCTTCTGTAAAGGTATCTTCAATAATAGCTGGGTCAATATCTGGTTCATCGCCTAGGATAGAGTCCTCTTCTGAGGATTCTCTCCCAATTTTTTTCTTCTCAATAATCTCGTCGTCAAGATTGCTATTTTTTTTCTTTGCCATGTCTTAAAATTTTATGCTTCCGGAGAAGCTTTTTTAAATATTTACTATTAATAGCAGGTTTAGAAATCATTGCAAGGGGTGAAAAATAGGGGCCTGTGGAAAACTATCTAGTGGTAGCAAAATAGGTAAGTCCACAGGCAATAGCATCATATTCATCATCATATTTCAACGGCTCAACTGCGATGAGCCGTTCCACCATTTTGATTACCTGTTCTTTTTCACTCTTGCCATAGCCAGTGACGGCTACTTTTATTTGTAGGGGGGTAAATTCTTTTATTTCTAGATCATGTTTAGCGGCTTCATACATTATTACTCCGCGCGCCTCACTTACCTTCATGGCCGTTTTGGCATTAGTTTTGAAAAACAAGGTTTCTATTGCCATGGCTTCTGGTTGGTATTTTTTAATTACTTTTTCTATTTCTTCACCGATCAATCTCAATCTCTCCTCATGCTTTTCTTTGGCCAGGGTTTTAAAGCATTCAGAAAAAAGTAATTCTTCCTTACCAGAATTTTTCTCTAAAACTGCTATTCCTAATCTTTCATATCCTGGATCAATGGCAATAATTTTCATAGAGTAATTATAGCAGACTTTTCAACCGCCTTGTCATCAGAATGACATTCCTCCTTGACTAAGGAGGAAGAAGCCAATCTTGATTCGTCACGTCTTTCGGCTTCCCCCTCTTTGGTTAAGGAGGGGTGGTGAGTCAGCGAACCGGGGCGGTTGTTTATTCCGCATTTGTGTACACCTCCTGCACTTCATTATTATCATCCAATTCATCAATTAATTTTTCTAATTTAGCGCCGTCTTCATCGGATAGGGGAACAGTCATATTTGGCACGTAACCTTCCTCCAGGGACTTAGTAAAAGCCCAAGAGGCACTACCAGGAGCCGCTAAGGCTGTGCCGTTTTGCGTTAAAATATGTTTCACTTCACCAGCGGCCTTGTTTCGATTATCAGTTAAGGTTTCAATGATGATGGCTACGCCACCCGGGCCATAGGCTTCGTAAATAATAGATTCCATTTGGGTGGCGTTATCATTTTTCTTTAAGGCGCGTTCAATATTTTCATTAGGCACGTTATACTCGCGAGCCTTTTTCACCGCCGCTAACACTCCAGC
>Ga0268280_1001553_pt1 | contig 15195 bp, 15 predicted proteins | sample saktaG_9_FD_190139 | JGI IMG/M metagenome (GOLD analysis project Ga0268280, IMG submission 190139) | Saline water microbial communities from Sakinaw Lake, British Columbia, Canada - sak_2011_5_24_40m | ecosystem: Environmental > Aquatic > Non-marine Saline and Alkaline > Saline ... | reverse complement strand
CGAGGATCACGGTTTTTCCCTGTTTCAGGGCGGCATCGCCTATCCGGTATGCCTGTGTCGCATTGAGTGTCCGTGATGTGATGGCGATGACGTCATATCCGGAAAAATCCTCCGGCACCCTGTCGCCGAGGCGTTCATCAATAAAGGTGACATCAAACACACGTCCAACCAGTGTGGCGACCATAATCAGGTTCAGGGGCATGCTGACGCTCCCGGAATCGACCATCATGCTGGTGTTGCTTACCGGTTGAATCAGAAGCCATTTTTTGCGTGATTTCTGCTGTGCGGCAAGTTGATCAAGAAATTCCTCAGAGTATAGGGAGGCGGGGTCAAGCGATGAAACGAAAGTGTCTGACTGTAAGGTAGGCATACCCTGAAATCTGCAATAAGTGTGAAAAACCTTTACAACGAAAGAAACAAGGTATGAAAAGTTTTTTAAAAAAATGACCGTCCGTGTCAAAAAAGGCAGTGCCGGCTTTACCGGGAGAGAGGTTGTTTTTTAAGAACCGCGACGGTAAACCGGCTGATGCAGGTCAGTTTTTCCTCTTCATTTCTGATTCTGATATCCCAGACATGGGAGCTTTTTCCAAGGTGCAGGGGAGTGGCTGTGGCATGGACAAATCCGCTGCTGACAGGACGGATATGGTTGGCATTGATCTCCTGGCCGACAATGTAAAAAGACTCACGGTCAACGCAGTATGAGGCTGCAATGCTGCCGACTGTTTCCGCAAGAGCAAGTGATGCGCCTCCGTGCAGTATGCCGATACGCTGGATTGTCCTGTAATCGACAGGCATTCTGGCAATCATGAAATCCGGACCGATCTCTGTCATTTCAATGCCGAGATGCCGCGCCATCTGGCCATCTATAATCTGGGTGGTGTTGATTTCCTCAATGCTGACCGGGCTGAAAAAAATAGAGGAGTGCGCCATTGAGCTGGTGATTGAATGTAGAGGAAGAGTTTTTGACGGAAATGGAGCGGGTGACGAGATTCGAACTCGCGACATTTTGCTTGGGAAGCAAACACTCTACCAACTGAGTTACACCCGCTTTTACATGGTGGTGAGAGAGGGAGTTGAACCCTCGACCTCAGGGTTATGAATCCTGTGCTCTAACCAACTGAGCTACCTCACCATTTTCCGGGCTGAAAATATACAACAGCCTATCGCAATAAACAAGTGGCGGTTATCTTTTATTTGCATCTAAATGCCGCTTTTCCATCCTGCCGAAATCTGACGGAAGATGGCTTCTGCCACAGGAATGTCTTCAGGCGTCGTGATTTTTATATTATGATAACCCGTTTCAAAAATCCTGATCGGCTGTTCCGGAAAAAACCGTTCAACGAGCGCGGCGTCATCGGTTGCATACCACCCTTCAAGTTCAGCCTGTTCGTGCGCCTGGATCAGAACGCCGCTTCGAAAGCCCTGGGGTGTCTGTACCTGAAGGAGGCGGCTGCGTTGAAGTGTTTCACCGAAAAAATCCGGATCGGAGCCGATATACTTGATGGTGTCTTTCGGCCTGTTTGCCGGGACGCAGGCACCGTACTGCATCGAAAGACGCGAGATTTCATCGATCTCTTCCGGCTGTATGAAGGGACGGGCGCCGTCATGGACCAGAATGGTGTCCGGAGCGCTTCCTGTCAGGCGGATCTCCTTTTCAATCGCCTTGATGCAGTTGCTGATCGAGTCCTGCCGTTCAGCTCCTCCCTCAAGAACCGCTTTCAGCTTGCTGAAGCCGGCGGATGCGGCCATGGCCTCGATCGTTGTTATGTTTTCCTGCTTTGTCGCCAGATAGACCGCCGTCACCGTTCCTGCCGCTTCGAATGCCTTCAGGGTATGATGAATAACCGGAAACCCCGAGATTTCAAGCATCTGCTTGCTCAGGCCGTCCTGAAGCTTCATTCGTTTTCCGAGACCGCTTGCGGCGATGATGGCAATAGAATTCATGGTAGAAAAGAGAGACTTTCAGTGGTTAATGAATGAACATGGCATCTCCATAGGCCAGAAACCGGTAATCCTCTTTCAGAGCGGTTTTATAGGCCTCCATAAGCAGCCGGTGGTCGGCAAATGCGCTCACAGCCATAAGTACGGTGGTTTCAGGCTGCTGGAAATTGGTAAGGAGAGCGTCGGTAACCTTGAACTGATAGGGAGGATAGATGAACTTGTCCGTCCAGCCCGTTCCGAATTTTATCTTTCCATCGACCGTCGCATTGGCTTCAAGCACACGGCAGGTTGTGGTTCCGACCACAATGACCCGGCCTGTCTTGTTGACTTTGGTTTCATTGATTTCCATTGCCGTCTGGTAGGGGATATTGAAATACTCCGAATCCATTTTATGTTTGGAGACGTCCTCGACTTCAATGGCGTTGAAGGTGCTCAGGCTCGGGTGAAGGGTTATGGGAAGAATTTTTACACCGATTTTCTGGATTTTCTGCAGAATGGGCATGGTGAAATGAAGACCTGCCATAGGTGCGACTACCGCCCCCGTCTCTTTTGCGTAGACTGTCTGGTAGTTCTCCTTGTCCGATTCACGGGGATGTCTTGTGAAATAGGGCGGAAGGGGAATATTGCCGATTCTTTCGACAAGACTGAAAACGTCGATGTCCGGATTGAGGAACCTGATGGTCCTGCCGCGGGATGTGGTGTTGTCAACCACTTCAGCGACCACATCCTCATCGAAGTAGATTTTGTTGCCCACCCTTACTTTACGCGCAGGATCGACAAGCACATCCCATAAACCGGCCTCCTTGTTGAGCACCCTGAGCAGGAAGACCTCGATTTTCGCATCGGTTTTCTCTTTCTGTCCGAATATTTTAGCGGGAAATACCCTGCTGTTGTTTAAAATAAGCAGGTCACCCTTTTTAAAGAAGGAGACGATATCCTCGAAGGTTTTATGTTCGATGCTTTTCTTCCGCCGGTTCAGCACCATCAGTCTGCACTTGTCTCTTGGTGAGGCAGGCTCCTCGGCTATTTTTGTTTTAGGCAGGGTAAATCGAAAGTTTGACAGGCGCATAGGGCGTTTTCCAATAAGTCAACAGAAAAAGACGTAAAAATATAATAAAGGTATAAAGGGAAAAATACAAAAACGGGGGAGGCCGTTACGATGGCCTCCCCCGTTTATCACACTTATGCCGAGTGATAGGGAACTCCTTTTTTCAGTGTCAGATGGCATCCGGCAATGCATGCGGGAGCGTCGTCTCCCGGGGCTTCGAGCAGGGTGACAGTAATATCGTTCCTGGTAATGGAGATGGCATACCGGTTGTTGCGGAAACAGACGCTCAGCGAAAGTTTTTTCCATTGATCGGGCAGGTTCGGATGCACGTTGAGTTTTTCATTGTAAAATGAGATACCTGCAAAGTAACGGGTAACCGTATCAAGTGTTCCTGCCATGACACCGCAGTGAATACCCTCCTGGGTGGTGCCGCCCTGGGTGTCCTGAATGTCGCTTTTCAGAGCCTCGGAAAACCATTTCCATGCCATTTCATGGCCGTCATGCAGGTAGCTTGAAATGATGCTGTGAACGACCTTGCTCAGCGTGGATCCATGGCTTGTCCGGGGTTCGTAATAGGCGTAATTGTTTCTGACCAGTGTGAGCGCATCGGGAATCTTGTACCCTATTTTTTCAAGCAGTTCGGCCACTTCTCCGGGAGAGAGTGTATAAAAGGTCATCAGCACGTCCGGTTGCTTGGCAACCTTGTAGTTGTCGGGCGAATCACTTTCGGCTTTCAGTATCCTGTCCATACGGTGGATATTGCCGTATCTGGAGCGGTAGTGTGCCCAGTCAAGCTCTTTGAGGCTCTTGTAGCCCTCGAACTGTTCGAGAACGCCTTCGTTATCGATCAGGATATGCATATTGCTGCTGATATCACGCCAGTGCTTGAGTTCATCAAATCCGAGATGAATTTTATTGATGAGGTGGCGCAGTATGGCCGGATCGATTTTTTCCCCGATTTCAGCGGCTTTGTCAAACAGCCAGACTGCCATGATGTTCGTATAGCTGTTGTCTTTTATTCCTTCCTTTCCGCTTCCGGGCAGAGTTTCATGAAATTCGTCCGGTCCCATCACACCTTCGATATGATACTTCCCGGTATCAGAGGAATAGGTGGCGATAGAAGCCCAGAAACGTGCTATTTCAAACATCAGCTCCGCACCGTACTCATTAAGGAACTGCGTGTCGTCGGTGTCATAGATATAGCGCCATACGTTGTAGAATACCGCAATTGAAACATGCCGCTGCAGACGGCTGAGGTCCGGCCCCCAGGAACCGCTTTTCGGATTGAAATGGATGATCTGCGTATCCTCACGACCGTCATCGGCAGTCTGCCAGGGATACATTGCGCCTTTATAACCGTTTTCGCGGGCATACTCCCTTGCCGCATCAAGCCTGCGGTAGCGGTACATGAGAAGCGCCTTTGAAATATCCGGGAAGTGGCGGTTGAAAAACGGCAGAATAAATATTTCATCCCAGAAGATGTGGCCCCTGTAGGCTTCGCCGTTCAGTCCCCGTGCAGGCATGCCTCCATCGATTGACGGGTTGTGCGGTGAAGCCGTGCTCATCATATGGTAGGTGTGCAGTCTGAGCAGTTTCTGACTGTACCGGTCGCCTTCGATGATCAGATCGGCCTTTTTCCAGATGTTTTCCCAGGCTTCACTATGCATTTTGAATAGCGAATCGAAAGAGTCCCGGCTTTCAAGCGAAAGTCTTGCGGCTTTGACCGGATCGGTGCTGTGAATATCAAGCGAGGTATGTATTGATACCAGCTTTTCAATGGTGCAGCTTTTTGCGGGATGCAGCGGCAGTTTGAACAACTCGCCGATATAGCGGTTTTCACTTATCACCTTGCGTTCTATAGCTACAGGTTTTCCATGGCAGAGCACACGTGTTTTGGCGGCGGTCACAATGCCGTAATGCGAGACGTTTGTCTGAACATGCAGGAGCATCAGATAATCGTCGCAGGTGCTGTTGAGGTGTTCGAGATGATCGCTTGAAAGTTCGCTGTAACGGGCAACGTTCTTGTTCTGTATCCTGCCGTCGATTGCCGAACGGAACTCGACAACAGCGCTGTAGTTGATTGGTCTCAGGGTGAACTTCAGTGCGCAGCGGTGCCGGTTTTCCATGCTTGCAAACCTGAAGCTGCTGATGCTTGATATTCTGCCGATGTTGTCCTGAATGATGATTTCCCGCTCCATAAGGCCGTTACGCAGGTTCAGCCTCTGCTGGTAGCTGAGTATTTTCTGATCAAAAGGATCAATAAACTCTCCGCTTCCTATTCTGAACTCTATGGGCAGCCAGTTCGGTGTATTGACGAAATCATTGTTGAAGACGGTCTGGCCGTGAACCTCCGAGGGAACCCTGTTGAAGATGCCCGCAATGTAGGTTCCGGGATAGTGGTAGTGGGAGATCGGCGATCCCTCATAGGTGCCTCTTACGCCGAGATAGCCGTTGCCCGTTGATGTCAGGGTTTCACGGAGTTTTTCGTCCTTGGCGGAAAAATCCGTGTAGGTAATGTTCCAGTTTTCATACTCAATGCCTTCGCTGAACCAGTGTTCGATCTCAGCGAACGTGATCTCTCCGAGATCCCTGACGACAACATCGGCGCCCTGTTCGCGGAGTTTCGATCCCTCTATGTCGCGGGCAATACCGAGTACCATGCCGAAATTGCCGCGCGAACCGGCCTGAACGCCGGAGATGGCGTCCTCGACAACGACGCATTCATGAGGTTCGAGGCCGAGATTTCTTGCAGCCATAAGGAAAATGTCCGGGTTAGGTTTTCCTTTTAGGCCGAGTTCGATGGAGACCTCTCCGTCAACACGGGTCTCAAAGAGGTGTTCCAGTTTGGCGAGCTGAAGGATAAGGCGGCAGTTGCAGCTCGATGAAGCGATGCCTATCCTTATGCCTTTCGATATGAGGTCATTGATCAGCTCAACCGAAGAGGTATAGACCTCCGGACCTTCCTTGATGAGGATCTCGGTAAAGAGGCTGTTTTTACGGTTTCCCAGGCCGCAGACGGTCTCTTTTTCGGGGATGTCGTCAAGTTCGCCGAAAGGGAGTTCGATGTCACGCGATGCAAGAAAGCTCTTGACACCTTCCATGCGGGGCTTGCCGTCTACATAGCGGTGATAGTCATGAGCAGGGTCAAAAGGAACATAAGGTTCATCGTTGATTTCCGCATAATTTTTCAGAAAGGAATTGAACATCGACTCCCATGCAAGGCTGTGTACTTTTGCCGTGCCGGTGATTACGCCGTCCAGATCGAAAATCGCGCCTTTGAAAATATTGCTCATACCGGTAGTTAAAAGATTATAAGTGAAGCAAATCGATTTTACAGGGAAAGCAGACCGAGGATGGTCAGAAGAATATCGGGATAGGGTACCGTATAGCTGTTCGGGCAGATCTCCTTGACCTGCGCTTTCAGCACTTCGTCTCTGGTGACAAAAACAGCCCAGACATCTTCAAACATCTCCACTGCTTTTTTCAGCATGGGAATGTCCGAAGGGGTATCGCCGCAAACCAGAGTGGTGCTCTTCGAAGGGTTTATTTCCAGTTTGCTGCAGATGAAGGAAAGTCCGTCACCCTTGTCGAAATCCTTTATCGGCGAATCGCTGGAGGCCACATCAATCGTCAGGATAATCTCGATATCAAGGCCTGTATCCTCAATCCTGAAATTCCTGCCGCTCGGATCAATCTCCCTGACAATACCTTTGACCTTTTCAAGAAAAGCCGCGGACTCATCCTCCCTGATGGAATGGCTGATATCCTGCCGGGCAACCGTGGTCTGGCCGAACTTGATCTGAAGGGCCGAACCGATGAAGTTGAATTTCTCGAAATTCGGGTCCTGGAGAAGTACCAGCATCCGGTCATTTAAAAGCCGGATCAGCCTCTGCTTGTTTTCCTCAATGGGAAAGCTGTTGAATTCGCCGTTGAGATCTATGAACTCCCGACCCTTTGAGCCTGCGTAGACAAATGTGTTGCTCGGGTTGATCGATACGTTCAGGATCCCGAAGTCTCTCAGCGGAGCCGAGGTGATGATGATGGGGTACTTGCAGCAGTTCTTGGCAAAACGGGTGAGGAAGACCGAATTGTAGATCGGCTGTACCGAAGAACGGTATCGTCCGCAGTAGTTGTTGGTTGTCCCGTCCCGATCGGTGATAAAAGCGTCGAAACGCTTTCCCCTCAGGAAATTGACCCCTTCGTTGATGTAAGCCCGGAAATCGGGAATGAATTTTGCGAGGTAATCGATGAATTTATCCTCGCCGTATTCCAGGTAGTAGATGTCTTTCTGGAGCTCCCTTATTTCATAGGTCAGGTCAACCTCGATCTGCTTCATTCCGTCAAGGCGAAGCAGGCGGTGTCCTGTGTCGTCATCGATATAGATGGTCTCAAGCGAATAGAGCGCATTTTTCAGCGACTCCACACATGACTGGCCTACAACTCTCTGCTTGATGATGTTTCTGACAACCGGCTCACGCAGCTCTCGTGTTTCCGCCTTGAGCTGATAGAGTTCTTTCAGGGTACGGATGTCCTGCAACGTGATCGATGTGGTGCATGTAGTCAGCTGACGTTCTTTAAGAATACTCTCGTGCATGCGTTACCGATAAGGAGGTGGCGATGATGTAATATGGCCTTTAATTTAAGCAAATTCTATCCAAAAGCTTTATAAAACTTTAATAAATAAACAAAGGCAAAAAAAAGCTTTGCGATACCGGAAATATACCAGCTCTAAAAAACAAAGAACTTCATCAGTCTCCCTGTCTTTTCAAAATATTCAGCGGCATCCGGCTTGTGAGCGGAAGCCGCGACTTCGGTTATGGTAAACCGCACCCGCTTGACAAAAAATTTATCCGCATGGAGGCGTTCATTTAAATCATTTGACTGTAAGTTATCGCCATAACGCATGTCGCGCAACAGCGGCAGCCTTGCGGCTATGAATCCTGCCCGCATATTATACGGGTAAAGGTTCCATGAAACAGCAAGGTCGGCTTTAACAGATTGTGAGGTGAGGAAGATGGTTTTTTTCCGCCTTTTCAGGTAACAGAAGGGGGAAGTTCCCGCTTGAATTCTTTACCGAAAAGCCTCGGATTTCACCGCAGCCCCCTTTAAATCCCGGCCTTTCATATTTATAATATTCCCCTTAAATTTATTACAAAAATGAAAATATGATAAAGGAAGTCGCGATTGGATCAATCATGAACACTTGTGCGGTTGGTTGCTTCAATACGGGTCTGGTTCTATGACCACAAAAAAGTTCCGGTAGTGGGTGTTGACGGATTTTGTAATGCATCAATGCAGGTCATTTGTTAACCACTAATAATGGATATCCTTGAATATGGATCAGTCAAACGTTTCAGATATGGTGAAACAAGTGGCAGGTGTTGCCGGAGGGGCAGCGCTGATAGCTCCCGCGGCTCCTTTAGCCCCTCTTGCCCCGCCTCTCTTGCATGGTCTTGCCGGAATTGCTGTGGTGGGACTTGGATTGTTCGCTGCAGGCTCACTTGTAATGAAGGCTGCCGAGGTGCTTACAGGGAGAGACAATCCTGCGAAGAAACAGGATTCAGGCACAACAACTATCTGACTGAATACTGATTTCCGGGGGATCTGTTGGTCGGTTCAGGTAGCTGATCATGCAGGTCTGAACCGACCTTCTTTTTCACTTTACCGCCACTAATCACTGAAGCGTTGTTCAATTTCTTTTGTCCGCTCAGCATAAACGACTGTTTCTGGAGAAGAGTTTCTGATCGCTGATGATGCGCCGCCGGCACAATAATTACGTTCAGTACCCTTCTCCGTCTCATGTTTTATTAACTCAATCCGGACTTGACGCAATTCGTCGAGTACGTAACGAAATATATCAGTAAAGATAAGCTCCATTCAGGCAGTAATATCCTCTTTCACCATCCCGTCATCGAATAACTCAATATCGGTAATCACCCTTTCGAGAAACGCTTCTATAGGATCCTGAGGCATATTACCGGTTTTTATTTTCAATCATTGAATCGGGACTCAATTTCCCTGGTCGGCTTTGCATTACCGTATTCTTCTCCCCGGCTCGTAAAGAGGTCAGATATTATACTCATGGCAAGTGATTTTGTTTTTTTTGTCGGCAGAATGGATGCGCTGGCGCAAAGAGCTTCAAGGGAAATTATCGAATTTATATTTTTGTTTATTACAAATAGCAAATAAAAAATATAATATTTGTAATAAATGCTGGCGGATGTTCTGCTGTGAGCAAGCATGTGTGGATGACGGGTTTTTTATTCAGACTTAAAAAAGGAACGATACAATGATGTTTCAAGAGAGTATGGTAATACCCTCCCTCTATTACAAGGGATGATCAGGCGGCAATTGAACGCTGGATACAGAATGCTCCGGTATATCCGGAAAGTGGTGACCTTGATGATGCAAACAGAGTCGCCGAAATTGCGCTCTCGTCTGTCCAGGGAGGGCTTCCTCATGGGTTGTCAATCAAGGAGGATGGCTCTGCGGTCATTGGACGCAAAAGCTGGGATTGTCCTGTCCGAATGCGAAGCGATCTCTTTTTTCCAATCCACCTCTTTGACATTGACTGGGCGGAAGATTCTGTTCCTTCAATGTTATGGCTGGAAAGCTATTAGGCCACTCTTCTTCCCGGTTATAATGTCTATGTGGTAACCTTTTCGCAGGGTTCAGATGAATCCTATGATTATTTCGATTTAGCCATAGGTTATTTCAAAGCTGATAATGTCGGGCAGATAGCAGAGAAAGCTGCAGGTATTGTGGCAGCATGGTGGCAATTTCAGCTTCATGCATGGAGTCAATGGGCATGGAGGGAGGTGGCGAAACCCGGCCTGATTGATGCCGTCTCAGCGCTTCGGTTGCGGGAAGAGGTTGGGCATAAGGTTGAAATGTCAGATGGAGATATTCTTTAATCGTTTGATAACGATATCCTCTCCTTTCTGTGTTTCCGGAAAAGTCTTCAACTGAAGGCAATGTTTTTTACAATGCGCTTCACGGGGAAATTGACGAGGGGCTTATATGACTTTGATTGAAGCCGAAAAACTGTACCCTGAACCATGCACGGTTTTAATGGGCAGGCTGAATTTGAGCCCGGTTTTTTTAAGACGCAAACGATGAATCAGAGCATCAAGGGAACGATTGCCGTATTCATTGTTTTCATAAGCAAGGGCTGTCAAAAGATCCTGACGGATAACTACGGTATTTGCGGCTCGTGCAAGCGGTTCAATCAAATCGAATTCCTTCGAGGTAAGTTTTATCTCTTCTCCTGTTGGTGAACATAGAGTCCAGTTACTGCGCATAAGAGCCCATTGCGCCGGCTTCTTTTCCGGGACAGGTTCATTTTTCCGTATATCGTGCTGTCTGGATTTGTTCGCTTCAAGGCGTCCCAGAATACTGTAAATCGATGCCGACAATTCGGAAAAGTCTATCGGTTTGACCAGATAGATATCCGTTCCGGCCTTATAGGCATATATTTTGCTTTCCAGTGATGACTGCGCAGTGAGCATGATAATGCGCATATCGGTATTGTTTCGAACATATTCGGCCAGCACGATCCCGTTCTGGTCGGGCAGGCCGATATCGAGAATGACAACTTCATAGCTTTGACGGGAGATGTTCTGATAGAACTCCAGTGCTGAATCTACCCCGGTAACGTCAAGTCCGGAAAGCACAAGGTATTCAACCATGCTTTCACGGAAATCAAGGTCATCTTCAACAACTATTACACGTCTGCTGTCAGTCATAGGTAAGCTAAATGGTTTTATCCAAAAAAATTCTCATAATATACTGAAATTACATCCGAAATCTGGCAGATGATTGCCTTTGGATTGCATTTGTACTTTCATCCGGGATGATGAATGAGAGGCAGGCGTATTGCCGCCTCGACTCCTGAAGCAATGCCTTTAAGGGAGACCTTCCCGTTATGCTGATTGATGATATTGCGTACAAGCCACAACCCCAGACCTGCACCACCGGTATTCATGGAATTGCTGCCGCGCTGGTACTTTTCAAAAAACAGCTCACTCTCTTCCTGTGAAATCGGGTTACACCGGTTCCGGATACTGATGATTGCCTCCTCTCCTTCCGGGCGGCACTCCACTTCGATCGGTGAGTCCGAAGGGGAATATTTGCGTGCATTATCGAGGATGTTGAAAACAGCCAGCTTGAGCTGTGAAGGATCACCGAAGATTTCACTCTCCTCAAGGCTCTCCGCATACAGGACAGTACGTTCAGGCCACAAGGCACGCAAAGATTCCACCTGTGAGGCAATGACCGGAGCAATCCTGCAAGGCTTCAGTGAGAATTCCATCCGGGACTCGAAAACGTGGCTTTCATGAATGGATTCTTCCATAACCTCAACAAGCCGGTTGATGGCGCGGCGTATTTTGTTCATTTCGACCGGATTGGCACAGTTACAGTGTTTATTTTTCAGCTCGATGAGGTCAAGATTGCCGCGGATAATTGCAAGCGGAGTCCGGTATTCATGAGAAATCATGTTTAAAAAGCTGTTCAGGCGCTTCAACTCCTGTTTGAGCTGCTGAGTGCGGTCTGCTACGGTTTTCTCCAATCTTTCTATGCTTAACTGCTGCATCTCCTGCAGAGTAATATCCGTCATCATCACCAGCAGAGCTTTTTTTTCATGCAGTTTAATAAGCTCGGAAGAAAAAAGAATGGTTGTTGTTTCACCGGTTTTTTTCTTGAGACGGAATGGACTGTTGATAATTTTTCGATCATCTTTAAGCTCGTTTATAATCTTTTCATGATCTTCGATTTGTGCAAAAAGTCCGATATCCCTGAGATTTTGTCCAACGACCTCCTCCCTTGTAAAACCGAAAAGCTCCAGCCATGCCTTGTTGACATCGTGCAGCATACCTGCCGAAACATCTCCGATTCCTATTGCAACAGGTGAATAGTCAAAGATATTTCTGAATTTGATTTCACTTTCCCGGATTTCCGTCTCTGCCTTTTTACGTTCGGTGATGTCACGCGCCGTGACTACGGATCCGATTATCCTGCTTTCTTTGTTATGGATGGGTGCGAAGTTATAGCTTCCTACCCATGTTTTTCCAGTGTCTTTACGCCTCAGTCCATACTCGACATTATTGGCTTTTTCGCCTCTGAGAGCTCTCGGAACAGCCCACTGTTCCAACGGCAGAGGCTCGCCGCCAGTCATGAATACGTCAAGAATCGCAGGGTATTCGCCCAGGATTTTCAAGCATTCCGTTCTGTTTTTGAATTTATGAAACGTTACAAAGGCATCGTTGAATTCGATGAAATTTCCCTCAGCATCAGATATCACAACAGCGTCACTCATGCTGGCCAAAGCCGCATCCAGTTGCGATTTGCCTTCTATAATCAGCTGCTCTGACTTTTTACGACCGGAGATATCCTGTGCAATGCCTAAAACATGGTTTGATGTGCCGTTTTTGCCTGCCTTGAAGGAACCGGCAACCCAAATCCAGCGAAACTCATCATTGGCAGAGTGAATCCGGCACTCGAAAGAATAGTTTTCCTTTTTTTCTATTGAGTTCCTGATGAGTGCCTGTATTCCGGGGCGATCGACGGGAATAACGTGATCGAAAAACTTCTCAAGTGACCATACAGGCGGGATAGTTTCATAACCGAAAATATGGGCATGTCCAAGCGAGCACTCTGCGGTGCCCTCCCGCAGATTAAGATTCCATAGGCCTATATGACTGTTTTCAAGAACGAAATCCAGTCGTTCCCTGCTCATTCTAAGCTTTTCCTCAATTTCCTTCCTTTCGGTTATATCAATAATTGTTCCGATATATCGGGTTACCCGCCCTTCGGCATCACGCAGAGGCATACCCCGTGAGATAAGCCAGTGAACGGAGCCGTCAGGGTGACAGACGCGATATTCAACAGATGCCGGGGTTTCATTGATGACAGCTTCATGTATTGTCCGGGATGCCAACTCCCTGTCATCGGGGTGAACAGTATCTACACAGAGCCTGTTGTTCAACGGAACAACGTTCACTTTTAATCCGTATAATCCCCACACATGTTCAGACCAGCTCAGTTCGTCGGTTTTCACATTCCATTCCCAGATGCCTGCATGTGCTGCGTCCAATGCAAAACCGAACCTCATTTTGCTCTCTTTCAGCTCAATTTCGTTCAGTTTCCGTTCGGTGATTTTCTGTATTGTAATGAGCAGTGCGGTGATTTCACCTTTCGCCAGTACGGGACTGATGGTAACCTTTCTGACGTCCCATTCATCAGCAAAAACTACCCGTTTACCAGTGAGGATAACCTCTTCACTCTTTTCTCTGTGGTAAGCCGCAAGTTCCGGCATGTGCACTATGTTTACGAGCAGATCATAGATATTGGCGCCTATGCACTCCTTCGGCTCCTGGCCGAGTTGTGCGGCAAACAGGGTATTGGTATTGAGAATCACACCTGTCGTGTCCATAAGATAGACCGCATCAGGAAGGGATTCCAGCAATGCGGAAACCGTATCATCGGTCCGACTGCACTCTGTGGGTATTTTTTTCTTGGCCATCGTCAATGTTGAATATCGGATTGTACTCCTGCAGCAGCTATCAGATTTGTCGGGTGCAGGGAATCGGTAATCATGAAAATGAGATGATGTTCGGAAAACACCTCTTATTCTGCTTACAATTCATACAGAAAAGCTCCATTTTGCAATATAATAACTGTAATACTGAATAAGGCTTACAGTTCAGTAGACTGTCCGGGTTAATGACCGGCAATTTATTTGTATTGTCTGAAGGAAATGTGGAAAATCCACGCCGGGTTAGAGGTTGTGTTAACCCGGCACGATCTGCTGTAAAGTATGGGAAAAGGGGAGGAATAAGCGGTTGTTACAGGTATTTATGATTACATGTACTTTATTCCGATCATGCCGGCGGCAATAAACTGGTTGATCAGAAACAGGAAATTATTGACAATCTGAAATCGCAGGAAAGCATTTTGCGCATGCACTTCGCTTTTTCCGATCGCGTTACCGAATCCGTCATCAACGGCATGCTGCATGAAAGAGGCTCCTGTTTTCGGATCACGGTATATCGGCGCCCGGATATACACGTTGACGGCAAGTGAGGCAAGGATGAGGTACATCAGAATGTGAAAACCCCAGCTTCAGGCAAGAATCGCGAAGACGGCGAATACCAGATCGATGATCACAAATGCGACGAGAAAGGTGTTTTTTGTTCCTATCATTACGGCAAGCGATTTCATTTCTCCCTTTGCGTCACCCTCTTTTGACTTGAAGTCGTTCATGATAATGAGTGCTACGGCCATGAAGAAATTCATGCCGCCAAGCCAGAGCACTTCAGGTCGTATTTCGCTGAACAGAACGTTTGCAGAAAGGTAGGTGATGAACCCGTAGGAAAGTCCAACCGCAGGACCGGAAAGGAATATGTTCTTTTTCAGTTTCAGGGGAGGAGCGGAATAGACTGAAGCCGATAATCAGTCCCGAAAAAAGAGATGCGGTAAAAATCACGCCTCGCTGCCCTCCGATGAGCATGCCGAGCCATGTGGCCAGCGTAACAGCTGTAACGAGCACAATGCCCCAGTTCCAGGCAGCCTCCTTTTCGGAGATTCGTCCCGAAGGAATAGGACGGGTGGGCTCGTTTACCCCTGTGGAGAGCCAGGTCATAGTAATCGTTAACCGACGGGCTGAATCCTGTGCCGAGAGGGCCGTACATGATGAAAAGGGCGAAAAGCAACAGATAGTCGTGCACCGTGGGCTGCATGGCGCCTGAAGCCATCACCCCGGCGGCCAGGCAGGGAAAGACGCTGATCCATGTGACCGGGTCAAGAAGTTTCAAGGTGGGCCTTGATTTTATCGATAAATCCGTAGCGTGTTGTTGCTGACATGGTTATTGAGTATTATCAGGATTGGCTACGATCAGCCGGTTAATGGGAACTTTGATATCCGGTTAAGGCATTGTGCCGACGGTGCACGTCATAGATAGATCTCCGGCGAGAGCCTGCTTGTAAAGCGGTTCATGGCGTAGTTGACGAACCATACCCAGTTCAGCGGTTTGCCCTTCATGCGCTGCATGATAGCCCGTCCCCTGTAGACCTCTTTCTGGAGTTTGACAAAGTTTGAGAGCAGTTTTTCACCGCTCATTTTTGTCGGCTCGAACATGTAGTGGTAGGTATCGTACCTGTCCCAGTCGAAATGGCGTATGCGGGGCTTCATCTCATCAAAAAAGGGC
>Ga0268280_1001552_pt1 | contig 15204 bp, 14 predicted proteins | sample saktaG_9_FD_190139 | JGI IMG/M metagenome (GOLD analysis project Ga0268280, IMG submission 190139) | Saline water microbial communities from Sakinaw Lake, British Columbia, Canada - sak_2011_5_24_40m | ecosystem: Environmental > Aquatic > Non-marine Saline and Alkaline > Saline ... | reverse complement strand
TTTTTCGACAACCAACGCTATTTTGACTATGTAAAGCGATGCCGGGAAGCAGGTATCACAGTACCGATCATCCCTGGGTTGAAACCGGTGGCTACGATACAGGATATCAACATCCTCCCGCAGGTGTTTAACATCGATATACCGGAAGATCTGGTAAAGGAGATCCAAAAGTGCAAATCCAACGTAGAAGCATTTCAGGTAGGGATTGAGTGGGCCATCAATCAGTCGAAGGAGTTGATCTCTTTTGGCGTCCCGGTTCTTCATTACTTCACGATCGGTATCTCTGAAAATATCAGGCAAATTGCTTCTGCCGTCATTTAAACAAACGTTTATGCAGCTCTATTCATCCATGACCACCAGTTTGAAGGAAAATAAAAAGCGGTTTGCCGTATTGGTCGATCCCGACAAATACACTCTTGACCGGCTGAAACGGTTGATTAAGATCTCATGTAAATCGGGGGTCGACTATTTTTTCTTCGGAGGAAGTCTCCTTACCCGGGATCAACAGGATCTTTTTCTCACCCATATAAAAGAAAATTGTAACATCCCGGTCATCCTATTCCCAGGCAACCATTTTCAGATCAATACGAAAGCTGATGGAATCCTCTTTCTTTCCTTGATTTCAGGTCGAAATCCCGAATTGCTCATCGGGAAACATGTGGTGGCAGCGCCTTATTTGAAAGCAAGCAAGCTGGAGGTCATTCCAACCGGCTACATGTTAATTGACGGGGGGAACCGGACTACGGTAGCTTATATGAGCAATACCGATCCCATTCCTTCCGATAAAAGTGAAATAGCGGTTTGTACTGCGCTCGCCGGAGAGCTCCTCGGCTTAAGAATGATCTATATGGATGCCGGAAGCGGAGCCATCAATCCTGTCCCATTAAGCATGATCAAACAGGTGAAAAAGCACATCTCGGTTCCGCTGGTGATAGGAGGAGGAATCCGAACGCCACTTCAGGCTGCCAAAGCCTGTCAGTCGGGGGCCGATCTGGTAGTGGTTGGCAACGCCATTGAGGAGGACCTCAAACTCGTCCCAAAGATCTCTGAAGCAATCCATGGGTAACCCCATCAATACAACATTATGAAAAAATTTACGATCATCCTGTCCATGGCTCTCTTTTCAGTATGTAGCCATGCCCAAACCAAGCTATTTTCAATCGAAGATGCAACCGGGTTGAACCGGGCGCTTTACCCTAAACGGTTAAGCCAGCTTCAATGGTGTGGTGATTCTCCTCACTTTTCATTTGTTGATGGCAACTACCTGATATCAGAATCTATAAAATCAGCCTTCAGTGATACCATCCTCGATCTGGATGCACTCAACAAGCAGCTAACCGTAATGAAAGTAGATTCACTGAAACGGTTCCCTTCGGTGACATTCTCCTCTCCTACCGGATTATGGTTTGTACATGACGGACAGATTCTGAAATATTCGATGGATGACCAAACGATACAGGCAGTAAACTTATACAATCCCAAGGGCAGGAATGTAGAGATAGATCCGGAGAAGTTTCACGTTGCTTTTACAGTTGATCACAACATCTTTGTGTCCCTCAATGGGTTGGAGAAACAGGTAACATTTGATGGGAAATCGGGCCTTGAGTACGGTACGTCAGTCCACCGGAACGAATTTGGCATCAACAAAGGACTCTTCTGGTCCCCCAAAGGAGACCTCCTGGCCTTTTACAGGATGGATGAGTCGATGGTGACTGACTACCCTTTGGTTGATATCGACACCCGGGTTGCCGAAGTCGCCCCAACAAAGTACCCGATGGCTGGGATGACCAGTCACGAGGTAACGGTCGGTGTTTACAATCCGGCTTCAGGATCTACTAACTATCTGAACACAGGCAAACCCGCAGAACAGTATCTCACAAACATCACATGGAGTCCCGATCAGCAGTTTATTTACGTGGCCGTTCTCAACCGGGATCAGAATCACCTCTGGTTGAATCAATATAACGCAGCTGAAGGCACGTTTATAAAAACACTTTTTGAAGAGAGCAGCGAGAGCTATGTGGAGCCACAGCATGAGCTCTTTTTCCTGCCGGATGATCGGGAAACGTTTGTATGGATGAGTGACCGGGATGGATACAATCATCTCTATCTTTATAATACCACCGGAGATCTGATCAATCAGCTGACAAAAGGAGAATGGGTGGTGACAGATTTCACCGGCTTTGATCCCAAAGGAACAACAGCCTATTTCATGTGTACGAAAAATGATCCACTGGGCGATTTCTTCTATGCGGTGGACCTTCGCTCCCTTGAACTGACAGAGATCACAAAGACCCCTGGCAGCCACAGGGTGCTGTTGTCAGATGATGCAAAATATATCCTGGATACATACTCCTCTCTAACCGTTCCATCCCTGACAGAGGCGCTTGATAATCGGGGGAGGAAGATCAACGTGGTACAGCAGAGTCCGGATCCGCTGAAAGAGTACGAACTGGGAGAAACCATGATTTTTACAATTCCCAATGCAGATAGCATTGATCTCTATTGCCGGCTGATCAAACCGGTTGGGTTTGACTCCACGAAGCAATACCCGGTTTTCATCTATGTTTACGGAGGGCCTCATTCCCAGCTGGTAACAGACTCGTGGTTAGGGGGGGGAGGGTTCTTCCTGAACTACCTGGCTCAGCAGGGGTATGTGGTCTTCACACTGGACAACAGGGGGACGGCTAACCGTGGCACTGACTTTGAGCATGCTATTTTTAGAAGGGTTGGAACCTGTGAGCTGGCCGATCAGATGAGCGGTGTAACCTATCTGAAATCTCTTCCCTGGGTTGACACTTGCCGGATTGGCATCAACGGATGGAGCTATGGTGGGTTCATGGCGCTAACGATGGCCTTGAGAAATCCGGGTCAGTTTCCTGTAGTAGTGGCCGGTGGCCCTGTTGTTGACTGGAAATATTACGAAGTGATGTATGGTGAGCGATACATGGATACCCCGGAAGACAATCCACAAGGGTATGATACTTCCTGCCTGCTGAATTATGTAAAGAACCTGACCGGCGATATCCTGATCATCCAGGGATACCAGGATAATACAGTCGTCCCGCAGAACTCGTTGAACTTCATTAAAAAATGTGTAGACGAGGGCAAGCAGGTCGATTTCTTCCTATACCCAAACCACCCTCATAACGTCAGGGGCAAGGACCGGGTGCATTTGAATACCATGATTGTTGACTACTTCAACGAGCATTTAAAGATTAGCGATTAGCTATTTCGCCATTTGGCTCCGTGAAACTCCCCGGAATTATACCGCGCACTGCGGGAAACCGATTCACCATTTCCATTTTCGCCGGGATCTAACCCGGTTTCGACTGGCTTTTTCTCCTTTTCAACGATTTTATTTATACTGAATCTAAATTAATCGTACTTTTGCTGCATGACTCATTGCTGTATCATTCATCAATCGTTAAGTAGCTGATAATCATTTGTTAATCTTTTGTTAAATCGACGATTTTTTGTAACCTTTTCATTTTATTTGCATCTTATTACCCAAACACAAAATCAGACAATCATGAAAACAATAAAATATCTTATCCTCTTCCTGATCCTTTTTCTGAGTGGAACTGCACTTTTCGCAACAGTCGACGGGACAACCATCAAAGAGACTACCCCCTTGGTTAAGCTGGAATTAAAACTATTGATTCCACAGATTCCTTACATAGCCTCGTTTGAAGAGGCAGAGATTGAAAACATGACCATTTTGTTAATGGATATAGCCAGGAAGTTTGCTCCGGTGATGCCAACGGAAGCATGTTTTAACGATATACTGCCTGATGACGATGGTCTTTCACCTGTTGTACCTCTGGTGGCCCCATACAGCGAGTCCCTTTAACATCCATATATATCCACTGTGCTAGTGAAAATGCCGCCCCGGTCTTCGGGGCGGTTTTTTTAATGTCTTTATATTGCTTATTCGATAACCAACTTCCCTACCTGTACCCCTTTCTCCCCAACCAACTTTACAAGATAGACTCCACTGGGCAAACTACTGATGTCAATCTCAGTTTTAGGTTGTGTGATCTGTTGGCTCATGAGTTCTTGCCCTTGCAGGTTTATGATAGATACTTGACCTTGGGAAGATGTTTCTATAGTGATGTGAGTGGAAGCGGGGTTGGGGTACACCGTCAAATCCGGCATAGCATCCAGGTCTGGAAAACCAACACCAAATGGTCTCATTTTATGAACAAACATATCTGATACACTCGCAGAGGTTAGTGAATATGTTCCGGCACCCGGGTCAAAATCGGCCGTTCCTTCAAAGGATCCAGTCGTGTACATATTTCCGACATCATCGACTGTAATACTCATACCTATATCATCTAATGTTCCTCCCAAAGACCCAGCCCATTCATGGTTGCCTGAAATATCCAATTTACTGATAAAAACATCCTTATTCCCATGTGATGAGAGCCAATAGTATCCAGGTCCCGGATCAAAATCTGTTGTACCCGAAAAATCCCCCGTTACATAAAGAGATTCATCAGGACCAATAGCCATATCATAACTATAATCCCCTCCAAAGTTCTTTACCCAGATAGAATCTCCCAAATTACTATACTTTGAGACATATAGCGCTCCTCCACCAATAGCTTTACCATCCAGATTCGTATAAATTGGGAGTCGACCTGTTGAGTAAACATTCCCATTATCGTCTACCAAAATCGCCTTTCCTATGTCATATGTGACGGTCCCCAATCTTTTTGCCCAAACAAAATCCCCCGATACATTCAGTTTTGACAGGAAAATATCCTCCCAACCTGCTGAAGTAAGAGGATATGTTTCGGGTCCCGGATCAAAATCAGCAGTTGTCATAAAACTGCCCGTAGTGTAGACATTCCCTGAATTATCAACATCAATACTTTCTCCCTGATCATCAGATCCACCTCCTAGCTGCTTTGCCCAAACAAATTGTCCAGATGAGTTCAATTTACTAACAAATATGTCGAAGTTTCCGAAAGAGGTCAGGGAAAAGACTCCTGAACCAGGATCAAAATCGACAGAGTACTCAAAATGCCCTGTTGAATATACATTGCCGGATCCATCTACGGAAATTCCATACCCTCGTCCATTTTGAGAACCAACCATTTGTACTGCCCAAACAAAATTCCCATCCTGATCTAGTTTGCATATATAGATATTACGTGCGCCATTCGATGTTAGATTGTAGGTTCCAGGACCTGGGTCAAAATCAGCAGTTCCGTATAACCATCCGGTTGTATAAGTATTTCCATCATCATCAATTGCCATGTCGTATGCATAAACCACTTCAGTTCCTCCAATCTGTTTTGCCCAAACAAGATTACCTGAGGCATCAAGCTTTGTAATAAAAACATCCCCGTTTCCTATAGAAGTCAGAGTAAAAATGCCCGGACCCGGATCAAAATCACATACTCCCTGGAACCAACCCGTTGTATATACATTACCAGATCCGTCTACTTCGATAGCGTTACATAGTCCGGTGGAGGGTCCACCAAATTGTCCAGCCCATTGTAGGCATTGGGTTTTAGCAGTCTGAAATGCCATTAAAGTGGCTATCAGAATAAAAAGTACTTTCATCAGATTATTTCTAGTTTTCATTTATGACGCTTATTAATAGTTGGTTTTAAAACTCGGATTCAACCTTTAATTCCATTTTGTGATAGTGATATTCATCCATCTTTCTATAGCATTTTAGTTGAAAATAAATTTCTTCTACTAATTCTCACTGTGTTTAGAAATTATGCGCCTTAACGTGCGGGCAGCCGCCGGCCGGGTATTACTTGGGTTGATTTTTGTATTCGTTTTTTCTTCATTTACTTTCGTTGTCGTTTACTTTGAATCACTTGGCCTACCTGGTTTCGGGTGCAGGTTTGTTACCGGGTGTTATTTTATTAGGCAATTTCAAGGCGACCATCTAAAAGTTCCACCGAGAAGTTGATTTTGGTCTTTAATGCATTAAAAACTTTAATGATAGTATCAATCCTGGCATTCTTAGTACTCCTTTCGAGCTTAGAGATTTGAGCTTTTTGAACGCCAACTAGTTTCCCCAATTCCTCTTGTGTGAGATGTCTTTCTTTACGAATCTGTTTTATCATCTCACCAAGAAGTTCCAGCCTGAGTTCATTTTCATATTTATCCCTTTCAGGGTTTCCGATCTTTCCTAATGCTTCATCCTTGAGCTGTTCAAGGGGGAAAACCTCAACTTTTTCATTTTTCATATCGTTACTTTTATTGATTTTTAAAATATCTCTTCATATCATCAATCGCTTTGTCAATTTCGTTTTTAGGAACTTTGTCAGTTTTCTTTATAAACCCATGGGTTGATATTACCAAGGTGTTCTTACCATCCCTCTTGTCCCAAAAGGCAAGCAATCTTATTTGGAACGATTTATATTTTACTCTGAATTCCCATATCTCATCATCTAATTTCTTAAATAGCTTTGGATCATTGGTAAACGATGCTTTGTCAACAACATAAAATATTTTCGTCTGAGTTTTCTTGTCCATGCTAAGGATAAACTCCTTTGCCGACTTTAAAAACACGACTGAGAACCGTTTTATCATAACCTTTTCATATTCGTTACAAAGATACGATGATGTTTCCTAAAAGGGAAACATATACTAGGAATATTTTTATAATAATACCCGGTAATGGCCCGCTTGCACCCGCCGGGGAGGGATTGCTTGGCCGAGAGTTTGTATTCGTTTTTTGTTCATTTACCTCTTATTCTGCTTGCTTTGAATCCTTTGGCCTACCTGGTCTCGGGTGCTGGCTTGTTAGTGCCAGACCCAATTAGAAGTTAATGAAATCCTGTGCCGTCATAGTAGCTATTTGTGCTTTTTTATAGTCCCTCAGATTTCTTGTAAGAAGGATTTCAATATCATTTTCAGTTGCACAGAAATATTGTATTGCATCCTCAAAGTCAGAAAATTCAGAATTTAATGCTAAATCAATAATTTTCTCATTTAAAGGTAAGACATGCACCACAAGCCTGAGTTTTCGCAAGGCATTTTTTGCTCCTTCAGATGAAAGTTGTTTTGAGAGCAGATAGTGAAGATTTGCTATTGATAATGCAGAAATGAATATTTTGATCTTCCCTTCATCAGCTTTTGTGAACAACTTAGCTGCTGCCTGATAGTGAGGGTCACGGTTGGCAAGCAGATCAAAAATAATATCGGTATCAACAAAGACGTCTGTTTTCATAAATATTTTTCATTAAGGTGTTTATGAAGTTCTTCTTTGCTGTTGAAATCTGTTGGTAAATGAATAATCCCGCTCAGTGATTTTACTAAAGGAGAGATTTCTTCGTTTTCTTCAGATTCAGAAGTGATAGCGGCTAAATAGTTCTCGATTATCTTAGAGAGACTTGTTTCATGATCTGCAGCATATTTTTTTGCCTGATCAATAACCCGCTTTTTTAATCTCAAGGTCAGTTTTGTATCCATGGTTATAATAGTTAGACGTACAAAGATACATTATTAATACGTACATGTCAAGTAAAAAGTAAACATGGGTTTGGCACTAACGGTCGGCAGTAGCCGCCGGGGCGGGATTGCTTGGTAAAGTGTTTGTATTCGTTTTGTCTTCATTTAATTTCTTTGTCGTTCACCTTGAATCACTTGGCCTGCATGGCTTCGGGTGCTGGCTTGTTATGTGTAATAGTTAATATTTTACAATTACTTGGTAATCATTAGAATTCTTTATTTTATCGTATATAGAAAGACAATAAAGTCCAGATGGGAATTTTGATAAATCGACAGAGGTTGTTGGCCTATCCGACATACTTTCAAAAAGTAATTTTCCATAAGAAGAATAAAGTCTAAGAATTTTTTCGCTTAAAGGGTAAATTTCAACATTAACTAAACCATCTGTTGGATTTGGGAATATCTTTACTTTAGTTTTTTTAGGTGATGTTATTGAAAGTGGATAAGTCACTACTATATTAGTGTCAAGCCAATCCACTTGATATCCCCAATTCTTCACAAACACCCAACAACGGAAATTTCCTGGCGTTACTGGATTCCCATGAATGATTCCATTAACTGTATCAAGCCAAAAGTTTTGCGGCATGATATGAGATGCCCATGTAACAGAGTCATTTGCGTTTGTATCTGTGCTACTTATGGGGAACTCATAACTCACCCCAACAAAGGCAGTGTCATAAGACTCATCCAAAATCTTAGGGTAGAATTCATCCATATAGCATTGATAAAATGGAGGATTCATATATATTAATGAATCATTTTCAGAGTAGCACAGTAACTCTCTAAATCCACCACAAAAACCAGTTACAGTATAGGCACTATTAAAAATGCCATATAAGCTACCTATTCCTTCAATCCATATATCATCTTCCTCTGGAAAGGGGCGATAAGCCCAACTAAGAAAATATCTTGTTCGAAAGTTATTGTTAATTGTAATTGAATCAATCTGATAACAAATAAGAGGAACAGCATAAGGGAATCCCATATATGTATTGAAAATAATGACTGTGTCATTAATAGATAAACTAAAGTCATAAATCATTCCCTCCTCGTTATTTAAATTTCGAAAATAGACTTCATGACTTAATGAATCTTCATGAATGAAACCTACGACATTCCAGTTTTGTGGTAGTGAATCAATAGATTCAAGGACTTTTAGATAATCTTTTGAATCAATTACCGTGTCTCCAAGAAATCTTATCGTGTGTGTATGACAAGCACAAACGATAAGCGTATAGCCACATGCGAGATTATTCCATTTTTTTATTGTATCTGCAATCTGATAGTTTGATTGACAATATATTAAGCTCAATGGAAATAAAAGAGAAATGAATAATACCGTTCTTTTCATCTTAAAAAACTATTACACATAACGTTCCGCGGGTTTAAGAAGTTCAGCAACATTTTTGTTTTTTTCTATTCGTTCTCTATCATCTCATCAGTATCACTTTCTCTGTCTTGCTGAATTTGCCAGATTCCAGTTTTATAAAGTAATGACCAGACCGAACCTTCTCTCCGTCCTGATTTGTCCCATCCCATCTAATAGTCCAATTGCCAGGCTCTATATTTCTATTTAGGAGTTCTTTGACCAGTTTCCCAGCGATGTCGTATATTCTCAAGGAGACCATCCCTTCTCTTTTAATGTTATAGTCACAGACAACCAAAGATGAATGGATTATGGTCGGTTTAACCGAGAGGCTAAAGAATTGAGGAATAGAAGATTGCGTCTCCTCAATACCAACTACAAATGAAACCTTGTAAATCTGCCGATAGCCTGTCGCATCCTTCTTCTCATACACAATCCAGTTCCCATCAGGCGACCACTGGGGAGCCCAATGGTTATAACTATCGCTTGTTAGTGCTGTCTCTGCTCCCCCTGCTGATGAAACCTTGTAAATCTGGCCGTAGGGTGTCACATCCCCCTTGTGATATACAATCCAGTTCCCGTCAGGCGACCACTGGGGAGACTCATGGTTATAACCATCGCTGGTCAGTGCTATCTCTATTCCTCCTGCTGATGAAACCTTGTAAATGTGGTAGTAGAGAGTCGCATCAGTCTTGGGATACACAATCCAGTTACCGTCAGGCGACCACTGAGGTTCCCAATGTTCATAACTATCGCTTGTCAGGGCGAGCTCTGCTCCCCCTGCTGATGAAACTTTGTAAATCTGGTGGTAGGTTGTCCACTTGCGATACACAATCCAGTTACCGTCAGGCGACCACTGGGGATAGTAATGTTCATAACCATCGCTGGTCAGTGCTGTCTCTGTCCCCCCTGCTGATGAAACCTTGTAAATCTCCCGGTTGCCTGTCGCATCATCATCCTTGTAATACACAACCCAGTTCCCGTCAGGCGACCACTGGGGCTCCCAATGGCAATAACTATCACTGGTCAGTGCTGTCTCTGTCCCCCCTACTGATGGAACCTTGTAAATCTGGTAGCTGTTTGTCGCATCCTCCTTGTTATACACAATCCAGTTCCCATCCGGTGACCACTGGGGAGACCAATGGTTATAACTATCGCTGGTCAGTGCTGTCTCTGTCCCCCCTACTGATGAAACCTTGTAAATCTGGTAGTGGGTTGTCGCATCCAACTTCATATACACAATCCAGTTCCCATCCTGCGACCACTGGGGAGCCCAATGGTTATAACTATCGCTGGTCAGTGCGATTTCCTGTGCCCACAGAGACACTGCAAGCAAAAATACACAAGCGAGAATCCCTGCCAACATCTTATAACGACTACTCATATCACACCTCCTTTGCAAGATAAATTTTGAACATTTCACCATTCTTCTCTTCTCTCTTTCTATCTTATTTAAAAAGAGTAGTTTCCTCTAAAATCCAAAAAACTTCTCATAATATCACCTCCTGTTTTTGTTGCTGAATTTCATATAACGGTCGGCTTTAAGTTTGCAAAGCGCAATAAACTGTTATAAATTTCCGGAAAGGAAACGGGTGAACTCTAACGTCCCGTAGAAATGATGTTCTTTTGCTGGCATTAGTCCCGTTTCCATCTCCGGTCTTGCAAGGACTTATTGGAATTTTAGGCTATTAGGCCTGTTTAAAGCGATAGCCCCGCAAGATTTAATGTATAACAATACCCATCAAAGCTATGAAAAATTATTCAGATTCTGTTGGTATCGATGTGTCAAAAACCTATTTTGATGCAGTTATTTTTAACCTTGGGATGCATCGGCGGTTTACAAATAACCGTTAGGGGTTTAATGGATTCAACAAGTGGGCCTTACAACAAGGCTACCGGTTAAACGATCTCCTGGTCTGCTTTGAGCATACAGGCTACTATTCACTTCGGCTATCGTTCTATCTTCATGAGAATGGGGTAGACTACTCCCAGATCCATGCACTTCATCTGAAACACTCTATTGGATTCAGGAGGGGTAAAAGCGACAAGGTGGATGCTAAGGACATTGCCCGTTATGCCTGGCTTAACAGAGAGGTGATTATCCTGTCGGTACCACCCACCCCAAACCTGATTAAGCTGCAACAGTTGAAATCAGTCCGAGATATGTTTGTCAGGCAAAGCGTGGCTTTACAGAATCAAATCAAGTCATTCGATGTGGTTGGTGATCACAAGGTCTCAGGCTCGGCTAAAAAAGCGTTAAAAGCGGTCTTGCGAAACCTGGAGAAACAAATCTCCAGGGTGGAGCAAGAGATCCGCGATGTTATCAAGTCAGATGATGAACTTCGGGATAATTATAGTCTATGTAGCAGCATCGTGGGTGTTGGGTTGGTAGTGGCATTGGAAATGATGATCCATACGCAAAACTTTACCTGCTTTGATTCGTGGCGCAAGTTTGCTGCCTATTGCGGCACAGTTCCTTATCCATATCAATCAGGGACCAGTATTCATGGCCGGCCTCGAATACATCCCGTTTGTGACCGAAGAATGAAGAGTTTGCTAACAATGGCGGCTATATCGGCTATACAGGCAGATCCCGAACTTAGGATCTTTTACCAGAGGCGTCTGGATGAAGGGAAACCGAAAATGAGCGTGATCAATATGGTTAGAAATAAGATTCTGGCAAGGATTTTTGCAACAGTGAACAGGGAAACTCCCTATGTGGTGCTATCAAAACATGCTGCGTGAAAAAAAGGTAAAAAAGTGTTGTTTTTTATCTTGGAATGCTTGCAGCCGACGTGCAGGAATTACTTGGTAAATTATTTGTATTCGTTTCTTCATTACTAAATCTCTATTCCGTTTATTTTGAATCACTTGGCCTGCATGGCTTCGGCTGCAAGCTTGTTAGGGGGCGTATAAATTAGTTTTTAATCCAATTGAATGTGTCGAACATTAGGTCAACCAATTTTCTATCTATACTGTCACATTGATCTTCTCTTAGTTGAAAAAGTAATGTCAATTCAATATTACTAAGATCTTGATTTCTTTTAAATACATAAACAGGGCCTCTAATTGCAGAGGCTTTAACAACTCCTCCTTTTTCATACTTAGTATTTGTGACATATATGTAAAGTTCATTTCCAATAATCCCATTTCTGTTTTTGAATGTTTTATTTAATGCAACACTATCACCATAATAACTCTCGCCAGGTCCATCAGCCGAATATAATAATCGAGCCCGATATTCGATCCAATCATTATATGTCTGAGGATCCACTTTCATTAAATAATCATGAGCGGGATAAAAATTTGCAGAGAATGGGTGTATAGGATACATCTTGGTTCCATTCATTTCCTTATAAAAAATCCCACATTCGTTTTTAATAAAATATATTGTGGGGTAACTTATAGAGAAATTTGCATTTGTGCATATAGATTTCTTCCATTGGGTGGTATCAAAGATAGTCTGGGCATCTACTTCTATTTGAAATGATATAAAAGAAAGGATAAAAATGTAAAGTAATGTTTTCATATCCCTTTCGATATTTATATGCCCCCTAACGGTCGGCCTGCACCCGCCGGGGAGGGTTTACTTGGCCAAGAGTTTGTATTCGTTTTTTGTTCATTTATTTCCTTTGTCGCTTACTTTGAATCACTTGGCCTACCTGGTCTCGGGTGCAGGCTTGTTAGTGCCCCATTAAAATAAAAAGTTTACTGTCCTTTTCCTGTTCGCTAAGAAATTGTTAATGGATGACTACCATCTTTTTTGTTTCGACTTTATCATTTGCTTGAATACGTAATAAATATATTCCGCATGCTAAATCTGAAACTTCCAAATTGATTTCATATTTACCCGCTGGCTGCCTCATTATATACGTTGATTTAACAATTTCCCCTGAGACTTGAAAAACTTGAAAGGTGACCTTACTGGGTGATTCAAGATTATATAATATAGTTGTACTTCCTCTACATGGGTTGGGAAAAACAGTCAAAAAACTTTCTGATGGATTTGTAATTTCGTCCTGAGATACTGGAAAATAATCGCTTGGCATATAAAGAATTGATCCATTTCCTCCGACAATATATCCTGTGTCTATGTTGAAAAAGAATAAGTCCCGTAGGTAGTTTGAAGTAATGAAATTCCCTCCATCCCAGGTATTCCCACCATCTGTTGTTTCCCACGTTTGATTATAGCCAAGAACATAGCCGCTGTCTTTGTTTATGAAAAAGACTTTATTGCCTGGAAAAGAAAAGTTAGGTAGTTCTGTCCAACTGTAACCCCCATCATTTGTTTTTAAGACCCTTGATCCTGAGCTAATCATATAGCCAGTGTTTTGATCAGGGAAACAGATTGATTTTGAATATATTGAGTCGAAGGTGCAAATGCTATTCCAAATATTTCCCCCATCTAGTGTCTTCCATATTTTAATCCCATATCCTGCACTAGGAGGTAGATTCTTTAGGAAATAACCAATTTGGGGAGTTGGAAATAATACAGACTGAAAATCACCGATTGTATCATTCATAACCTCTTGCCATGACAAACCTCCATCCAGAGTCTTTATTACATACGTTTTCCAGTTTGACCAATCCAAATTGTTCCCAGTCAAATATCCTTCGGTGGTATTTTTAAAATAAATGGATAAGGGGTCTATCGTAAAGCCTGTATTTAAAGATTGCCAAGTTTCACCTCCATCTAACGTTTTTATAACTATACCTTCATGGGTAGATGTGGAATTATCAACAAGTGATCCGGCTAAATATCCAACATTGGCATTAAGAAACTCAATACAAGATAATAGTGTGTCAGGTGGGTTACCGTTATTTGTCAGTTGAAGGATAACGGACCAATGGTAACCGTCAGTTGTTTTCAGCAGTTCTCGTTTTCCCCAATATTCTCCTAAAATATATCCGGTTGATCGACTTGTGAAATCGATATCTTTAAGATCTGTCAATGAAACTTGACTGGATAGGGTGTCGATTGTTACCCCAAAATCAACTGTTTTACTTAATACAGGCCAGTGATAGAATTCTCCGCCATGAACAAAATATGCAGTATTTGCATCTGTAAAAGTCAAACGTGTTGCAAGAAATAATGGCTCAATCTCATCCCAATTTTGTCCACCATCGATCGTTTTTAATGCAGTTGTTGAATAACACAGCATGATGCCTGAATCGGCTGACGAGAATGCAAGGTCAACTGGGCTAGGTATGAACTCACTAAGGATTGTCCATGTTTCTCCTTCGTCAATTGTTCTTACAACAATGCCCCCAGAACTATATCCAGCAATATAACCTAGAGAAGATGTTGGGAAGGAGATAGAGTTCAAGTAAAGTGAAGCAGGGAGTCCTGTCGATACATCATACCAAATGGAACCACCATCGTTTGTCTTTAATATTGTGGTGCCATTTCCAACGATAAATCCAGTATGGGAGTTCGTAAACAAGATTCTATTTATATCGTTTTGCACTCCTAGGTTTTGTATTGCCCACGTCGTTCCACCATTCAATGTTTTCAATAATAACCCATCTTTTCCCCCTGCAAATCCAACCGAATTATCAGCAAAGTACACCGTTAGTAATTGACCCAATGAATCGCTAAAAACCAGATCCCATGTTTCACCACTATCTTGTGTCCGAATGATTTTTGTAGCTGAAGTATATCCATATCCTGTCACGGCAAAACCAAGATTTTCCGATGCAAAATATATATCACTCAACTCATCTTGGATACCTGAATTCAGAACTTGCCAAGTTGAGCCTGCATCCACTGTTTTTAATATCGTTCCTCCTGCACCCACAACATAGCCAGTAATATTGTCCACGAAATGAATATTTGATATTTCATTCCCTTGGGGCAATGGATTCTGCCATTGCCATTGAGCATATGTCTGTGTGGAGACAAAACACAAAAGAAGGCAAATGGCTTTGATAGCTCTCATAATGATCTTTTAATGGGCACTTACGGGCGGCCTGCAGCCGACGTGGCGGTTCAAATGGATCTTATGTTCGTATTCGTTTCTTCATCATTTATTTGTATTACGCTTACTTTGTATCACTTTGGCCGACATGATCGGCTGATGGCTTGTTATGCACCGGGCGGTTCTTGGCTGCAAGCCCCTCTTCGGGCTTGCAGAATAGATCATTCCCGTATACATCTAACCGAAAATGCATTGGCCCGATAGCTGGGATAATATGACACTGAGTAATTATTTCCGTTCAATCCGTGGCTCCACGCCTTATAAGGTCCATGAGACGTTGAACTCCACATAATTGACGCAAAATCAGCGAATCGATGGCTTTGGTTGAAAAATTCAACGCCTGTCAATAAGATATTAAAACCTGAATATCCCGTG
>Ga0268280_1001550_pt1 | contig 15234 bp, 14 predicted proteins | sample saktaG_9_FD_190139 | JGI IMG/M metagenome (GOLD analysis project Ga0268280, IMG submission 190139) | Saline water microbial communities from Sakinaw Lake, British Columbia, Canada - sak_2011_5_24_40m | ecosystem: Environmental > Aquatic > Non-marine Saline and Alkaline > Saline ... | reverse complement strand
ATATTTGGACTTCTCTAAAAACAAAATTAAGCTCAACAGGTGTTTTTGGGCGCCACCAAGTTCCAACTTTGTAATAATAAAGAGAATGTTGATCTTACGCATATTTAAAAAGTAATCTAAACTTATAGCAATTAGAAACTTAAGCCGAAACTACCAAGCCCGCAATTACCCACCAAATAAAAGATACTTCCGGAAGAAAAAAAGTAAAATCTATAAAATTGTGAAATAATAACATGACCAGCGCCACCATTAATCCCCTAAGCATAGCGCTATCTTTTGCTTGCTTGATTCTTGCATATCCTATCTTTATTATAGTAAAAACCACAGCTAAAAAACTAATAAATCCCAATACTCCCGCCTCTGCCCAAATTTGGAGATATGAGTTGTGCGCATAGCGGCTTGCAGCGAGGCTAAAATTACCCAAACCTACTCCGGCAATAGGATGAGCCATAATTACGCGCAAAGCTCCTTGCCAATAGTTTATGCGCGCAAGAATAGAAAATACAGGTTGAGCATGCTCTCTTGATGTTATTTGCCTTATAACGAAAATTAAAACTATTGTTAACGCTAACAATCCTAATAAAAAAACAGCCTGCTTCCTCTTTGCCGAATCTTGCAAACAAAAATAGACAATCAGCCCTAAAAATAAACTCAAAAAAGCCCCTAATGATTTTGTTAACAATAATGCGCATAATATGGGAAAGATAAGCCAGGTGTACTTCTTATCAATCAACAGGAGCATCAGGATCATAATCAAATAACCACCTAAGATATCCGCAGTAACAAAGGGAAAGAATACCCGCTTGGGTTGTAGGTAATCAAGGGCGAAATCAGAGTTAATATTATTCTGATGCATATATTCTAGAAGATGCCGAAATCCGAAAAAATACTGGTAAATCGCCAATAAACTGATTATGAAACCTGCGTATATAATGATATTGATGATTTTTAGTTTAGTTTCTCTTGCCGCTGAGGCAAAAACAATTAAAAGGAGTACGCCAATTATATACTTATAAAGTTCATTAACGGTATTAAGCCTATCCTGCGAAAAGAAAACAGAGATAACCAGCGATATGCAGAATATAATTAGTGGAAGTTTTAACGGTTTAAGCCCTTGTCGATCAATACCGTGACGTATAATATATAACCCCAAAAACAACATTAAACTATAAGAATACACCATATTTGTGTAGGGAAAAGCTAAGGATGAAATAAAAGGACGGATAAATATTAATGTTAGAAGGATGAGCGGCATTATGTTATAATTTTACCTAACAATGCCAGAGATGTCAACACAATCAGTCAGTATCATAATTATAACGGCGGGTAAAAACAGCCATCTACAGGAGTGCCTTGACTCTGTAGGGCAATTGTCTCCTGCTCCGCTAGAGACGATATTAATTGATAATTCCCTCAACAGCAGTTTTTTAAAATCATTAAATTTCAATCGCAATTTCGTAAAAACTTACTCTGGGTCAAATAATCTATTTTACTGTGACGGGCTTAATAAAGGCATTAAGATGAGTAAAGGTGAATTTATTTTATGCCTTAACGACGATGTAAAATTAGAGAGAGATTTTATCCAGCAAGCAATGCGCGGCTTCTTGATTAATGAAAGAATCGGCATGGTCAGCGGTAAAATTCTGCGTCTGGATGGCCAGACCATAGACAGTACGGGATTATTCTTAACTCTTTCGCGCACAGCCAAAGAACGGGGTTACGGATGTAAAGACTCATGTCAATTTAATAATAAAGGTTACATATTCGGAGTTAATGGTGCAGTTGCTTTTTACCGCAAAAAAATGCTCGATGATATTAAAGAAGCTCAATTATATTTTGATTCCCGTTTCCGCATGTTTTATGAGGACCTGGATATCGCTTGGCGCGCTCAAAATCATGGTTGGAAAGGATATTATATTCCATCCGCATTGGCCTATCATGCCAGAGGGTTGAGCGTAAGAATAAATAAAGGGCTTAATAAAAAGGCCGCACGTTTATATCTTAACGATGAACTGCACTTAGACCTGATTAAAAACCGCTATCTAACCATAATCAAAAATGAATCCTGCGCAGGCTTCATTTTACATCTTCCCTTCATTTTATTATATGATTTGTTGATCTGGAGTTTTATTATCTTTTTTAAATTTAGTCTGATAAAAAAATTTATTTCTTGTTCGGGGATTTTAAAATCTGCCCTGATCAAAAGGGCTAAGGGCGAGAAGCATGCTTTAATTTAAAGATTTCATCATCGATAAAACTTTCTCCGGAAGAAAGCTGCTTTGCTTTCTCTAAACTTGCTAATGCTAAATCCGGCTTTTTCATTTTTTCATATATTTTAGACATTGTAAGATACGCCTGCCTATAGCGCGGATACGCAGAAATTAACTTTTCTGCCATTGCCTGCGCCTGGAGCGATTTACCGGCACCATTTAATGCATATGCATAATTATTCAACACCATAGGATTAAGAGGATCAACTTTAATTTTTTCCTGGTTATATTGCACTTCTTTTTGATATTCAACCAGCGCCTGATTAGGCAAGTTTAAAACAATATAGATATCCGCCAAATCATTGTGTAAATTAGGATAATCATCTTTTAATTCACTCACTCTTCTATATTCCGCAATCGCTTGATCAAACATCTTAGCGTCACGATAAACACTCGCCAAGCTATAAGCATACTCTAGGTTATCTGGAGCGAGGCTAACTGCCTTTCTTAAATAAAACAATGACTCGGAGTAACGTTCAAGGCGCATCAATAATAAACCTAGCTCATGATAACTAGATGCACCCTGGTTATCGAAAGCCACAACTTTTTGCGCGTAAAAAACTGCTCTTTCAATATCCCCCTCTTTGAGATAAATATCCGAAAACAGTTTGTAGGCATAATGGAAATCTGAATCCATAGCCAAGCACTTGTTCAGATTTATTTTGGCATTAGCATAATCTTGGCTGAAAAAATAATAATAACCCAAAGTATAATAGGCAAATGCGGTACCGGGGCATTCTGTAAGAACATTTTCCAACATGGAAATTGCTGCTTTAGCCTTCTGCGCCAGGAACAACTCTGTGCTCTTATTTAATTTATTGGCAAGATAGGAAGAACAGCAACTTTCTAAAGATTGTTTTATTCTTTCATCTGCAGGATTTTCTTTTTGCCCCCGGGCCAAAACTTGCAGCGCTTCTTCATAATCGCCTTGCAAATCATAGATATAAGATAAAGATGCGTAAGCTCTAAAGCAAGACGGATTAATATTAAGCACCTTTTTGTATTCCTTTGCTGATGCCTGATAGTCTTTACATTCTAAATAAACGCCAGCTAATCCAAGGTGCGCCATCCATGCCCGAGGATTAACCCTAATGGAATTTTCGTAAGAAGCTACTGCCTTTTTGTAAAACTGCTGTTCAAAATAATAATTACCTTGATTACAAAAAAATGCCCCTAATTTACTCCAGCCCAAGAATATAAAGACCCCTAATAAAATAACAAATAACAAATATGTAATTATTTGCTTCATGGTTATATTTTTTCGGCTACCCTTTTACCATCAAGTATGGCATCTTCCATAGACATATACTGCCATGCGCCATATCGGCCGCAGGCGATTATTTTATGCTCTTTAAAAAACTCCATAATCTTATCTCTTGCTGATTGATACGCATGGTCATAAATCGGGTATCCGTATTTTATATCGTTTATATCTCTAAGCAGTACTTTATCCGCCCGGTAAAGTATGCCTACTTTTTTTAAATCATTTTCAATACGTAAAACAATGTTTTTTTTATCTATCGGGCGCGCCGCCGAATAAGAAACCTCCGCATAAAGAGAGCTTTGATTTTTCTGCACCAGGTCGCTTGAAAAATTATGGGGAAATCCAATTCTAAAAAAACTTATATCTTTCTCGGGAAAATAAACCCAATGCCGCCTTAAGTGGTCTTTTTTTCTCACGCCCAAATTCAGATTAAAAATAGAGTTCCATTTTAATCTTTCAAATGAAGTTTTAATCTCTCTCGGCAACCCTTTAATTAAACGGGGTATCTCAGGAAGAGCAACCGTGTTAATCAAAACATCAAATTTATAGGTGCGGCCTGAATCAACTCTGATAATCTTTTTCTTCAGGTCTATTCCTACGACCGGACAATTAACCTGAATATTTCTAATTTGTTTAGCGAAAGCCAGAGGAACCTGATTTATCCCGCCTTTTTTAGGATACCAAAAACAGGCATTGTATCCGACTTCTCTCTTGCTTTCGGCAACCGCTCCCTCAATTACCTGGATCAATGATGGCACAGGAACAAAGTCTTTAAGCCAATCGCAAATTAGTTCTTCCGGCTTAACTGTCCAAAACTTAGAATTATAGGGAACCATAAAATGCCTGGCGATACCTTTACCAAAGGTTTGATTTATCCATTCTAAAAAATCGCGCTTTCTTTTATGGTTAACTCTGCCGGCTTTATAAGCCTCGGTAATTCCCAAAAGGCATTCTTGATTAACTTGGGGGGGTAATCCGTAAAGATTCGCCTGAAATGGATAATGAATATACCGGTCAAAAGAATGCACTAAGGCCTGCCGTTTGTGTGCTGCAAGATTTTTTCCAAGTAGGCTTTTAATCAAACCAAAAGTATAAGGATTCCTAAAATGTAAGAGATGCCCATCGTAATCAAAGGTAAATCCTTTAATTCGCTTGGAACGGCAAAGGCCGCCCACTTCGGATTCTTTTTCAAAAATCAGGCAATCTTGGCCTCTTTTTTGTAAATGCCAGGCAGCGCTTAATCCCGCCAGCCCGGCACCCATAATAATAATCTTTTTTTTAGTCATGCGTTTAATTGATTCTGCTTACCCTGTTGGCCACTTTCCTGATTTTTTTTACCCGGGGAACTTTTTCTTTTCTTATTTTAACCGTAAAACTAATTTTTATAAGTTATTTTTTAAAAAGCATATCCGCTAACCCCTGAATAATATTAACTACCGCCGTCTTAAAAGCAAACTTTGGCTGATCCAACGTACCGCTTAATTTAATTACGCCAAATATACCGCCCTTACCAATAATTGCGGTAGTCACATCCTTAAATGTGCCACTTAAAGGAACCAGCTCGCTTAATATCTCCACATCTAAAGCCCCTTCTAAAGAACGATCAAAACCAATCTTTAGGGGGCCGCTAAGATTAACAATGTTGCTGGTTAATTTAAAATTATCCGTATTAACAAATTTATTCTTTAACAAAAAATCGCAAGTACATCCTGTAAATTCAATATTCCCCAAATCCTTAGCTAATAACAATTTGCCTAAACCCTGAAGTAAATTCAAATCCCCCAGCCTTCCCTGGCTAACCGCAAAACTACCCGCTCCATTAATTTTATTCAAATCACTGCCCGCCCCATTAAGTTTAACTTCTCCCAAGAAAATTCCAAAGATATTCTTTTGTTTAGACGGCGTATCCAGTATAAGTTTTTCTAACTTTATTCCACTGGCTCTTAACTCCAGCCGATAAGCAAACTCAGTAGTATTAAGGCTCAACGCGCCGGAACCTTCAATCATTCCATCATAAAAAACCATCTGCATAGCGGGGATCTTAGCAATGCCTAGTTCTTGTAAATAATCCAAGGATAAATCCGCTGCCTTTAAACCATACAAAGAAAAATTACTACTCGTAGATTTTGCCTGTAAGTAGCAGTTCTTAAAATCCCTAACCGATCCGCTTAAGCTAAATTGCGTATCCAACTGGCCTGAAGGCGAGCTCGCTTTTATCCCCGGATAAGCTTTTTCTAATAGCTTATTTAAATTATTCAACTCCAGATTAATTGTACCGGTTAAATCCACTTGCGGTTTAGCCGGATCAGATTGATCAATCTCTCCGCTAACTAAAAACTGCGAATCAAGATATTTACCTTTAAGCTGAGCAAGCTTAATTTTCTTACCCACTAGATCAAAATCTCCGGCCACGGATAGATCATCAGAATAAAGTTTTAATTTTATCTGCGGGGCAGTAAAATTATAAAACGTTCCGCTACTCTTGTAATTTACTCCCTGATATTTAAATTTCGTGTCCAACCAGCTTAAGCCCTGTTGACTAAATTCAACTCTGGTGCTGATATTTTCAATCGGGCTATCCACCTTATCCAGCTTTAAACCTGCGCCAGATAATACCAAGCTGCCCTGCGCTACCCAAGCGCCCTGATGGTCCGGATGCATTTTTATAAACAAAGCCGCTTTACCGCTGGCCGCATCAACCAGGGAAAAATTAAATTTATCTTTGGCAATCGAAGGTAGAATGCTAAGATCGAAATTCGTATCGATACTTAACATGCGGGTGCTAAAATCTTTAATCCCCAGCTTAATCTCAAAACCCACCCCTAAAAACTCCGCTTTTAAATTATCCGCAATTAAAGAATTCTGATTAAAAACAAACTTTCCATTCAAATTCTTTACCTGGCCTAAAAACCCTAACCCGGTAATATCCGCCTGATGAATATCACAAACGCCGTTAAACTCAAGTTTTTTAGTTTCTAAATTATACTCAATTTTACTTTGCAGGCTCGAATTTAATCTAGCTTTTAAATTATCCTTTGCCAAAACCAAATTCTCGCCTCGAGTGGTAAGTTTAACTTGCAGCATTTTATTTTTAAAATCAATCTGGGCCTGCAGGTCTATTAATCCGTTAACCGAATCGCCAAAATCTCGATAATAAGCACTAAACTCGCTAGTGGATAAATCCTTAAGTGCAAGATTAACCGCTAACTCCTGACTTAAAATTTTATATTCACCGGAGGCATGGATAAAAACCGGAGATTGACTAACGAGTTCCGCGGAGAGATTAAACTTTAATTTTACCGGTAAACCCAGCTGTAAGCTAAGCTGGATATTTTTGATTTCTTTTTTTAACTTATCCGCCAAGGTATCATCCTGAAAAACAATATTACCGTTGGAAATGGTAAGTTTAAAAACCGTAACACTAAAATCTGTCTTTTTCCCCGCTGCCGGGGCAGGAATAAAAAAATCCTGCAAATTAAAACTGTTATCCAGACGGCGCTTTAGATAAATATACGGAGCATTAAGATTTATACTAGGAATGATAATCTGCTTCTTGAAAATCGGCCAAATAAAAATAGTGCAGGTTGCCTGGCGCGTACTTAAAATCACATTCTGGCTATCCGAAATCACCAGGTCACGCAAAACCAACCCTTTAAAGAAACTGAACTCCAGAGATTTTAAAGTGACATTCTTACCGGTCTGTTGGACGAGCGTAGAAACAATCAATGCTTTGATTTTTTTCGGCAGGAGTACTTTATTTAGATATACGGTGGCAGCAAAAAGGATTAAAAATAAGATTAAAACGATTATAATAAACTTTTTCATTTGGGGGATTTAATTAGCTTAGCCGCTAACTGCCAAGCCTCTTTCCTGTTCTTAATCTTACCGATAGCCTGGGCCTCCTCTAACTCCATGAGCAGTTTACCGATCAAAGGCGAAGCCGGCAATTTAAATTTATCCATCAAATCATTGCCGTTTAATAAACGCACCAATTTGGTTTCATCTTTCTGCTTTAATAATTTACGGATCAAGGACTTGACGGTTTTCTCATGGCGCAGGCGTGAGAACGCTGTAGTCTGTGGCCCTTTAGTGGCACGCTGATCAGCCAAAGATAACAAGAGCACAGCTAAAGCGTCGTTACCGGTATCGCGAAAATAGCGAAAAATCGCTCGCGCCGTGGGATGCGGATTATTCGCCAGATACCCCGGCCTTAAATGCCAGAGCACAACCTTCTCTAAAACACGGCCTTCATCATTAGATAATTTTAATCTGCGCGAAATTATGCGCGTTAAACCTAAGCCTATTCTTTCGTGGCCATGAAAAATAATTTTTCCTTTTTCCCTACGCAAGGCTTTAGGCTTGCCGATATCATGCAAAATACAAGCTAGCTTTAAAAGGCTGGACCTTCTACGCAAACCCGCGACCTCCTCCTGCAAATAATCATCTATCAGAAGGGTCTTTTTAGCCCCCTTAATGATCAGTTCAAATTGGCTCAAAGTTTCTAAGGTATGCTGCCAAACATCCAGATGATGATACGGCCCCTGCCCAATCCTACGCATGGGTTTGATTTCCGGGAAAATAATCTCTAAAATCTTTAGCTTATCCAGGCTGACTAAACAAGTATAAGCCGTAGAGCTATCCAAGATCTTAAATAATTCTTCACGAATACGCTCCCCGGATACCGCACTAATCCTGTTTTTTTCTTTTTTCGCCAAACGCAATGTTTCTTTATCTATACTAAAGCCGAGTGCGCAGCTAAAACTAAAAGCCCGCAGAATTCTTAAGGGGTCTTCCTTAAAAGAACCGGGGCCGCTAGCCTTAATTATCTTAGCCTTAATGTCCGCTCTGCCGGAATACGGGTCAATAATAAAAGCATCTAAATCTTGATGTCCGAACACATCCCCCAAACCTAAGGCCATAGAGTTTATCGTAAAATCACGATGCAACAGGTCTTTTTCTAAAGTCGCGGCGCGAAAATCCGAAAAATCAAAGGTATGCATCTTACCGTTTATTTTCTTGACTAAACGACAAGCAGCATGTTCTTCATCCAAAACCACGCAAGCGCATCTTAATTCTTTAGCAAGTTTTGCGGCAAATTTTAAAGCACCGGATTTTAAACAAAAATCAAAATCCGGATTTTCCTTGTTTCTAGCTAAAATTAAATCCCGCAGTGCTCCACCCACCAAATATAATTTTACTTTTTTTATTTTAGCGAAATTATAAATCGGGTTTAAAATATTTTCGTCTTTTAGGCTAAATTTAAGCATAGATTTAAATCAAGGGGACGGTTCAATTTTTTAATAGATTGCAATGAAAAAATAGAACCGTCCCCTTTATTTTAAGGCTTCTCTTTATTAAACAGCTCATACTGATTGATAATCTCATCTTCAACCAAGATCGGGGCATGAAACCTCACTGCCAAAGCAATACTATCACTTGGCCGGGCATCAATGGTCTTCAAGCTGCCGCTGGCAGTTTTAATAATAAGCTTCGCATGAAAAGTATTCTCTTCTAACTTATCAATAATGACTTTCTCCACAGTCGCCCCAAAATCCTGAATGATCATAAAAATTAAATCATGGGTCAAAGGACGCGGAGGATTAAAACCGCTGATCTTTAATTTTATGGCTGAGGCTTCATTCAAACCAATGACAATCGGTAGAACCCTAGTGCCCCCCTTTTCCTTTAAGGCAATCAGCTGATCATGCCTCTTCTCATCAATTACAATCTTACTTAACTCCATCTCAATCATTATGGCTCCTCTATATTCTAGGTAAGCATAAAAATGTACATGTTTATTAGTATGCATTATAAGGCTTGGCGGGGATATTTACAAGAAAATTCAGAATAGAGTTGATAAAATATTGATCCGCTGCTCCCGGAATTCCACGGAATCCCCCAAGCGCAGCTTGCGGCGGATACGGTTTTCAACTTGGCCGTTGACTTTGACCGCGCCCGACTGAATAATTTGCTTGGCCTCTGCGCCGCTAGCCACCAGCTCCAACGTTTTAAGCAAATTATCCAGCTCAATAAATTCAGATTTTAGTTTAAAGTCCATATTTAAGTGCCTTTATTTTCTAAATTTAAACACCGGGTGTTTAACAATAAGCCTTAAAGCTTTTTGAAGTAAGCTAATACCTGGCTCTTTACGATGCCAGGGTGAGGCGCCTGAAGGATGCGGCAAAGGAATAAGATCAAAAGAATATCCATCGCAGGTTACTGCCATTTTTCGGCCGATGATTTGGTCAAGTTTTTGCAAAGGGATAAATTGAGCAATTGCCAGCTTGCCCACCGGAATAACCAAATCCGGCTGTAGAATATCTAATTCACGTTTAAGCCAGGCAGCGCAATTGCACACTTCTTGCGGCGACGGCACCCGATCCCCACCCGTGGGATTTTTTCCGGGAAAACAGCGGCACACTGCCGCCATATATATAGAAGCGCGGAATTGTTCTTCACTCATTCCCGCAGCTGTACTAAACCAGCCAAAAAGAGTCTTACCCGCAGTCCAGGCAAACGGCCGCCCCAGCTTAGGCTCCTTATCCCCCGGCGCCTGGCCCACCAGCAAGATTTTACTTACCACCGCTCCGCCACTGACCACCGGCGGATACATATGCCGACACTTCCGGCACTGCCGCAATTTTTTAACATGTGCGATGAGTTTTTTAGCGATAGCTTTATTATTTCTGCAAATCTCTGTCATCGATATAAAATTTATGGAGCATTCTAAAAAACTTATGACCGTTTCTATTAATCAAAACCCGAAACATCACTTTCCTATCTAATTCTAAAACTTGGCCTTGAAAATTCTCCATTATTTGCAAAAGAAAAAGATGTCGTATGGAATTCCTGATCACTAGCCTGTCTAATTCTGAAACTATGCTTTGAAAATTCACCATTATTTGCACAAGAAAAAGATGTCGTATGGAATTCCTTATCACTATCCTCTCTAATTCTAAAACTTGGCTTTGAAAATTCACCTGTATGAGAATTAATGGTAAAAGAAGGTTTAGAAAAAACACCTCTTGGTCCGGTTAAGCTAAAAGAGAGTTGGGTAAATTCTCCTGCGAAAGCAACTGATAGTAAACAAAACTGACAAAGCAAAACTATTACGATATTAATTACTTTTTTCATTTCTCCCCTCCATGCTTCTTTAAAAAACTAGGGACCGTTTCTATTTATTAAAACCCAAAACGCGCCTAGTTTTTCAAACTCAATTTCTAAGTTTCTTCCATTGTGCTACGTCATCGGAGAACTGACTCGAGATATTATTTCGACTAACTATATCCTGCGTGATCTTATCTATATCCTTGCATAAAAGAATAATCATATCTCTATCTTCAGACTCAAAAACAATATTTTCTTCCTGCGTATCTTCTATTAGCTTAACAAATTGCTTAAACGAATCAAACTCCTGACCATTGACTTTAGTGATTATTTCGTATCCACGGTCATGATAACCGATATTAATTTCATCTGGAAGGACTTTTAAGAGAACAACAATCTCTTTTTTACGTTTTTCGTTCAAACTACCTAAACCACTATTATAATAAACAAAGGACAGGGGTGGTAAATTATCCTTACTGACCAACGCGTTGATTAAATCCGTGCTTAATACCGTAAAAATTAGGCCCCCATAAATATAAAACGACGGTTTTTCAGTATAATTTGCAATCTTCACCAAATCCGAAATTGATTTTAACGGAATTTTCAGAATGCTTACCTTACTTTCGCGTCGAATTTTCAACACAGCTGTTCCGCCGATCTTTTGCATGTTAATCAAGTGCATCATATCTAAACGCTCATTATTCCTAAAGGCAAATGTGGCGTCATCACCGATGGCAACCCCATTTACCTCAAGAATTATATCGCCCTCTTTCAAAAAACCATCCGCAGAAGAAAACGGCAGTATGCTATACACTAAAACTCCTCCCGTATCATCTACGACACCATAATGCTTACGCAGGGCCTTATTCTCAGTATTACTAAAAAGAACGCCCAAATAAGGAAAACCTGCATATTGGCTGCCTTTTAAATCCTGCAAAAAATGATTAATGATCGGCGTAGGAATTATATAACCAATATTTTGACTATTCGACATTCCCTGCATTACAATCCCCACGATCTTACCGTTATTAATTGCCGGGCCGCCGCTATTACCAGGGTTGATTGCCGCGTCAATCTGTACTCCCAATAAACTTCGGTCGCTGTTGACGTAATCAATATCTTCTATGCGCGAGACTACACCCTGAGTAATAGAAAGTTTATCCCCTCCCATCGGAAAACCAATTACGCTAACCGTATCCTGAAGATCAGGCAACTCTCCGATTTCTAAAGGTAAAACCCCATTAAAAAATTCAGGATCTTCCACGCGCAAGGTTGCCAGATCACAATCATTTCCAACCGTCTCAACCTTGGCTATATACTTTTTTTGGCTCGATTCCCTGCGTACTTGTATAAAAGTATTATGGTTCACTACATGGGCATTAGTCAGAATACGCTTACCCTGAATAATACATCCGGAGCCGGTTATTTCTTGAACCCCTCTAGATTGCCAGGGATTAACGTAATCTATGGTGTTGCGGGTTGCAAAAATCTTGACTACGGAATCAGTTTTAAAATCCGCCGCAGCGGCGCAAACTAATAACGCCTTAGCCAAAAAAAACATAAATCCAAAAATTATTAACCCTGCTCTCACGATTATCCGTTTACTCTTGATCTTCTCCATTACACCTCCAAACAACTCCCCCTGCCGTTATTAAAAAATTAAGCTTTTCTTACTCTACGCTCTTTCTTCCTTCGGTATACTTACAAAAATCGCAATCCGGATTACTTACCGGTATTATATCGCTAATTAAGCATTTATGGATATCTAATATTACTCCCTCGATCCAACGATCATCACCGACATAAGGTATGATCTTGATTTTAAAATCCAGCTTCGCCCCGAATTCATCCCGATCAGTTAATCCGTTACAATACACAAAATAACCGGTTGCCGAGACATTAAAAGTATTCCTCCGGAACAGCCACTGATATATCTCCATCTGCCGCTTATAGGAGATCTGCCAATCCGCGTCGATATTCACCTCATCTTCCTTAGAAGTACTTTTATAATCGACGATAAATAGCTGGCCATCCGCAGCAACCCAAAGATCATCTATTCCTCCGCAAAATAAAAGATTAGTCGCTTTATGCAAATACTCAATTCCGCCATGCAGGGCATCTCTCCAGGTGTCCATCTTTGCATGCTTAAAAGGCACCGCCTTGATCCCGCTGGCCTCCATCAAAGGATGAGCTATTTGCTTTTCCCGATAAATATCAAATTCTTTTTTTAATAACTTATCCACCGCGGAGTTTAAAGAAAACGGATACCCCGGCGGCTGCCCTACTCCTAACCTTCTATCCAGGTAGAAGCACCGCGGGCAATTCATGAACAGTTCGATCTTAGAGCGGCTTAATCTAAAGGGAGTTTTGCTCTGAGGATCGAATAAATATTTTGTTTTTCTACCGGTATAATATTTAGACATTTTCTTGCGTCATTCTGAGGCCCGCAGGGCCGAGGAATCTAAAATAACCTGGAATCGACCCCATAAGTTTTATAATAAATCCATAAATCTGTTTCTAAATTCATGCACTCTGGCATCAAAAATAATGTCGCGGGCATTTACCGGCCGTTTTAAAACAATGCCTTTCAAGGAAGTGCAGCGGCTAAGGCCAACGTATACCTGGCCATGCGTAAAAGCTCCCGCTCCCAGATCAATAACAATATTATCAAAGGTCTGGCCCTGGCTCTTATGAATAGTAATTGCCCAGGCAAGTTTTATCGGATATTGTTCAAAGGTACCGATTGTCCTTTCTTCAATTTTATCTTCCTCTCGATTATACTCGTATTCAATCTTTTCCCAACTTGATTTTTCTACCTCATGAATACTCCCATTTATCGAAACTTTTATAATCTCCGCAGATAACCCCACGATCCGGGCGATCGTGCCATTGACCCATCTTTTATCCGGATCATTTCTGATCAAAATGATCTGTGAGCCCTTCTTCAGCCTCAAACAATGCTCTCCCGGATATGCCGATGCATTAAATTCCTTAGTAATCGCGGCTTCATATTGATATTCTTTACCGGGCAGGCCGGCTAATCTTTCTTCATTTACCGCGTTGGCGCGGCTATTGGTCGTCGTCAAAATAACGCAATGCTTAGAATCTCTAGGAATAGTTGTTCTTACTCGCTTATTGAGTAAATCCAGGTCAGTATTCTTTTGCGTTTTATTGCGAATCTTGTTCAGCAAAGCAATAAATTGGGTGTCTGATTGACGGTAATTTTTGCTCAATTCCACATAGCGCAGCCTCAGTTTATTAAAAACCTTGGCGCTAAAAAAATATGGGCTGCCATAACGCTCTTCCAAAATGTCCCGCGCTTCTTTCTCGACCACCGGAGAAAGTTGAAACAAATCTCCAAAAAATACCATTTGCACGCCGCCGAATGGCAGCTTCATTTCATCACGATTAATTCTAAGCGCATAGTCAATTCCATCCATAATGTCAGCACGCACCATCGAAACTTCATCAATGATCACCGCATCGAGTTTTTGCATAACTTCACGATTATGCCTGCGGTGAATATTCTCCTTTTGAATTAAACGCGGAGGAAATCCGAAAAAAGAATGGATGGTTTGGCCGCCGATGTTTACGGCCGCCACCCCGGTCGGCGCTAAAACCGCGACATTTTTTGCGGAGTTCTTTTTTAAATATTTTAGTAGCGTGGATTTACCGGTACCGGCCTTACCGGTAATAAAAATGTTCTCACTTGTATTTTCAATGAGATTAAAAGTGCCCACGAATTCATCATTTAATTCCAGGTTATCCGGCAGAACATTTGCTTCATTATAAAGTCTATTTCTTTTTCCCATAGCTGGACTTTTTTAAATTCCTTTTGCTTTTATCGCTTAATTAAACCGAAGTGACTAAAAGGCTTAATAAGAAGCTAATGATACTAAAAAGAATATATCCCCAGAAAGCCGGCCAAAACCCCGTGATCACGAAGCCTTTGACAATTTTAGACACCAGTAAAAAAAGAGCTCCGTTAATAAACAGGGTGAATAACCCTAAGGTAACAATATTGATCGGCAACGTAAGCAGGATGATCAAAGGCCGCAAGAAAGCGTTAATGATCCCCAAGACCAAAGCAACCACCAGGACAGTAGCGGTGCTGGAAACTTCTATGCCTCTGACAATGTGCGCGACAATAAAAATCGACAATGAACTAATTCCCCATCTGATCAAAAAATGTGCCATCTTAACTCCTCCTTTTTATTTTGTTTTTCTGCCGGTGTAATATTCAGGCATCTAGTCATTTTAACGCTTATTGTGATTAATTACAACTTTTAAGATGGGCTGGAAAAATAAAAAACCCGTAGCAAAAGTACGGGTTTTTTATAAAGCTCTGCAGTAAAAAAAGCAATAACTACTTACATTCTCGGTCAGATTCCATGTCCCTGTGTTTCTTCTGCCGTTCCTGAAAACGGCTTTTTCTGCCTTCTTTACGCTTTCCCATAAGTTGATGCAATTTGGAAGCTTGCTCAGGCGTCAAAATCTCCTTTACCGCAAAAATACCGCTTACGCGCTGGTCAATCAGCTGCCCCTGCAAAGATTTAATCTCGTTTACCAGCGGCTCAACCTTAGCCTTGGTAA
>Ga0268280_1001548_pt1 | contig 15247 bp, 14 predicted proteins | sample saktaG_9_FD_190139 | JGI IMG/M metagenome (GOLD analysis project Ga0268280, IMG submission 190139) | Saline water microbial communities from Sakinaw Lake, British Columbia, Canada - sak_2011_5_24_40m | ecosystem: Environmental > Aquatic > Non-marine Saline and Alkaline > Saline ... | reverse complement strand
GGATTCATTCGGGCAATTCTGCAAAGGATTCCAGCGGATGTATTTTAGTTGGAGAAAAGGTCAATGATGGGTATATAACAAACAGCCGGGCAACTTACGAGCGTTTGATTAACCTGATGACTGTTTATGCAAAGAAGGAAACCATTAAACTAAAAGTGATATGAAAACAAAGAACCTATTTATGTACATCCTTGGTGTTATTATCACCGTTGGATTTTTCCTTTTGCTTTATTTTTTGATCTTTCAGGCAATGCCAGCGGAAAACCAAAGATTACTGGATGTAACCATTGGTGCGCTGATCGGATCATTTACAACCGTTGTCGGTTATTTCTATGGAAGCTCAAAGGGGAGTGCTGATAAGACTGATATTATTGCTAAAGAAAACGGCAATGGCAAATAAAAATATCATAATCTATGTGATTATTTGCGTTATCGGGATCGTTGTCGGATTAGTGATCATGTATCTCTTCCGTCCAAAACCTTCAACTATAACTGAACCTGACATTGATGCAATACGCAGGGCTCAGTATATTGAGGATTCTACAAGGTTTGCGGTGTTTACCCAAAAGAATACTTTGGTACTTGACAGCCTGAACAAGGTCATTGCAAAATACGAAATCACTAATGCTTATTTATGGAAAAAACTGCAAGATGAAAAAAACATTGTTAATAATCTTCCTGCTGATCCCCTTGTGGAGTTTGTCTCAAGATTTTCAAGTAGTCGTCCGTGACGGTGACACGGTGGTAGATAACGTTCCGCTGGTCAACATGCGGAATATAGCCCTGTGGTATGTCTATGCGAAGAATTACAAGATCCTTTATGATAGTTCTGTCGTGCAGGGTGGTACTTTGAAATACAAAATATCCATCCTTGAAGAAAAGGCTAAAGTCCAGGGAGTAGAAATCAGTTATCTGAGGACTTATATTTCAGAGTGCGACTCTATCAGTCTATTTCGGAAGAACGAATTGTATGATGCGGAAAAAAAAGTTACCAGGAGAGGAACCTGGGTATTCGTCTTTGGTGGAACTACAATCATAGCCACACTAATAGCCATACTTGCAATAATCATATAAGATGAGTTTCTTGATATTGAAAGATAATAAGGTACGATGTACCGAAGAAGGTTTCTCTCTGAAGGAGGTGAAGAGGGTATGGAACAATGACAAAAGCGGAAAGGAGAAATCCTACTTTAATAATGTGATCACCGGAATCTTCTACATCTACAAACCACGGGGACTATTCTGGCATAAAGCCCTTGCAGAGAGGATAGAGAAAGTCAATAAGGACTACTTGGTGAACTCCCACTGGAGTGATATCATCAAGAGAGACGGAGTGGAGGATCTTGTCAAGTTGTACATAGAACTCTCCTGGACTATCAATGAGATCATGATGGAGAAGGTAAAGTCCCGGGCGGTAGAGTTTATCAATTACCTCTACGAGATACCTCTCTCTGTCAAGAGGGTGGTAAAACGTGGAGAGGAGATCTACGATGCAGAGACAGAGAAAAATATCAGAGTCACTATAGAGAAAGAGATCATCTTCCCTAATATCGAAGCCAACAAAGAAGCCTATGAGATGGCTGTCATCATCTCTAAGAATATCAAAGCTATTGAAGAACTTCTACGCCTTGAAGAATCAGAGAGAGAAAAAGACGATGCCATTAGCCGGAAGTATGACTCCCGGGAGAGGAATCAGTTCACACAACCAGATCAAGCACAGATATAAAATATCAGGAGGACAAAGTCATTAGATTCATAGATTCAAATAGATTCTCACCGGTAATTCTTGGGGGTGATACACCTCACGAGAAGGATCTATTTTGGGTTACGCCAGAGGAAATACCTGATACGAAGAAAGAGTATGCCAAGTTTCTCAAGGACTATGTCACCGATGATGGATGGTGGGATAAACAACGCAAAAGATGTTACAATGGATATACAGTAAAAGGTGGTGCTGAATGGAATGGTGGAGAGATCTATGTAGATGGTGAGACCATGGAAGTACGTCCTGATGGATCCCGTTACATCCCTCATCTGGATCTTGTCATCGTACAGAACGCAGATGACCATGACCTTGCCGATATTGTCCTTACCAAAAAGCATTATTTCTATCTCAACTTCTGGAAGATATCCTGTGAGAACAAGTTCACCGGCCGGAAGGATCTCTTACCTCCTGACTTCACCGATCTATCATGGGATAACTGGTACCTGAGAGAACGCTCATGGAAAGAACAACTTGACCTTGCCTGGTTAAAGGCCCGACAAAGGGGCCTAAGCGAGGAAGAAGCCGCAGACTCAGGCTATGACTTCCTGTTTTATAATGACGTACAGATAGCTATCACTTCAGGATTGGATGTCTATGCCAACAATACCTTTGAGATGGTGAAGCGTGGAGTTTACCAGCTATACAACTCTCAGTTCTGGAAGGAACTCAAGAAAGACAATGATGAACACTTTTACACGAAGAACACGGGAATGGAGATCCATTGCCGTACCGCAAAAGACAATCCCCAGATACTCTCAGGTCTCAACAGGCTGGTTAAAGCCCACCTGGAAGAGATTGGGATCATGCCGGCAGGTCTTGCTATCGAAATTGGGAAACTTGTTAAGCCATCTATAAAGACTGGTGGAAGACGTAGGACTGGATTTATAGTCTATACTGGAACTTCTGGAAAGACGGAATCAAAGACAGGTAACATTGAACTGGGAGTAGTTGACATCGAGAAGATGATTTATAATCCAATTGAATACGATCTTATCTCTATCCCCAACATCTTCGACAAAGAGACTGAACCTGGATCACGCATAGCTACATTCATCCCTGCATGGAAATTCCGTATCAGAGATGAAGATGGAAACTCTCTCAAAGCAGAATCCATAGCAGATGTTCTGGCAGAACGTGCCAGTGTGAAGCCGGAAGAGAGGGAGACTCTGATACAGACTGAGCCACTTGAAACAGGAGAGATGTTCAATATTGTCTCAGGAGGTTATTTCGGTCCTATGATCATCCATCACTGTAACTCTGCCCGTAGTCGCATTATGACTCACAAGAGCCTGCAAGACATCGAGCGTGGCTTCCTGCATTGGAAAGATGCCCGTAATCCTTACCTGGGATGCGACTGGGAGCTTGATATGGAGAGAGGTGATATCCTCATAGCAGAACATCCTCAGATGGCTCCTGATGACACTCCTATCCCAGGCTTATATAATCATGGTTGTGACTCTTATGATCAGGACAGAGCTAACACATCGTCATCCAAACTGGCACATGCCACCCACAAAGGGTACAACCCTCACCTTCCGCTAGGAGAAGCAGGGATTTATAACAACTTCGTCGCTCTGTATCTTGATCGTCCCAGTGAAGAACAGAAAGGCCGGGAGGTAGCTTATGAGAATTCAGCCAAGCTGACAGTCTACTTCCCAGGGCCCAATATGATAGAGTACTCAAAGATTTTGATATTCGACTACTTTGAAAAAGAGCTTAACCTGGGAGGTTATCTTGCCCCAAGACCGGATCTTGCAATCGCCAACATGGTAGAGAGATCCGAGGTAAGCAACCGTTTCGGGTTCCCGGGAGCGCTTGTTCCTCATGGACTGAAAGTGCTATCCGACATGCTGAAGAACCAGGACTTCATGTACCAATGTCCTTTTGAGCAGATCCTCAAGGCATGGGCCCGGTTCAAAGTAAATAAAAACTACAACTGTGATGTCACTATCGCTACGATGCTCTGTGCAGTACAGTTGGACAATATTATAAGACAGATGAATAAGCCCGACAGGGATGAAGTGAAGAAGGTGATCAGAACCTTCAAAGGTTTTAAGCAAATCAACGGTAACATACAAGCTGTTTACGCATGAATGTAGATATCAACACCAACTCCAGAACGGAACCTGGTCGTAAGCAAATCCTGAAGGAACTTGCCTCTGCAACTTCCGGCATAGACCGGCACATCGACTTATTGTGCTGGAATATGTACAACAATGAACACAAAGAAGCCGACTATGACTACTTGAGGAAGTATGGAGAATATGTCCTACCGGCTCATGTACGTCATATTCCGAAACAGAGACCCTACATAGACTATCTCACTGCAAGACAGATGGATCGTCCCTATGTATTCTCGGTAACGGCAATAGACAAAGAGTCACTTGAGAGAAAGCATAAGAACATCGTTGACCAGAAAGTCAAGATGTATATTGAGGCATACCGCCAGAGACACTATCAGATCAATACACGTATTCAGCAACTTGAGTTGCAACGTCAGCAGATCATGGAAGCTCTCTCCCAGCAGCCTCAGGACCAGCAACAGGCTATGGCATTACAGCAGGCAAAGATGATGATGCCTCAGATCACCGCTGAGCTTGATAATGCCCGGGATACCTTGGTAGACATGCAGGTTGTCAATGACAAGGACATGGAGCGTTTTAAGATGTTTCAGCGTACCTCTGACAAAGAGATGATGGAGATGTGGGCACAGAAGGCCTGTAGATCCTATCGCCAGAGACTGAGTATAAAATCCAAGAGTACACAGAACTTTATCAACTCACGTGTCACCGGCAAGCAGTACTACTATGTAGACTATCGCCCGGGAGACAAGACTATTACCTATAGGACTCTCGTGCCTCATAAAGTCTTCTATCAACATACTGATGATGTTATGTGGACACACGAACTGGACTGGGCAGGCTTTGAAGAGTTCATGACTCCGGTAGACACTATACGTGAATTTGGCTCAGGGATGAGTCCTGATGAACGCAGGAGCATTTCCACAGGAGACTTCTACCTAAACGGTTCGAGTGACTCAGGCCCCTTTGTAGCCACTCCTGGGGATAAAGCAGTTGACATGGGCAGGGACTATGACAATGGAGCAGTGTCATCGGGATCGTCTCTACAGGAACAGGGAGTATCGGTAAAGAGGGTATGGTGGGTAGCAGAACGTCAGGCTCGCAGGATCATGCGTCCGAATCCGTACCGCAAAGGGAAGTATTTCTCCAACATCCTCTCTGAAGATAAAAAGGTCATCGACGAGAAGGACTACTTCTACAAGACCAGGGACCGCAAGTGGATCAATAAAAAAGATGAAGAGATCACCTGGGGATCTGATGGGGTGAAGACCTTCAACTCGGAGAAGGGAGATAAGTTCGAGACCCGGTTCATCTATGACCGTTACAAGGGTGTGATCATTAACAACCAGATCTTCATTTCCGAGAAAGACCCTATACAGCCAAGAGGCGTAGATAACCTCTCCAAGACATGGCTTCCTATCATAGGTCCTACATTCAACAATATCACCTTCCAGCCCTATTCTTCTATCTGGGCTACTAAAGACCTACAGAAGTCCTATAACATCGTTCACTACCATCGGGAGCTGATGATGGCTGTAGCAGGCACTAAAGCATTTCTTATGGATAAGTCCCAGAAGCCGGATGCTTTGGGTGACGAAGAATGGGATATGCAGAAAAAGCTTGGTAACATAATGATCGAGACCCGTAAGAAGGGAATAGGTCAGTTACCGCCATCGTTCAACCAGTTTCAGGTCATAGACATGAGTCTCTCTGCATCGATACAGTACTTCGATGCTATCCTTGAGTCTATAGATAATCAGATGGGACTGATACTTGGTGTCACCCGACAGGCTATGGGACAGACAGTGAACTCAGATCAGGTAGGGACTTTTGAACTCTCTCAGCGTAGCACGCTGCTGATAACACAGGTCCTCTATGCACAGCATGACGAGATAGAACGGCAGGCGCTGAACATGATGTTACGTCTTGCTAAACAGTATATCCTTAACGAGGAGACTATCATACAACTCATCGAAGGCAACGGGGGAGAGTCTATCTTCCGGATACCTGCAGGGAAACTTAACAAAGCAGACTTCGATATTATCGTAGAGAATAACTCCCAGGAGGAATCTTCACTGATAGAGCTGAAGCAACTTGCCCTACAGAACTATAAGGCAGGACTCTTGCCATTCCAGAACTTCATCGCCATGTACAGGGTAGACAGTCTGATAGAACTTGAGAAGATGAGTGAGTACTTCGCAGAGAAGGCTCAGGAGTTAGAGTCACAGAGTGCCATGGCAGAAGGAGAGAGAGCAAAAGAGCTGGAACAGCAAAAAGGAGAATTGGCAATGCAGCTGGCTCAGTTTACGGAACAGCAACGTCGGAATACCGAGAAGATGAAGCTTGACTGGGAGCAGGCGAAACAGAAGAGCGAAGATATCTTCCGTGCAGGAGAACTAGAGCTGAAGAAGAAAGAGACCGAACTCAAGGAGCAGGAGATGAACCAGACAAAATACCTTGAGGTACTGAAACTTTCCAACACTAAGGAAAGCGAAGATAATGTGATCGTGGAGAATGCCAGGGCAACAAACCTGGATGCCAAGATCAGGATGTTTGAACTGCAGTTACAGCAGATCCAGGCTATCCTGAACAAGGACTCCGAGAACAAAAAGATTAATGTCGAAGACAAGAAGGCCAGCAAGATGGTCAAGGAACATACTACGTAGATGCCAATATTTATTGACAGGGTTTGCTTGGAGCATCTCATCGATGTCCTTGAAGGTAACAAGAAGGTTACTGACGAGGCTATCATTGCGATAATCAAGCAAGGCCGCAGGTTGATCCAGGTCGATAAAGACAAAGAATCAGGCAAGCTATGTGGGCGGCCTAAAAAGAAGAAAGCTGAAACACTTGACTTCGACTTTCAGGATTAAGTAGTATTGCACTAACTAACACAACTATCAGATGACAGAGACAACAACACAAGTAGCACCAGAGGTTATTGCCGATCAAGTCGCAGCAGGACTTGCTGACATGGACCTCCCAGGTGACACTACTCCGGTAGTAGTTACCGATCCTCCTGCAGGAGAACCCCCTGTAGTAGACCCTTTACTTACAAGTAAACCTCCTATTGTTCCAGATCCTCCCAAGTTGAAATTCAACGAAGGATGGGAAGGACTGAAGACCAAAGGAGTAAAGATCCCGGAGAACTATCTCAAGGGAGAATTCGGAGAAGGAAAGACGGAGTTTGATGCACTGCAGGAAGTTATTCTGGAGAGTAATAAGCCAGCAGTTACCACCGGAGATCCTTTCCTTGATGCCTATAATGCCACCTCTCCTGACAAACGTGAGGAGTTTGTGCAGAACTACAACTCTATCGCTCAGGTAGCTACTATGGATACTGATGCAGGGTTGAAGTTTATCTACCAGCAACAGAAGAATGAAGCTGGAGAGCGGATCTATACTGATGAAGACATTGATCAGGATCTCACTTCACGTTCCAAGATCGCTAAAGACAGGGAGTGGAATGATATCAAGTCCGGACTCAAGCAGAGGCAGGAAGAAGCCCTGAAGACTCCTGAACCGACTGCAGCAGAGATTGAGACTGCTATTGCAGCCGCCAATGCACGCAGGACAGAACTGATGGCTCCTATCCTTATAGCCGATGAAGCGTTGACAGAAGTGTATGGAGTACCGTATACCCCTGAGATGAAGGCTGAGTTCAAGGATACCTTTACCAAAATGAATACAATCAATCCCAAAACGGGAAACGCTTACCTATATGACTTCCTTCAGGATGATAACAACCTGACGGACGTAATGCGGGCTGTAAGTCTGCATAAGAACAATTCACTAAAGACGTACCTGTCCAACTTCAAGGAAGATTTCAAGGATGACACGTTCCAGAAACTAGATGTTAACCAGAAGCCCAAGAGCGGCAGTGGCCAGTTCGCTGTAGCACAGAATCCCGATGATATGGTGTAGACCATAGGGAAGGCTGAACCTTTACTTGCACTACTAATTTTCAAATACAATGAGACTATTACCTGGACAACCGCAAGATGTTGTTGGTGAAAGTATAGCTTCATACTCACTGATGCGCGCAGCTGTCAGCAATCCCGACGTTCTTCCGCGTGTATGGCAGGTGTTTAATGATGAAGATTCTTCTCCATTATCAGCAATCTTAGCCGGAAAAGGTTACTTCACAAAAAATCTCCGTGAGGGGACTGTGAGTGACAAATTCCGCACAGTAGGATCTAACCATGTTATGTATCCTATTGCTTCTTCTGACAAGCGTAAATTCGCTGTTGCAGCTAATGCCAACGGACTTACCTTCTACTCTTCTGCGTATCCGACTAAACCCGGTTACAAGGGAACTCCTTTCTACGTGTACTTTGACTCCAACTGGGCACGCCCACATGAAGTCATTGAACTTGACGACAACAGGACAAAGATCTTCTGCTACGACCCACAGGAACCTACCGAGGTTGATGGCGTATGGCGTTATGAGGTAAAACTCTATACCGGCAATGAAGATGCTTATGTCAATACTGAACTCCTGAGACAAGGTGCTGAGGCTGGTGCTATGATGACAATCTATGAGCAGGACTTCTCAGAGACCGGCTCAGAGGCTTATACCTTCGATGGCTGGGGTCATGCTTATCTGACTCTTCAGCGTGTCAAGATGAGTTTCTCAGGTACCGCCCAGGCTATGGCAACAGACAAACAGTGGTTCGCATATCAGAATGCCAAAGGCAACAAGGTGAGCTCATACATCGAGTATGCAGAGAAGACAATGTATGCCAAAGCTGCCCGTTATCATGAGTACCAGCAGATCAATGGTGAGCAGACTGTGACCGTTGATGGTAGCGTATTCCTCAAAGACAAAAACGGCAGGGAGATGCTCTCTGGCGCTGGATTGCTCTATGGTGGAGATGGTGCTATTGAACGTCCTATGACTACTCAGGGATGGACCAAACGTTACATGGAAGCCCTCTTGAGGGATATCGATGTACGTTCCGGAAAAGACGGTCATAAAGAAGCCGTCCTACTGGCTGGTATCGACAACCTGATGGACTTCTATTCCAAGATGGCTGAGTGGGGTTTCACGACCCAGAACAACAATGTCGAAGGAAGTGGAGCCGACAAGGGTGTAAACATGACCTACAAGTACTACGAAGTTGGTGGAGTCCGTCTGATTCCTACTCGTTACCGTGGTCTTGATGATCCGATGCGTCCTACCAAATACACTGCTGCAGGTTATCCGCGTGGTGGATGGGACGGTATCATTGTCCCTATGGGACTTACTGCACAGGGAGACAGCAATGTTGAACTTGTTCAGCTTCGTCCTCCGGTTCGTGGATCTGTAACTGGTATGAACAAAGGTGGAGATGGAATGTCATCTTCTGTTGACGGTGAAAGTCGTCACTTCCTGTGGCAGACCGGTATCATCTCCCGCGTACCTATCTATCGCCTTTTCATGCCTTACGCAGCTTAGGCTATCAAGTAACCAGTAATCTAATAAAAAGATGACAGAGAAAGTAACAGAATCGACAGGAAGCCCTAAAACAGCTTCTGTGAGCACTCCTGAGAAGAAGAAGGAGGCTAAGTCCATGATTGGACAGATCGTGACACACAAGACACGCCTGGTATCCCTGGACAAGAGATACCGTAGGCAACCATACCCGTTCACAGTACCCCGGAGCCAGTCTTCGGGGAAACTGTTGACCGGCCAGCAGGAGATACTCTCGGAAGATCAGATGATCGAAAAAGAGAAACTTACTGCAGCCGACAAGAGGAAGCTGTTGATGGGATCAACTCCTTATATTATCAATCCTGAGAACGTATATCCTTGTAAGCATGGTCGTACCTATGACCTGTCTTATGAGATCAATGGTCCAGATCCTGAAGATAGGGAGTATATCAATCCGAAAGACTATGCAGAGTATACGTTCTTCGTAGGCCAGAAAGAGCTTATCTGCTACGGCAAGGACAAGTACCAGATCAACAGGCACCTGTTCTACGTAGAAGACAAAGAGAAAGAGGCTATCGATGAATTGAATGCTATTGATCGCAGATGGGATGCTGAGAGCTTTGTACGGAACGAACTTGCTTCGTCACGGTACCAAGAGATCATTATGCTTTTAAATTTTGAGGTTCCAAAGTTTATGATGGACCCGAAGGTGATGTCAGATACGTTGCTCAGAAGCACGATCTACAAAGCTTGCCAGGAACATCCGGAGGTGATACTCAAACTCAAAGGTGATGATGCTAATCAGCTTGTCTTCGTATTGAAACTTATGAGTTACCGGATACTGGAGAGACGTAACAATACGGACTTCTATGCCGGTGAGACATTCGTTGGCACTACCCTGGAATCAGTGAAGTTATTCTGTGCGAAATCAGAGAACTCAGATCTGGTGACCAAGTGGGGCCGGCAGATTGAACAAAAAGAAGGAAACTAATGGGGCTTATAATTCTGTCATCGGAAGATATGTACAGGGCTTTTCTGAGAGGGATACGGAAACAAAATACCTCCGTGGTCAAGCCTGCCTACTGGAACCCGTTTATCAACGAGGTTACGTTAAAGTGGGTCAAAGGAAAACTTCCAGCGATAGAGTTTACCCAGAAGAGAATTGATGATCTGGCGATATTGAGGGTGGTTACGGATGGAACGGAACTAGGACAGGCTTATGAGCCTATTGATGAATCTGATCTTGGAATATTTGAAATTCCTACGCAGTACACACAAACTAACCAATTCTACCCGTTCTCTGTTGACTATCCTCTTTATCTCCATGGATTGAATGTTATGTTCCGCAGACGTGATGACGTTTGGAGAGAGGCACGCATCCGCAAGTCAGATAAGACTCCGATGATGTCTAAGAATCCGTACCGGGTCCCTACCACTTCCCGTATCTACTTTGAGAGAATCAAGAATCAGATACGCAGGATAGGAGGTGACCAGGAAGATGAACTACGTCTGGAATATATCAGATATCCTAAACTCATTCAGTATGCTACAGGGACTGCTAATTCAGATCCTGAGTTTACTCCTTCGCAAAATACAGAGATCGTAGACCTAGCGATACGTACATACCTGGAGGTCATAATGGATCCCCGGTATAAGAGCTTCCTTCAGGAAGAGATGATAAGATCGCAAAATAACTAAACATTAATACTAAACACATCAAATCATGAGTGGCTTAGGTGGAAATTTGACTTACAAAGAAAGACCGTTATTGATAACCAATCTGACGGTCGCTGATTTTGGTTTACATACCGAAACAGATCCTGATACAGCGACATCGCGCTTGCATCTCCTGGTCAAGAAAATTGGTTTAGACATCGTATATGACAGTGCTGTGAAATTCAGCAAGTCATGTACTAAAGAGGGGAAGCTCAAGAGCGTTCTGTTGAAGCTGGAGTGCCCTGAACCTCAAAGTCTCTTCAACTACTCTTATGGTATCGACATCTTGAAAAAGGTGAAAGATCCTGGAGTGCTGAATGATGACTTCCTCAGAACATCACGTCATTATGGTGGTCAGATCATGTCTCTGCAGACATGCTCCGGTGGAGAGTTGGTAGGCAGTGATAAGGTCATCATGGAGAATCGTATTCTGACAGACATACTGGCAGACCGTGGCTTTGGCACCCGGGAGGAATCAATAGTAGACGGAAAACGTGTCTATCTGGTTACTCTTAACAGCGCTGCTACCGACAAGATCAATGTCACTGATGCTGATGGTACTGTGACTACGATAGATCTTGATGGCAGTACTACTATGCTACAGGCTATCGACGACTTCAATACTGATACTGCTGTCGCTAGTCTTGGCCTCATCGCTTTTGCAAAGAGTGCTACCCAGATGTACATCACCTCTACTGCTGTAGGGACGTTGTTTACTATCGCTGATGGTGGTGGTGCTACTACTGTCGCTATCAATGACAGGTACCTATGGATCTATTCCAGAGATGTAGAAGTACAGTTTGAAGTACAGTATCCTAGTGAGTGGCTTACACTCTCCAGGTTCAATGTACTGGTTCTGGCTAATGCCTATACTGCTGTTCCTACTACAGTATTCGCTATTGGAGGAACTCAGTCTGGCGCTATCACTGGTCATGCTACTTCAAGTACTTATGCTGCCAGAATCAATAATTGTACGTTGACACAGATCTATGCTTCTGCTACGTTAGCAGCAGGGAGCGTGCCTATCTATGTCTGGTCTGGTATCTATGAGTTGAAGGTTGTCAGACTGGGTACAGGAGTGACTATCAGTACAGCTTATTCCGGCAATGGAGTATATCCTTCACTGACATGGAAAGATGTCTTCCGTGAATTCGCTGAGGTACCACAGCATCTTGGTGGGAACAAACATCTCGTATCTTATGGAGCTCCTGCTGAAGGAGATCTCTACTGTAAGATTCGTATCGAGAAGACCAATACGATTGCCAACATGCATGGGGCTTCCCATTCTGATGGTTATCAGCAGGCTATCGAGATCTATATCAAACAGGGTAACGGCCTTTCACATCTGTGGGATGCTTCAGGTTACATGTGGGAAACTATCGCAGATGATGCTACCTTCGTTGCCGACTCAGATATCAACGATCTGCTTTTGGCATGGAGTGGCACTGCTATCGTCTCCGCTATTCCTTAAAATCCGTAATTGGAACTATGACGAAAGGGGAGGGGGCACGAGATCTCCTTCCCTTTTTTCTTAAAACGAAATCCCTATGTACCTGAAACGAATCATATACACTATCTGGGAAGAGCTTGAGAGTCTCAATATTAATGATGACACTCTGCTGGAATATGACTTTCTCAAAGACAAGGTCATTGCCTGGAATAATACGCTGATCTCTGAGGCGTATAACTCAAAGATGCCTCTTGATGCTTACTATCAGATAGTACCATGCATAGAGGTAACCTGTGAGAGGGGGTCTTGTAGTATCAATGGGATTCCTTTTGTCGCCAACGAGATCTACTACAAGGCGGAGATGCCTGGATTGAATAACGTGGTAGATGAACCTATCCGGTATTTTGGACTGAATGGGTTTGAGAAACCTATCTCTAACGTCTCCTTTGCTGGATATGCTGTGAGTGATGGGAGGAGGTTTACTGCCCGGGAAGCTATGTTTGCGCGTCTGGGAGACACGATCATAGTAAAGAACATACCTACTACTGGCTTTGGCATAGGTACCGTTGTAGCTCTTCTAAATGACCCTACTGATGCTTGCAACTGGGATGCTGATGATGAATCTGACTTCCCTACTCCTTCAGTAGCCAAGTTGGTGATGCTGGTGGAGAAAGATATCCTCTCTACAAGGGGACATCCTGACCTTATTCATGACTCACAGATAGCTGCAGGACAACCTCAGCAGAAACAACAACCACAAGGAGGCGAACAATGATAATCCAGATGATAGAGTCTCTTGAGATCTCAGGCAGGTATTTTCTTATCGAGCAACAGTATGCCTATATCGGTGTACGTCCTATTGCAGGAGTAAAACACTTCGTAGTAGAGATTGATGAGGTAGAGTATAACATACCCAACTATGCTGTAGCGGTCCTGATGCAGGAAACTCCCTCAGAGGATATGCGTGGTGGGATAGAACGACTGGAAGATTATATCAACAGAGACCCTGTCCCATTGATCTATGGAAGGAATGATGCAGTAAAAGCTGCCAAGGAGTTGCTTGGAGTGGATATCACTGCTAAGAAAAGGATGGACCAGGCTGACTATGATGGTATAGGTCTGGCTGCTCTGGAAGCACGTCTTAGAGAGGCTGGCGCAGGAATAACCTATCCTCAAAAGGTAGGTGTCAATGAGACTGGTACTGATCGTATCATACCGAGAGAGCCTGAGCCAGAATTCAATGAACAGGAATTTAACGAGGACTTCGACTGATGGGTACCAGGGCATGGATACTTGAGTTTATTGCTAAGAGGCTGAAATCAAACCAGCCTCAGCCACTTACTGCTCTTAATCTAAGAGACGTTCTTAATGAAATGATAGACTATGTTGATGAGCATGACATCACAGGTGGAGCTGATGCTGTTCATTACATAGAGATCGTGATCAAGGCTCCGGGAAATGTATTGGCAGAGCCACAGTCCGGTGACTGGAAGTGGGTCATCGATGAAGATACAAAGAGTTTAAAGAAGTACAAGTTCAAGAACACAGTATGGGTACTAACGGAAGAAGATATGTTCTAGATGAGGTGACACTGGTAGATCTGATAAAAGATGAATACTACAAAGGCAATATCAAGAACTTCTCCTGGCACAAGTATATCGCTGCCGGACTTAGCTGGAAAGAGTATCATGCCAAGTCAAATCCCAAGAAGACAAAATCGATGCACTACTTTGTGCTCAAGACGTTCTTAGACCTGATGCTTACAGATGTCATCGAGAACAATGTCCAATTTGACTTTGACTTACGATATGAGGTATTTTTATCGCTGTTAATAGCAGACAGAGACAAGGACTCATACCTCTACAAATACAGGATTAACCAACGTGGGCATGACTTTATTCCTTACTGCATAACATCTAAACAACTATGGAGACAGACAAAACGATATTTCATTTTCTTCCTTCATCGCAGATGGTACAAATACCTCAATACGATAGTTGCGACAGGAAAGGAATACGAGCCGGCTCCAAAGGTGGAATATAAAAAGAAACGGACCTATGGACTACAGAGGCGCATATACAGATCACAGGGCTATCATGGCCCGGATTGCGAGCAGGCACAAATCCAAGGTGCTCAATGAGAATGATATCATTGAGTGGTGCCAGGAGGTAGAGATTGATTCACTGGGTAACGTGGACCAGATGTATACCTACGTGGAGTTCCCTCTTACCGTTAAGAACTTCCAGGTATTAGTACCATGCAATGCTTACCGGATCATTGATGTCTATACTACTCCCGGTGACGCATCCTCAAGAGTGCCCTTTACAAGACTCAGGAGACATCTTGCCTTCTCACCGGACTCTACCTTCACTCAGGTCTATATCGACTACTACGGGCTTCCTATTGAGCTAAAAACAGGTATTCCTATGATACAGGCTGGTCATGAAGCAGCATGTGAGGCATATTGTGTCCATAGTCTCTATTATGAAGATATTCTCAATGGGAAAGTAGCTCAGTATGCAGCCCAACTGATAATAAATAATATGCAGGCAGAAGTACTTGCTGCAGCAGGTAGTTACAACATTCGCCATAAGACCAGAGAGGATATCAACAGGAGTGTAGCCATACGCTTCAACCTGATACCTTCACCGGCAGGCATGAACCTTATTAAAGGCACGTGGGTATGAGCAATCCTTATGGTGACATAATTCAAAAGGCTGCTAAGAAATATCAGGTACCACCTGAATTGATTGATAGTATTATCAAGCATGAGAGTAGTGGGCGTGTTGGCGCTATTGGTCCTGGATTTAAAAGCAATGGAG
>Ga0268280_1001546_pt1 | contig 15252 bp, 13 predicted proteins | sample saktaG_9_FD_190139 | JGI IMG/M metagenome (GOLD analysis project Ga0268280, IMG submission 190139) | Saline water microbial communities from Sakinaw Lake, British Columbia, Canada - sak_2011_5_24_40m | ecosystem: Environmental > Aquatic > Non-marine Saline and Alkaline > Saline ... | reverse complement strand
GAATGATCGCTGCTGTACTCATGGAGCATCGCCTGTTGATCGATATTTTGTCTCTCAAAGAACAGTCTCTCAAAAAAGTTAGGGATCCGGTTTCCCAACTGGCCTTATTTTAACCGGACACTACTGACGTCGGATTATATTCATGAACTGATTCCTGAATCTCTGGACACAGTTCCTTTTCATTCCCAGGTAAACTGGGTAGAACGATTGGTGGCCTGTAATCTCCCTTTTCATCTCGCAGTGCACAAAATCAGAGATGCAAAAGCAATACCGCTTGATTACGTAGAGCTTCATAACCACTCTTATCCTGAGATAAACATTATTCTTGGTGATGATGACACCTTTCTCTTCAAAGTTCAACTTGGAGATGATGTTTACCATGTAAATTCCTCCTCAAGTATCTGGATACCTGCGGGAATGGATCACTCCATAGTTGCTGTAAGCGGTTCCGGGTATTATGTGTGTCTTATTCTCAAGGGTGATGCCGGCCTGACGTATGAATCGTTAACCGGAAAGCCCTGAATGGTCAGGGCTGATCAACTGAAATCGGGTTCGGCTGTTGCGTTGAACCTGCAGTTTGACCATTGCGATGTTTCCCGTCCGCCTCAATCATTGCTTCCGCAATCACAGCAACAACATTACTATTTGTAACATACTCAGTCAGCAACTCTTGCGGTAATGACTGCAATGGTGAAGGAACGTTCATTCCGGGACCAGTAACGACAATCACCCTGCCATCACAACAGGGTAAAATAAATTCGAAAAGAGCAAGCAATTGAACCTCATCGGGTTGTCCGCTCTGCCCGGAAGGCATAATATTTGAACCTGCAATCACCAGAAGATCAAATCGCTCAAACGGCAGACCTGTGTTTAGTATGCTGGTATCGTTAAGGCACAGCACCACAGCATCGACACTTTTGTCTCCCGTAAGAATGCGACCACCAGTATAGGGGTCAACATCCTTGCCAACGATCATTACCGCTCCGATCGAAACACCTTCATGATCCATCTTTCCCGTTACGAGACCGACATCACCCAATCGGGCTGCAATTGCTTGAGCCACATTCAAGTCGGAAGAGGCTCCTATAACGACGGCAATCGGAATACGACCACTGCCCTGCACCAGCTTGCGAAGGATCTGCTCGTAAATATGTGACGATGTGATACCTCCAAGATCCGGTTGTGCATTCACTTCGCATACCACAGCACCACTCTCGCGCCAGGAGCGGCTAATATCAGGTATCAGCAAATCCACTCCAGCCAAATCAAGCCGCAACGCTGCCGCAGCACGAACTGCAAGCAGACTGTTATCCGGGTGAACTTGCTCAAGCACTGCCACCGGCATTCCTCCGCATGCCACGTTTGCTATCCGGCGAAGACGAATAAACTCTCCTTCTCGGGGAACGCTTTTCAGGCTTAGACCAGCTTTCTCCAGTAAAGATTTTAAATCGTCATCTACTACTATCCGCTTGAGAAGTGAGTGTGGTCCATCGCCACGATGGGGATCATCGTTCAGCCGGTCAAGCAGAGTCTGCACCGTACTTGATCCGTCACCGGTCACCCCTCCCGGCACCCGCTCTACAGCACTGACCAGCTCACCCTGTAAGACGGTTAAACGGTAGTCACGTCCATCAAAGTGCTTCTCGACCAGAATGTTCTTCGATCTCTTTTGCGCAGCGGCAAAGGCTTTTCGCACTTCTTCATGCGTTGTCAAACCGGCGGCAACACCTGTACCTCCATCCATATCTGCTGGCTTGATGACGACAGGAAAGCCGAGGTCATATACTGCCTTTTCAGCGCCCTTAACATCAGAAACAGATATGTGATCCGGCACAGGAATACCCGCACGTCTCAACACTTTTGCTGCCAGCGTTTTCATGCGGGCAAGATGTGCTCCCAGCCGAGGGGTTTGATCGGTAAACGTACTGTCGAGCAATCTTGCCCGAACACCGTAGCCGAACTGATAAACCCCCCCGGCAAGTTCCGAGCTGGGAATACCGATTGTAAAGGCAGCCTTTAAAAAACGGGGCGTATTTGAAAATCCCGGAACAATTTGTTCCTGCTGTTTTACTATGAATGGCAACTCTTTGATAGAAGCATCAATATCCTTACCGGCATATACCCCGTTAAAAACATTCAGAAGCCAGAAAAAAACCTGGCCAGTCAAACGATATGAAGAGGAGAATGCAGGAAGTATAACCAATACGGATGAGGTTTCCGGCTGGACACCGATAATTTTCCCCGGCTCAAAAACAGGTACATTTGCTGCTTGCTGTATAATGCTCATCCAATAAAGCAATAAATTAACAACATTTTCTTGATCAGTATCACAGAATTTCGAGCGCGGCATGACGTTAACACCAAGTTCCTTCTGCAAGATGTCGGAAAGTGCTCCATCAATTAGAGTCAGACACTGAGGAGAGTTCTGAATATTTACATTTAAAAGAATAACCAGAGAGGGATGCCGTAATCCATGGATGAATCCGGTTATCACCTTCGGACTTCCAATCACCCTAAACAGAGGAATATTCAAGCCGCTTTTCACGATTTACAACTTATTGGTTTAAAACAAAGAATAGGACAGCGTTCAGCCAGTTCATAAGTTCCCTTTCGAGCATCAACAACAGCTGCGAACGGCAGCGCCAGCTCAGTAAGCTCCGATATCGTCGGAAATGTATAGCGGATATCCGTACCGGAATAGGCATCGATAGTATCGATTGCCTCACGTGACCACCCGGTATATCCGGCCAATTGATCCCTGTCCGGAAAAAGCCTCTCAAATAGCGCGTGGATCCCGGCAACGGCAACGCTGAACTCCCCGTCGTTGATTGCCATAGCCACCCTCCACTTCAGTGCATGAAAACTCCCGATCATGCCGTTATAGAGTGCTGTAACAACATCTTCAGCGGATTCAGCTCTCTCCGGCCGGATAAAGCAGCGCATTACCAGAAGACCGGTCGGTTTCAGCACCCTTGAGGCCTCTGCAAAAACAGCACGGCAGTCATCAGCACATGGTAAAACAGTGACGCACCCGTCACCGATAACCAGATCTACCGATTCATCTTCAAGCGGCATGCTTTGCCAGCGGACCTGCTGAACGGAAGAGGGATTCCGGAAATGCGGACGCCAGACTGATGCGATCATCTCCGCACTGTGATCAAAAGCCTGCAATCGGATGTTGCCCGGCCAGTTCAGCTGAACAAGCTCAGGCGTGACACCAAGAACAATGACTTCAGAAGTATTCCGGCTGTGTGATAATGCCGGCAATGAAAGCGTCAGAATTATTTCTCTATCCTCTTCAGTGGGCCGAAGCGGAGAACCGACCTGCTGCCAATGCGCTGCATGGTGTTTCCAGACACCCGGAATGGAATCTTTCTCCATAGTTTCTCGACTGTTCCTCTATCGGATTTGCACTGATACTGTGTTAATGTTTTTATCGACCTGACTTAACCGTTTCCGGTCAAAAGCCGGACAGAAAGACCAGTGTTTATCGGGGAGAGGCATCTCTCCCCGAACCCTGTTACATCGCCGGTATATATTTTTCCGGCTCCTTATTAACCATCTTCACAGATTTCCATTACATTAAGATAAGGCGCTGGAACAGGAATCAATCTCAATATCCATAAAAAAACCTTTAACTCTTTTTCCCCTTGAAGAAGTTGACCGGTTTTATTTCCGGCATACCGAAAGCGGAACTGCACCTTCACATTGAAGGGTCGCTTGAGCCTGAACTGATGGTTGCCATTGGGATGCGCAACGGGGTTGCACTTCCCTTTCCTGATCCTGAATCTGCACGGAAGGCCTATCAATTCGAAGATCTGCAGTCATTCCTTGACGTCTATTACCGCTCAACCTCTGTCCTGCTGACCGGAGAGGATTTCTACGACCTGACCATCGCCTATCTGCGAAAGGCGGCTTCCCAGAATGTACGGCATGCAGAGATCTTTTTCGACCCCCAGAGCCATACGGCAAGGGGTGTTGCATTTGAAACCGTTATCAGTGGTATTGAGCGGGCGCTTGTTGAAGCAAACCGCACACTTGATATCTCGACAAAACTCATCATGTGCATCCTGCGCCACCTGAGCGAACTCGAAGGATTGGAAACTCTTGAAAAAGCCCTTCCATGGAAACACTGGATTGCCGGTATCGGACTTGACTCCTCCGAACGGGATAACCCTCCGGAAAAGTTCAGAAACCTTTTTGAACGGGCACGGCGTGAAGGATTTCTGACTGTGGCCCATGCCGGCGAGGAGGGAGGAGCTGCCTCTGTCAGGCAAGCACTCGATACCCTGCATGTCAGCCGTATTGATCATGGCGTTCGCTGCATGGAGGATAAGACGCTGGTCGATGAACTTGTCCGCAGACAGATTCCCCTGACCGTCTGCCCCTTGTCGAACGTCAGGCTCAAAGTCTTCAGGAGCATGAAAGAACACAATATAAAAAAGATGTTGCAGAGAGGCCTGTGCGTTACCATCAACTCGGATGACCCTGCATATTTCGGCGGTTATATCAATGAAAACTATATCGAAGCGGCAGACGCCCTTGACCTTGACCGCAATGATATTATCAGGCTTGCGCAAAACTCGTTTGCCGCTTCATCGCTCAGTACCGTGCACAAAGAGCTTTACATGAAGGAGATCGAATGTTACACCCGGCAGGAAAACAACTGAACAATACAATTTTTTCTGATGAGCGCAGAACATGCAGGCACCGATATAACTCCTCTCTTTTCAGCGGAAGCAATCGGAAACCGTATCAGGGAGATAGGCAGGGAAATATCAGGGGACTATGCCGGGGCAAGCCCCCTATACCCCCTCCAGCTTATAGTAGTTCTAAAAGGAGCCTTTATCTTTGCTGCTGATCTTGTACGCACGATATCGGTTCCCTGCCGCATTGATTTTATCCATGCATCAAGCTACGGTTCAGAAAAAACCTCCTCCGGAAGCGTCACCATCCGGCACAACCTGAACATTGCAGGCAGGCATCTTCTGCTGGTTGAAGACATCATTGACACAGGGCTGACCATGCAGCAGATAGCCTCTGAACTTATGGCTATGAAACCTGCATCACTGCGCATCTGCACGCTGCTCGACAAACCTGATGCCCGTATACACCCTGTTGAGATTGCCTATACCGGCTTTTCTGTTCCCGACAAATTCATTGTCGGCTACGGTGTTGACTATGACGAACACTACCGTGAACTGCCCGCCATCGGGGTGCTCAACTCCTGACCGAAGCAGGTTTATCCTCATTATCCGCACGATCCTGTCACACCACGTCTCACCTCAATGGAGAAGAGTCACGCAATGCTTTTATGATAAAAAATCACACAATAGCACATAATTGTCTGAAATTTTATTATAATTGGAAATAATAACCTTATTTATTTAGGAATAAAACACGCTTCGGCTAAATAAAGAAATATCGAGCCGGCATTTCGACGGCATGATTTGTTCACTGAAAAAACGCCAGGATATGCTCACAGAAAGCAGGACATCTTCACATTCCGGCATCAGACCGTGGATCATCGACACCACCCTGAGAGACGGTGAACAGGCTCCTGGAGTTGTCTTCAGCAGTGCGGAAAAAACGCAGATTGCCTGTCTGCTTGCCGATGCAGGGGTCAACGAGCTTGAAATCGGTTATCCGGCAATAAGCAACGACGAACGCAACACGATCAGAAAAATCGCAGCCCTGAATCTGCCGATCCGTCTTACCTGCTGGGCAAGAGCAAAATGGCAGGATATCGAAGACGCCTGCATGTGCGACACCGAAGCCATTCACATCAGTTTTCCTGTGTCCGCATTGTACCTTCAATTGATGGAAAAAGATTACACCTGGGTACAGCGCCAGTTGCAGGAACTTATCCCGAAGGCGAAAAAATATTTCAGCATTGTAAGTGTCGGAGCACAGGATGCGACAAGAGCCGACCCTGAAATGCTGAAAAGTTTTGTGCTTGATGCGGAATCCTGCGGTGCTGACAGAGTCAGAATAGCCGATACCGTCGGTATCGCGACACCGACATCGGTAATGAATCTTGTGAACCGGCTTAAATCGGTAAGCCCGGCCGCACTGGAATTTCATGCTCATAATGATCTCGGTATGGCAACAGCCAATGCGTATACAGCGCTCGAAGCCGGATGCCATGCCGTCAGCGTTTCGGTAACCGGCCTGGGCGAGCGGGCAGGAAATGCCGCGCTGGAAGAACTTGCCATAGCCATGAAGCTGTCCGGAAAATATCAAACCCGCATCGATACAAGGAAGCTTTCGCATCTTTGTGAGGTGGTAAGCAAAGCATCAGGAAGAGTCATTGAACCACAGAAACCTGTTGTCGGAAAATCGGCATTCCAGCATGAATCGGGTATTCACTGTGCTGCGCTGCTGAAAAACCCGCTCTCTTATCAACCCTTTCTGCCTGCCCAGGTCGGTCGAGGCAATCATGAGCTTGTGATCGGAAAGCACTCGGGAAGCGCTTCCTTACAGCATTATTTTTCAGGAAGGGGAATCATGATAACAAGAAGCGAAGCAAATCATCTGCTTTCGTCTGTCCGGACGACGGCCTCTGAAAAAAAACGGGCCCTGCTGCCGGAAGAACTTGAAATTATTTACAGCACACTTGCAGTCAAACACTGATAATCATACCGTACGCGTCATGCTCATACCCCAGGAACAGGAACATAGCAGTATCAGCCTGCTGGCTGAAGTCAGCAGAACCATTACCAGTGAAAATGATATCAACAAGGTGTTAAGGCTTGTGCTTTTCATCATGTCCGAACACATGAACATGCTCAGGGGAATGATCACGATTCTTAATCGCGATAGCGGTGAAATTGTCATCAACGAATCATTCGGACTGACTCAGGAAGAAAAAGAGAGAGGCCGATACCGGATTGGCGAAGGAATTATCGGCAGGGTGGTTAAAACAGGCAAAACAGTCATTGTTCCAAGCATTAACGATGAACCGCTTTTTCTTGATCGCACCCGTTCACGGACAAAGGCAAAAAAAGAAGGCCTTTGTTTTATCTGTATTCCAATCAAGGCCGGAATGGAAATCATAGGTACCCTGAGCGCTGACCATCAGCTTGCACAATTGCCTTCAGAAGAAAACGTCAAAAAAAACAAAGCTGAAGAAGCACGCATGGATATGCTGCAACACTATGTTGACCAGCTCTCTATTATAGCTTCGATGATCTCTCAGGCAGTGCGCCTCAAGCAGCTTGCACATGAAGAAAACGAAAAAAAACCTCAGAAAAATCAACCTGCGGGAAAATCTGCAGAGTCGAAACGCCGTGCGGAAGAGAACGATGAACTTACCATTCCGTATGCTGAACGCCCGGCAAATATTATCGGGAATGCAAAACCGATGATCATCCTGTTCAGCATGATCGAAAAGATCGCAAAAACAAACGCAACAACCCTGATATTGGGAGAAAGCGGCGTGGGAAAAGAGCTCGTAGCCAGTGCGATTCATTTTAAAAGCCGCAGGTCCGAAAACCCGTTTATCAAGTTCAACTGTGCGGCTTTGCCGGAAAGCATTGTCGAAAGCGAGCTTTTCGGACATGAAAAAGGGGCGTTCACCGGAGCCTCTGCTACCCGTCTTGGAAGATTTGAGCTTGCTCATACAGGCACAATCTTTCTGGATGAAGTCGGCGAACTCAGCCTGTCTGTACAGGCTAAACTGCTCAGGATCATACAGGAAAAGGAGTTTGAAAGGGTAGGGGGATCAAAGACCATAAAGGTTGATGTAAGGGTTATTGCCGCAACAAACCGCAATCCGGAAGAATTGATAAGGGAAAATCTTTTCAGGGAAGATCTCTATTACCGGCTCAATATATTTCCCATAACTGTTCCGCCACTGCGCGAACGCAAAACCGATATACTCCTTCTTGCCGATTATTTTGTCGATAAATACAATGCCTCAAACCAGAAAGGAATCCGGCGAATATCGACAACGTCAATCGACATGCTCATGCGGTATCACTGGCCGGGAAACGTCCGGGAACTTCAGAACTGCATCGAACGGGCGGTAATTCTGAGCGAAGACAACGTCATTCACGGTTATCACCTTCCACCGACTCTCCAGACAGCCGAATCGAGCGGTACGCCCTATACCGGCTCCCTTCAGCAGAAACTTGATGCCATCGAAAAAGAGATGATCATGGAAGCGCTTAAACGCACCAAGGGCAACATGTCCCGGGCAGCGGTGCAACTGGGCCTTTCTGACCGGATAATGGGACTTCGTGTAAAAAAATTCGATATCGACTACCGCAAGTTCCGCCTGTAAAGGATTTTTCACATTATGAAATAAATCCGGGCGGGCAGTCATGTAACCTTTTAATTTTTTGCATTATATTTTTCTATAGTCGTCAATCTGACGTTGTGTTATGAGAGATGCCCTGTCAGTAACTCCGGAATATTCCGGTCCCGTCCCGGTTCATCCCGACTAAGTCGGGATCAGAGTGATCCCCTTCACTCCTAAAGCAGGTTTGTTCATTACCGTTTTGCTCTGGAGAAGCACGGCCATAAACGCTGTTCCACTTATAAAAAAACGACATGAGCCCTCTTCTGGAAAACACAGTACCCGGCGATCCTGTCACGATTGAGATGGTTGAGTTCAGACCGGAATGGCAATTCATCGAAAGTAAAACCGGAGTGTTTTACAAAAACGGAGTTATCCCCCGTAAACTTTTCCTCACTTCGCTCGGAGGCGACATCCAGCCTGAAAGCGCAAAAAAAGCCATCGATATTCTTGAAAATCTGTTTAAAAGCGGTGTACTCAGCAACTGCGATTATATCAGGATAGCCGATTATACCGATGTTACAAGAGCGCCTATAAACACAAGAATGCTCTACGCCAATGCACTTAACCGTCTGAACAGGGAATATCATTGCCGTCCTCTTATCACCTACATCTGCGGGGCATCACTTCTGCTGAAAACAATGCTGCGCCTCTTCGCATCATATGTAAAGCAGCAATTCATCTTTGTTCCGGCTCTTCAGGACGCTTTCAATCTGATAAATGCCGGCCAGGAACAAATCCTTGCGGAAAAAAATCATCCGATTACTATCACGCAGGAGGACATTGACCGCTTTGCCGCCATGTGCGGCCACATTCTCTTCGATGAATTCTATACCGTCGACGAAAAACAGGACGGAGTTTCACCCGACCATCCTCTGCATGATCTCTATACCATCATCTCACTTCTTAACAATGATCTCAGGGAACTTCAGAAAACAGAGAAAGAACAGAAACAGAAAATTGAGGAGGCTCTTGAAAATGCACGCATACTGAACAGAAAACTTTCTGACGAGAAAAAAAATGTTGAGGAAAAGGAACAAATCCAGCGGATCCTGATTGAAAACCTGAAAAAATCCCGAATAGAAGCTGAAATAGCAAGCAAAGCAAAAAGTGAGTTCCTTGCCAATATGTCCCATGAAATAAGGACCCCGCTGCATGCCGTGATCGGTTTGACAGAACTCCTTCTCGGCACCCCGCTCAACACCGAACAGAAGAGCTATACGGATTCAATCCAGGTAAGTACAAAACAGCTGCATCAACTGATCAACGACATTCTTGATTTCAGTAAAATTGAAGCCGGTCAGCTCGACAGAAAAAAATCACTGTTTGATATCCGGACACTTGCCGATAAAATCTCGGCTATTCTGAAAGACAACGCGCTGAAAAAAGGCCTCCTGTTGACCGTCACCGTCCATCCCTCAATACCGTCCGATCTCTCAGGTTATCCTGTCTATCTTTTACAGGCACTCATCAACCTGGTTCAGAATGCAATCAAGTTCACCTACAAAGGGGAAATTGTCCTAAGTATTTCACCGGTATCGGAAACACCTGATGAAATAAGCCTCCGCATATCGGTAAAGGACACGGGCATCGGTATTCCTGAAGAAAAAAAAGAGCAGGTTTTTCAGCGATTTACCCAACTGGACTCTTCAGTTACCCGGAAGGAAGGGGGAACAGGACTCGGTCTGGCCATCACCACAAAGCTTATTGAGTTCATGGGCGGAACACTCAATCTTGACAGCCGGGAAAATGAAGGATCGGAGTTCTGGTTTGTCCTTGCTTTGATGAAGCCGCAGGAAAACAATAACACCCCGGAAGCGGCCGCCGGAGAGCCGGAAAAGGCTTTATCAGTGGATCACCATTCTGAACAGCAACAGTTTATCAATAATATCATCCCTGCTGATAACCATATCCTGCTTGTCGAAGACAACATCATAAACCAGCAGGTAGCCAAAGCCATGCTTCATAAGCTGACATGCACGGTAGATATTGCAGAAAACGGCATAGAAGCAGTTGATGCCCTGAAAAAAACATCTTATGCTCTTGTGATCATGGATTTGCAGATGCCTCTCATGGGAGGGCTTGATGCCACGAAAGAGATCAGAAAAATGGAAACGGGAGTATTGAATCCGGATATTCCGATCATTGCCATGACCGCCAATGCAACGCAGGAAGACAAAAAAAACTGCCTCGATGCCGGCATGAACGATTTTATCACAAAACCATTTATGTTACAAAACCTTCGCGAGTTGCTGCAAAGGTGGCTGCCGGGCTACCAACTCTGATGCAGGAAAGAATTCCTTAATGAAATATCCGCCCTGCCTTCTATCCGGCATTCAGTGCATCTCTATTTCGGCATACCGGCGATATATTCGTCAATGGCAGTGATCTGTTCTTCGCTGAGCCTGAACTCCCCGGCGCCGATAATACCCTCTACCTGAGCTGCATTGCGTCCGCCGACAATGGCTCCGGTAACGGCAGGACGGCGCAGTGTCCAGGCAATGGCTACCTCCCCGGCTGAACGACCGTAGTTTTCGCCGGTACGCTTGAGCAGTTCGACCAGTTCAAGATTAAATGAGAGACGCGGTTCCTGAAACTCCCTGTTCTGTCTCCGCCAGTCATCATGCGCAAAGTTTGCGGCCCGTTCACGGGTCATTGCTCCGCTCAGCATGCCGGAGAGCATCGGAGAATAGACAATAACACCGATATTATGCTCAAGACAGAAAGGAAGGATCTCCTGTTCTATAGCCGGCCTCAGCATTGAGTAGGGTGGCTGAAGTGAAGCGACAGGTGCAATCGGGATCACCCTCTGCAATTGGTCAACATTGAAATTAGAAACACCGATATGGCGGACCAGCCCCTCCTCCCTGAGGCGGGCCATCTCACTCCACCCCTCTTCAAGATCTGATTCCGGGTTCGGCCAGTGAATCTGATAAAGGTCTATGCAATCAACCTTCAACCGCCTGAGGCTCCCTTCACACTCACGCCGTATCGAGTCAGCCTTGAGACTGTTGCCCATACGTCGGCGATCATCCCAGACAAGAGAACATTTGGTGAAGATGTACGGCTTTTTCTTCATGCCAGCCAAAGCCATAGCAACCAGCTCCTCCGAATGACCGAGCCCGTAAACGGCGGCAGTATCTATCCAGTTGATGCCAAGCTCAACGGCACGTTCAATGGCCCCGATGGCATCACCGTCATCCTGCGCTCCCCAGCCATACTCCCAGTTTCCGCCGCCGATGGCCCAGCTTCCAAAGCCGATCGGTGTAATCTGCATCCCTGTTCTGCCAAGCTCTCTTGTCTGCATAATATTTTCAATTAGTATGTTAAAATCTTACATAGCTTGCCTGCATCCCGAATAAACTACAAAACTGTAGTTTTTATACCAGCAATTCACCGACCTGAACCCGGCGCTCTTAAGAAAACCGAGCTGGCTCTCCAGTGTACCAGGCATATCGGCTTTCATCCTTTCTTTTGCCGCACTGAATTCTTCTGCGGCAATACCGCTCTCTGTAACCTGCCGCAGCCAGACCTCCCTGTAGATACGATCAATACCTTCAGTCGCCCCCTTCACCTGATCGGCATTGATAAAGAGAGCTCCATTGTTGAGGATAGCATATATGGAATGAAATAACGCGGCTTTTTCCGCGTCATTGAGATGATGGATCGAGAGTGCTGAAACGACAAGATCATACCTGCCCTGCAACCCAGCCGAATAGTTCTGTACCGAAAATGCGAAACGTTCCGGTTCTGCGTTAAACCGTTCACGGGCTTTTTGAAGCATTTCCGCGGAGATATCCATCAATGTAAAATGTGCCCGGTGAAAACGTTCCGAGAGAAAAAGGGAGAGCAGCCCTGTTCCGGCACCAAGATCAAGCACCCTGAAAACATCATCCCTTCTGAAGGGAACAAGAGCTGCGGCCGTATGGTAAAACTCGTCATAACAGGGAACAAGCTGCCGCCTGGTCTGGTCGTAAAAGGAAACCGAACGGTCAAAAAGCTTTTTTACTGAAGCAGCATGCATGACGACACCTGTAAATAGAGAGCATCTTTATAAAGATTCATGAAGAGAAGATGATTTAAGATTACCCATAAAGCTGAACATCACAAAATCCCGCCAAGCAGTAACCGGGCAATATTTTCTACAAAATCGTAACATTCTGAAAATAGCTACCGGATTGTAGTCGTTTCTTATCCTGAAAATCAGATATGGAAAAGAAACTCACCTCACCGGATAAAAATACTCTCTGAAAAAAGCAGCCCGAAACCCTTCAATGGTGCGGCTTTTTCATCCCGTCCGCTCCGGAAATAAACTCTTTCGCTGCCAAAAGCCGATCCCGGCACGAATCTTGCCTGTTAATATCATAAATATTCAGGGGACGCAGACTTTTATCCTGAATATTTGATGACAATGACAACAAGAACCTAAAAAAGCACGAAAATGAGAAAAGTAGCTATTTACGGAAAAGGTGGCATCGGCAAGTCAACCACGACACAGAACACGGTTGCAGGTCTTGCGGAAATGGGCAAGAAAATCATGGTTATCGGCTGTGACCCGAAAGCTGACTCCACCCGTCTGCTCCTCGGGGGACTGCAGCAGAAAACCGTCCTTGATACCCTACGCGAGGAAGGTGAAGAAGTTGAACTCGAAGATATCATCAAAGACGGATACAGAAACACCCGCTGCACAGAATCCGGCGGTCCTGAACCGGGCGTGGGCTGCGCAGGTCGAGGCATCATCACCAGCGTCAACCTTCTCGAACAGCTTGGGGCTTTCGATGATGAATGGGACCTCGACTATGTCTTCTACGATGTGCTTGGTGACGTTGTGTGCGGAGGATTCGCCATGCCGATCCGTGACGGCAAGGCCGAAGAGATTTACATCGTCTGTTCGGGCGAAATGATGGCCATGTACGCTGCCAACAACATCTGTAAAGGTATTCTGAAATATGCCGATACCGGTGGAGTCCGCCTTGGAGGCCTTATCTGCAACAGCCGTAATGTAGACAACGAACGCCAGATGATCGAGGAGCTTGCCAAAAAGATCGGCACGCAGATGATCCATTTTGTACCGCGCAACAACTTTGTGCAGCGCGCCGAGATCAACCGCAAAACCGTTATCGAGTACGATCCGACTCATGAGCAGGCAGATGAGTACAGGGCGCTTGCACAGAAAATCAACGACAACAAGATGTTTGTCATCCCCAAGCCTCTTGAGATTGAGGAGCTTGAAGCACTTCTCATTGAATTTGGTATCGCTAACTAATAAAAAGGAGCACACACAGATGTTAATGATCAGAACAATCGTCAGACCGGAAAAGGTTTATGAAGTCATGCAGGGACTGCTTGATGCAGGTTACCCGGCTGTCACCAAAATCCCGGTTGTCGGACGCGGCAAACAGCGCGGACTTCGCGTCGGAGATGTGATCTATGATGAAATTCCCAAAGAGATGCTGATTGTGGTTGTTCAGGATAGCGACAAGGATTTCGTGATTCGCGCCATCCTCGAAAATGCAAAGTCCGGCCCTGACGGCAAATTCGGTGATGGAAAGATCTTTGTTTCCGCCGTTGAAGAGGTTTATACCATCAGTACCGGTGAACAGGAAACCGAACCACAGTTCGCAGCATCGAAGGAGGCCTGAATGAAAGAGATAATTTCAGTAATCCGGATCAACAAGGTGAACGAAACCAAGAAGGCGCTGATCGATGCGGGTATCCCGGCATTCACGGCCACCGGAAGGGTGATGGGTCGCGGCAAGGGCCAGGTTCATTATGACATTCTCAATGGAGCAGCTGAAGGTCATCCAGAGGCCATTGCCCAGCTTGGCAACGCACCGAGGCTTGTGGCCAAGAGAATTCTGACCGTGGTTGTCCCTGATGAGTTATGCAAAACCGCAATAGAGGTGATCATCAAGACCAACCAGACCGGCAAACCCGGTGACGGAAAGATATTTGTAACGCCGATTCTTGAGACCATCAGGGTCAGAACCGGTGAAAAAGGGAAGGAAGCGCTGAACTAAGAACAACATTTTCAAGGTGTAAACGGAGAGAGTTATATGGAGGCGAACAGAATTTATCCGGATCCTTCCCAGGTCAGGGAGGAACTGATACAAAAATACCCGACCAAGGTCGCAAAAAAACGCGCCAAGTCAATTATTGTCAATGACCCGGAAATCATTCCTGAGGTCCAGGCCAACGTCCGTACCGTACCGGGTATCATCACACAGCGCGGCTGCTCCTATGCCGGTTGTAAAGGGGTTGTGCTCGGACCGACACGCGATATCGTCAACATCGTGCACGGCCCGATCGGCTGCAGCTTCTACGCATGGCTGACCCGCCGTAACCAGACCAGAACCGAGTCGCTGATGGACGCAAACTATATTCCCTACTGCTTCTCGACCGATATGCAGGAAGAGAATGTCGTTTTCGGCGGTGAAAAGAAGCTGAAAATTGCAATCCAGGAGGCCTATGACCTCTTTCATCCGAAATCCATCGCCATCTTCTCGACCTGCCCGGTCGGCCTGATCGGTGATGACGTTCATGCAGCATCGAAAGAGATGCGTGAGAAGTTCGGTGACTGCAACGTTTTCGGCTTCAGCTGCGAAGGATACAGGGGCGTCAGCCAGTCGGCAGGTCATCACATTGCCAACAACGGTGTGTTCAAACACATGGTCGGCCGCAACAACACACCGAGCGTGGGCAAGTTCAAACTGAACCTGCTTGGTGAATACAACATCGGCGGTGACGCGTTTGAGATTGAACGCATTTTTGAGAAGGTCGGCATCACGCTGGTCTCCTCCTTCAGCGGCAACTCGACGGTCAGCCAGATTGAAAACGCTCACACGGCTGATCTTAACGTGATCCTCTGTCACCGTTCGATCAACTACATGGGCGACATGATGGAGACGAAGTACGGTATCCCGTGGATGAAGGTCAACTTTGTCGGTGCCGAA
>Ga0268280_1001545_pt1 | contig 15268 bp, 20 predicted proteins | sample saktaG_9_FD_190139 | JGI IMG/M metagenome (GOLD analysis project Ga0268280, IMG submission 190139) | Saline water microbial communities from Sakinaw Lake, British Columbia, Canada - sak_2011_5_24_40m | ecosystem: Environmental > Aquatic > Non-marine Saline and Alkaline > Saline ... | reverse complement strand
TGTTTTTATTTTCCCATGCAAAAAAAACTCACTCATCAAAGATTTTCTCAATGCCTTTCTCTGGTCTCTACTTCTTGATAGTTTTTTTGCTTTTATTCTTTTTCTCATCTTTTACCTTTTTAATTTCTTTTTTAGAAACAATCTTTTTTTTCTTTGTCTTAATCTTTTCTTTTACTGCCCTTTTTTTCTTTTTCTCAGTTTTTTCTTTTTTTAATGGCTTTTCCAAAGTTTTTTTATCATGTTCACAGAATAAAGAAAAATGTTGGCGAAGAATTTCTGATGCGTTTGAGAAGGCTTCTTTAGGAGATATTGTGCCATCTGTTTCAATATCTATTTTTAATTTATCAAAATCTGTTCGTTTTCCTACCCTCATATTCTCAACCTTAAAAGATACTCTTTTAACGGGGGTAAAAATAGAATCTATAGGCATCATTTCTACTGCTGATTCTTGTTTTTTTAATTCTCTTTGTTCTACAGATTGATATCCAATTCCTGTCTCAACAACAGCTTCTATTTGAAGCTGAGTTGATTTTGTGGTTATAGTAGCAATAGGAATATCTGGATTTTTGACTTCAACCTCAGATGTAACATCAAAATCACCCGCTTTAACCTTTTTTTCTCCTTTTGCCTTAAGTATTATTCTTTGTGGTTCTTTGCTAAAAGATTTAAATCTTATTTTCTTTAAATTAAGAATAATTGTAATTACATCTTCTAAAACTCCTGGAATCGTTGAAAATTCATGACTCACACCTTTAATCTTTATTTGAGTTATAGCTGCTCCCTCTAAAGAGGAAAGCAAAACTCGACGAAAGGTATTACTAATAGTAATACCATATCCTGGATATAATCCTTCAATTTCAAAAATTGCTCTATTATTTTCTTTTTTAATTATTTTAGGCAAACTTGGTAAAGGAATCATAAATTTATTAAAATTATTTTGGATAAATTATCTTGAATAAAACTCAAAAATACTTAAAATTTCAGCAGGAGGAATAGACTCTTGCAAAGAAGGCTCACCTATTATCTTACCCTCCATTTTCTTCAAGTTAAGTTGCAACCAAGAAGAAATTTGATTTTTCTGTAATGGGACTAAAACTTCTTTAAAAAGTCTTTTATCTTTCTTAACATCTTTCAAGCTTATTATATCTCCTTTCTTGACTGAAAATGATGGAATATTAACTGGTTTGCCATTTACTAAAAAATAAGAATGAGTAACTAATTGACGGGCTTCTTTTCTGGATCTAGCTAAATTCATTCTAAAAATCACATTATCAAGCCGCTTTTCTAATTTTTTAATAAGTTCTTCTGAAAGATTTTCTATTTCTCCTTTATCAGACAAAATATCTTGAACATATTTCTTAAATTTATATTCTTTCAAATTATAGGAATTTTTTAATTTCTGCTTTTCTTTTAATTCTTTGGCATATTCAGAAATATTACGATTCACTTTTTTCTTTTTCTGCCCAGGGGCAAACGCTCTTTTAATCATTGCACATTTAGGAGATGAACATTTTTCTCCTTTTAAAAATAATTTCTGGTTAAGACGTCTACAAATTTTACAAACATTTTTTTTCATATTTTATACTCTTCTTGCTTTTTTAGGCCGACAACCATTATGCGGTATAGGCGTAACATCTATTATTGAAAGAATTTCTAATCCCCTATTCGCCAAAGAACGAATCGCTGATTCTCTGCCTCCGCCGACACCTTTAACAAATATATTAATTTCTTTTATTTTTAATTTTTCAGCAATATCACATATGGCTCCAGCAACTTTAGAAGATGCGAAAGAAGTTCCTTTTTTTGCGCCCTTAAAGCCAACTGAACCTGCTGTTCTCCAACCTAAAACATTTCCTAATTTATCAGCTAAAGTTATTATTGTATTATTATAAGTTGAGCTAATATAAATATTGCCTTCTCTAACCTCTTTAGTAGAAGATTTTGTTTGAATTTCTTTTCTCAGAGCTTTTTCAACTTGTTCACGCTCTTGCAAAAGTTCTTTTTCTGTTTTTTCAATAACTCTTTTTTTACCCATAGTGTTTACTTAGGTGTCGGCGCTGCTTTTCTTCCAGAACCAACTGTTTTCCTTACATTGCCTCTAACTGTCCTTGAATTTTTTCTTGTTTTTTGTCCTCTTACGGGAAGAGATTTTTTATGACGTAATCCTCTCCAGCATCCAATCGCTTTTAATCTTCTGGTGTCTTTTAATAATTCCCTGCGAAGATCCCCTTCTATTTTAAATTTTTCATCTATAATCTTTTTAATTTTAAGAATATCTGCTTCACTTAAGTCAGATGCTTTTTTATAAAAATCAATACCAGCTTCTTTTAAAATTTTCTTACTTAAAGAATTGCCTATTCCGTAAATATAGGTTAAAGCAATATATATTTGTTTTTTGTCTGGAATATTAATTCCTGCTATACGTGGCATATTTATCTAATTAAAATTAAGCCGCCATTTATCTCTGGCGTTGTTTGTGTTTAGGATTCTCACAAATGACATAAATTCTTCTTTTTCTTTTTACAATTTTGCACTTATTGCAAATTTTTTTTACCGAAGATCTAACTTTCATAAAAATTATTTAAGTCTATATACTATTCTTCCCCTATTTTCATCGTAAGGACTCATTTCAAGAAGCACTTTATCTCCAGGCAGAATTTTAATCCTATAACGTTTTAATTTACCACCTAAATAAGCAAGAACCTTTCTGCCATTATCCAATTCCACCCTAAAACTAAGAGCAGGGAGAGACTCAATCACACGGCCATTCTCCTTAATGCTTTGTTTTTTCATTTTGTTTGATGATAGTCTAAATTAACAAATTTACTCTTTTAAGTCAACCCCCTATGTCTATTTTTATTTTAATTTTATCTAAATTGAGAGAGGCTTTTCTTGCCCAAAATGGCCAAAATTTTATTTTTATTTTTTCAATAGTTGGAAAATTTATAAAAACAATATTTTTTATTTCTTCTTGTGTTTTGCCTGAAATTTGAGATTTTAAAGTTTGTTCATCAATATTTTTATATGTATCTAATAAAATTTTAACATTTAAAATCATTTCCTCTTTATCCAGATTTACCCTATTTTCCATATACTCAATACTTAAAGATTCTTCTATTCCTATATCCGATTCAGATATTTTAGAAAAGATAATTTCTTTAGAAATCTCCTTTACAAGAGATTCGTCAAAAACTAAACATTTTATTTTTATCTTCCCCTCACAAGTGAATTCAGAAGCTTGAGCCCCAGCCTTTTCAAAGCAAGAAGATTCAACCTCTTGACTAAAAACAGCAGAAGATAATAAAACAAAATTTTCTGGTAAGGACTCTGCTAAGGAATTTTGAGCTTCATTTAATAAGGTCTCCTCTAAACTTTTTTTAGCATTTTCTATGTCCTCAGAAGTAATCACTTCTATTTTTTCTTTAAATCCACCTATCATAGGAGAATCTGATTCTCCATAAATTGTATAATAATAAGAAGTACCAACTAATCCTGGAATAGAAAAATTAGATAAGCCAATATTATATTCTTCTCCTGATTCCATGGCCTCAACCTTAATATCTACAAAACTTGACGTAATTTTTTTATTTTCTAACTTAGTAGCTGGTACATATATTTTTTCAAGAGCTTTGAAATATTTTGATCCTTGAGAAGATAAGAAACGAGTTCCTATAACCAAATTCATAGATTTAGGAGGATTATGGGAATTATAAACTCTAATAACCCCTTGCGCTTTTTCTTCTTTAAAAGATTCTCCAGTAGCTATAAATTTTTGCGAAACTTCTTTCTCAATTTCAAAAAATTGAGCTGGAATAATTTTATTACTAATATCTATATCTTCAATTTCAGCGCTTACTTTTAACCCTTCAGCCACCCATTCTATAGAATTTTTAAAAGGCTGAATCATTATTTCTGAAGATGCTTGTAAGCTGATTAAAAAGATTAATCCTAAAAAACAAATAATAATTATTCCTGTTTTTTTAAAGAACTTTTTGGCTTTATTTTCTTTTACCTCTTCTTTAAATTCTTTTTCTTTTTCTTTAAGAGGTTCTGATTCAGGAGGCAAAATATCAAAAAATTTTTTAACCATATTTTTTTATTTTATAAAATATTATTTATATAGATAGCGCTAAAAAAATTATTCCTACTTCTTTTGGACTTTTCAAAAGCCCAGATTCATCTTTAACCGGAAGATCATTCGGTAAAATAAATTTTACAGATTTACTGGTATGCAAAATTGGTAGATCATCCCAATCGCCATTTTTTAAAATCTTTTTTATCCCTGGTAATAAACTTCCTCCTCCAAAAATATAAAAATTTTTCGGCAGAAAGAGATCAAAATCATTACAACATTTTTTAAGTTCTTGTTTTAAATTGTTAAACCAAAAGTTAAGTGGTTTTGATAAAAATTCCTGAATAATTTTTTGAGAATTAGAACTTATATCTCCTTTTGAAAATTTGATTTTTAAATTTTCTGCTTCTTCATATGTTAACCCTAATTTTTCTGAAAGAGTTTTTGTAAATATATCTGCCCCAATTTTAATTTCCAATGTATGTTCTATCAATCCATTATTCAGTAAAAAAATTTGCGTAAAGTTTGAGCCAATATCAATAAAAATTCCTGAAAACTTTTTCCTATTTTTTAACCAAGAAAATATACCTTGTATTTTATGGACTAAAAGAATATTTTTAGAATTAAAGAATGTTTTTACAAAATCAATTATTTTTAAATATTTTTTTAACGTAAAAATAACTAAGACCTTAAAACTAAAGCTTTTTCCGTTGTGGCTTTTTACAAAATCTACCTTATATCCTGAGATTTTCCTTTCAATAATATTTTTTCTAACGATCTGAAAATCATTAATTAATAATTCATTATCATGTTTGATAAAATTTTTAATTGTCTCTTGCTGTGCTTTGTCCAGAATAGATTCTAATGTTTTTTTATCTTTTTCAATCATTTTTTTATAATCATCTTTTCTAACGGAAAAATTTGTAATTTTAGCTTTTAAGATTCTAGGATTTAACCCAATTAAAGTTGTCATTGGCAATGAATCATTTTCTAGTCCAAGTTCTATTAAGATTTTAGAAAAAGCCTTTTTAAAAACATCATCTTTAAAACTATTTGTTTGAAATGTGCTAAATTTTTTAAAAGTTTCAGATGAAAACTTTTTAACCTTATTTTTTCCATTCTCTTTTTCTAATATCAGTCCCCTAACTCCCCTAGAGCCAATGTCTATCACTAAAAAATTCTGCTTTTTTCTCTCTTTTCTTTTATAAATAAAAATTCTTTGGAGAAAATTTTTCATTTTATAATAGCTTTAATTCTTCTTACATTTGCGCCAGAAGATTCTTGTTTTGTGATTTTAAAAAGATTTAACTCTGAAGTGTTTTTAATATGTGGTCCTGCGCAAATTTCTTTAGAAAAAACCTCTTTTGTTTTTTGATTAATCATTGTATAAACTTTAACATTTCTTGGATATTTTTCTTTGAAAAAAGATAAAGCTCCTGTCTTAATGGCTGTTTCAAAAGGCATGTCTTCTTCTAATATATTTAAATTCTCTTTTATCTTTTTATTAACTAAATCCTCAATTTTTTTAATTTCTTGATCTGTTAATTTTCTATCAAAAGAAAAGTCAAAGCGTAATCTTTCAGAATTTATATTTGAACCCATTTGTTTAACTTTATCCCCTAAAATCTCTCTTAATGCTGATTGTAAAAGATGGGTTGTTGTATGTAGTTTAATAATTTTAATTTTTGATTCTTGGTCCTTAATCTCAGAAATCCCATGTCCTCCGAATTTTTTATCTGCACCCTCTCTAGAAATTTCTTGATGATGTTTAAACTCCTTTTGAAAATCTTTTTTATCTAATTCAAACCCTTTTTCTTTGGCTAATTCTTCTGTCATTTCCAATGGAAAACCATAACTTTGATAAAGATCAAATATCTCTTTCCCCGTAATAATTTTTGATTTCTGCTCTGAATTAATTTTCGCTTCTAATAATTTATCAAACTGAATTAATCCTTTTTTAAGAGATTTTTCAAATTTTTCTTCTTCGTTCTGAATAATAGTAATAATATCTGTTTCTTTATTTTTAATCTCCGGATAAACTTCTTTATATATATCAAGTGTCTTTTTGATTAAATCAATATACCAATATTTTTTTAAATTTAAGATTTCCGCATGCCTGATAGAACTTCTTAAAATTCTTCTTAGGATATATCCACTGCCAATATTACTAGGCGTTATCCCTTCGGTTATTAAAAATACTGCTGCTCTGATATGATCACTAATAATTCTAAAACTTTTTTTTGCATCTTTATATTTTTTATCACTTAATGCTTCAATCGCTTTGATTAAAGGTAAGAAGAGGTCTGTTTCATAGGCAGAATTCTTATTTTCTAAAATCGCCATTAATCTTTCAAAGCCAATGCCAGTATCTACATTTTTCTGCGGTAATTTAACATATTCAGAATCTTTGTTTTTGTTATATTCCATAAAAACTAAATTCCATAATTCAACAAAGCGCTGACAATCTGGACAATTAGGACCACAAGTTTTTTTTCCACAACTAAATTTTTCTCCTCTATCAAAATGAATTTCAGAACAAGGTCCGCAAGGTCCTGTACTCGCAACTGGTCCCCAAAAATTATCCTGCATTCCGAATTCTATAATTCGTTCTTTTGGAATCCCATTTTTTTGCCAAATTTCAATTGATTCTTCGTCTTTAGGAATATTTTTATCTCCTTTAAAAATTGTTACCCAAATTCTATTTTTTTCTAACCCTAAAACATCACAGAAAAACTCCAAGGCATATTCTATGGCTTTTTCCTTAAAATAACCCTCTTTGTCGTCCTTCCCAACTGACCAATTCCCTAACATCTCAAAAAAAGTATTATGCGTGTCGTCTCCTACTTTTTCAATATCATTACTTCTAAAACATTTCTGGCAAGAAGTTAAGATTCTGGAACCAAATTTTTCAATAACATTTTCCTCGCCAGATAAAACCGTATTAAATTGCTGCATTCCAGCAGAATTAAAAAGCACTGTGGAATCAGAAGGAATTAAAGAACTTGATGGAATAATTTTATGATTTTTATTCTTAAAAAAATTTAGAAATTTTTTCCGAATATCGTTTGATTTCATATTTAATGAAATGTTTTAATCATTTTAATAAATTCTTTGGCCTGCAAAGAAGCTCCCCCTACTAAAAGCCCTTGTATCTCTGAGTTTCTCAAATAATTGGAAGCATTTTGACTATTGGTGCTCCCTCCGTAAAGAATTCTAATTTTTTTAGCAATTTGCTTATTGTAAAGACGAGATATAAATTTTCTAATAAATAAAGCAACTGTCATGGCTTGGTCTTCCTCGCAAGGATTATCACTTCCAATCGCCCAAATAGGTTCATAAGCAATAATTATTTTTTGAATTTCTTTTTTGGAAACTTTTTCCAATCCTTTTTTGATTTGTTTTTCTAAAATTTTAAATGTATTGTTTTGTTGTTTTTCTTCTAATGTTTCTCCAATACAAAATATAGGTTCAAGTCCGAATTTTAATGCTTTTCTTATTTTTTTATTTATTATTTCATCTGTCTCCCCAAATATTTTTCTTCTCTCGGAATGACCTATAATTACATATTTACATTTTAAACTTTTTAACATTTCGCAAGAAACCTCGCCTGTGTAAGCTCCTTTATCCTCAAAAAAACAATTTTGAGCTCCTAATTTAAGAAAAGATAAATTATTATTAATTACTGGCAAATAACAAAAAGGAGGACAAATAACAACTTCAATATTTTTCTTTTTCTTTAATCCTTTTTTTACAGATAAAAAAAGCTGTTTTGCTTTTTTCTCAGTACTGGGATTACATTTCCAATTTGCTATAATAAATTTTTTCATATTTTTTATGCTTTTCTTAAAATTTGAGCTGATTTTTCCGGTTTTATTAAAGAAATTTCCATACGTGTTCCAATTTCAAATCCAGCCATAGTTGCTGTTTTAGGCAATATTGTCCAGTGCCAGTGATAATATTTATGTTTTTTTCCATCACAAGGAGCAGTATGCAAATAAAAATTATAAGCCGGGTCAGAAAGCACTTTGTAAAATTTAGAAAAAGCAATTTTAAATGCTTGGGCAAGCGATACTTTTTCTTCTTCTGTTATGTCTTCAAAATGAGAAAGATGTTTTTTAGGAGATATAATCATTTGAAATGCTGATTTTGAAGCAAAAGGGCATAAAACCAAAAAATGTTTATTCTCAAAAACAATTCTTTTCTTTTTCTTTCTTTCTAATTTTGCCATTTCACAATAAAGACATTTTTTATTTTTATTAAAATACTTTTGGGAAGTTTCAAGAGCCTTATTGAGATCGCTGTCAATAAGAGGAGTTGTTATTATCTGAGAATGAGGATGAACTATAGACGCACCAGCTTCAACTCCATGATTATGAAAAATAGAAATATGATTAACGAATTTCTCATTTTTAAGAGATAAATATCTACTTTGATAAGCATCTATTAATTCTTTAATTTGATTTATATTAAACTGAGGTATTTGTTTTTTGTGACTACGAGTTATTACTAACTCATGAAAACCCGTTGCCGATATTCTTTTGTATAAGCCCCCTTCTGAACTTTCTTTTAATTCTCTTGATGGGATGACAGCCGGATATTTGTTGGGGATAACAATCGTAGTCCAATTTTTAGGAATATTATTTGAAAGAGACACCTTTTTATTATGAGAAAAAATTAGACTTGGCTTCTTTTGAGTTTCAATCTGACAAAAGGGACATTTTGATTTAGGAGTTTTTATTATTTTTCTTTTCTTTAATTTAAAAACTCCATGTCTTTTGCCTCTTTCAGAAGCTATGAGAACCCAGTCCTTGGAAACAACATCATAACGAAACTCAGAATCATTTTTGGTTTTCTTATTCATATTTTCTCTTATTATAACAGATTTTTAAAAAATAAAAAATCGCGGAATTATGGTTTCAACGATTTGTGATTTCTGAAAAATTCTATAAAAGCGTTAGAATCTTATATCCGTCTGCAGTTACAGCAACTGTATGTTCAAAATGAGCTGATAAAGAATTATCCTTTGTTTGCCAACCAGAGCCATCTTGAAATTTTTTAATTCGCGAGTCACCTATTGAAGCCATTGGCTCAATGCAAAGAACTATCCCTTTTTTTATCTCCTCTCCCTCTCCTTTATTGCCATAATTCAATATTTGAGGCTCTTCATGTAAATTTTTTCCAATGCCATGACCGCAAAGATCCCTCACCACATTAAATCCAGATTGCTCAATGTATTTTTGGATATTAAAGCCTATATCCCCTATATGTCTTCCTGGTTTTATAGTTTTTATTCCTTTAATTAAAGAATTCTTCGTAATATCAATAAGTTTTTTTGTTTTAATATCAATTTCTCCCACAGGAACTGTTATGGCCATATCAGAAAAAAAACCTTTATAAATAAGACCCATATCCAAAGATATAATATCTCCATCTTTTAATTTATAATCTGATGGAATTTGATGAACAATTACATAATTTACTGATGTGCATAATGTTGCTGGGAAACCATCATATCCTTTAAAGGCTGGTTTTGCCCCTGATTTAAAAACAAGGGCCTCTGCTGCCCTGTTTAATTCTTTAGTCGTAATTCCAACTTGCACTTTATTTTTCAACTCTTCCATAATCCTGGCCAATATCCTGCTTCCTTGTCTCATTATCCCAATTTCTTTTTCTGATTTAATTTTTATCATTTATTTTATTATTCTGATTTCAAACTTTTTAAAATACTTTCAAAAACTTTAGATACGGAACCCTTACCATTGATTTCTTTAACATTTAATTTTCTTTCTCTAAAATATTTAATTAGAGGTAGAGTTCTATTTTCATATTCATCTAGTCTAATTTTTATAGTATCTGGATCATCAAGCCCTTTTCTCCTAATCAATTTTGAGCCGTCTAACGGACAAAATTTAAGTTCAGCTGTTTCTTTTGAATATAGTATGGGATGACGCATTAATTCGCAAATACGCCGATGAGAGTTTCTAAAAATTGATTCTTGGGCTGATACTTGAATCAAAATAACTTTAATATTTTTCTCGCCATATAGTTTTTCTAAAACAGGCATTATATTTTTACCTTCATATAATGTTCTTGGTGAACCGGCTATTATTAGATTCTCCCCTGCTTTATAAAGTTGTTTTATTCTTTCTTTGACTAAATAACTAGTAAAAGGAGGACTGCATAAAAATCCTTTTGTCCATAGTTTTTTCTCATTAATATAGAAATATTTTTTATTGGCAATCTTAATAAACTTTTGTTTTTTAGATAAATTAAAAGACTTTTCTAGAATCTTACTTGTTTCAAAATAATATAATCCTAATTTATCAGCCAATAATCCTGCTTGAGTTCCCTTGCCTGCTCCAGGAGCTCCTAATAAAATTATGACTAATTTTTTGCTTTTAGAATTTTTCATATTCTTTCATCTCTATTTGGGCTTTAATCTGACGCCACATATCCAAGACAACGCTCACCATAATTAACAATGCAGTTCCACCAATCAAAAATCCAAAAGCTCCAATGCCAGTTGCACCCTGAATAATAGAAGGCATAACAGCTATTGTTCCTAAAAATGTCGCCCCAATAAAAAGAATTTTATATAAAATATGTTTTAAAAATCTGGCAGTAGAAGCACCTGGTCTAATGCCAGGTATAAACCCTCCCATTTTCTGGAGATTATCAGCAATTGTTTTTGGGTCAAAAGTAACAGATGTATAGAAATAAGTGAAAAGAAATACTAAAACAAAATATGATGCTCCATAAATCCATACATTCTGTAAAAAGTTATTAATACCTTGAGCAATTCCTGCTAAAAGTTGATTTCCAGAACCAGAAAGAAAATTAGCAATCATCCCCGGAAAAAGTAAAATACTTAAAGCAAATATAATAGGTATTACTCCTGCTGGGTTAACATTTATAGGCAAGTAAGTAGAAAAACCGCCATACATTTTCATCCCTCTCACTCTTTTAGCATAAGAAACTGGAACATTCCTTCTCCCTTCGTTAACCATAACAACGCCAGCAACAATAATTAAAGCCACAGCAAGAAATAAAATATATAATGGCAAGTTGGAAGGATCCCAATTAGCAACAATATTTTGAACTTCCATTGGCGTTCTGGCTACAATACCAGCAAAAATTAAAAGAGATACTCCATTACCAATCCCTTTTTCGGAAATTAACTCTCCCAACCACATTAAAAATACTGCGCCAGCAGTAATGGTTGCAATTGAAGTTAATAATAACAATGGAGAAATAGAACTAATTATCCCTTGATGCTGAAATAAAATTAACATACTATATCCTTGAAGCATACCCAATGGAACAGTAGCCATTCTCGCATACTGGTTAAATTTTTGTTTACCTTGCTCCCCTTCTTCTTTATACAATTTTTCAAATGCTGGAAATATCATTGTTAATAATTGTAAAATAATCGTAGCGGTAATATATGGACCCAATCCCAGCATAACAATAGAAAGATTACTCAATGCTCCCCCTGTAAAAAGATTTAATAATCCAAAAACCTGGTTTTCACCAAAAAATCTTTGCAAGTTTTCCGTATCTATCCCCGGAATAGGGATATTAGCAGCCAAACGAAAAACAAGGAAAATAAATAAAACAAAAAGTATTTTTTTCCTAAGTTGACGATCTTTAAACACTAAAGTAAGTTTTCCAAGCCAATTCATACTTTTATTATTGATTTAGTTTTCTCTAATTTTTCTCGGGCTGTTTTAGAAATACCACAATTACTAATGATTAATTTCTTTTTTGTTTCGCCTTGCCCTAAAATCTTAACCATTGGCATTCTATTTTTAATAAGTTTAATTATTTTCCTTTCAACTAAAATTTCCGGAGTAACTTTTTCTCCATCTTGGAATTTTTTATCCAAAATTGCAATATTTATCTCTGCTTTAACTTTTTTATTTGTTTGAGAATTATTATACCCTCTTAGTTTAGGATATTTTTTAACTAATTCTCTAATAATTGGCTGTATATTATTCCCTGATCTTGATTTCTGTCCTTTTATGCCACGGCCTGAATAAGTCCCCCTCTTGCCTCCCCTGCCTATTCTTTTCTTTTTTTTCGCTTTCTCTTTTGGTTTTAATTTATGAATTTCCATATTCTAAGAGATTATTTATTCTTAACTTGTAATTTTTGCAATGCCTTCATCGTAGCTTTAGCATTATTAATTTTATTTTTGGATCTTGATAGAATTTTAGAAGAAATATTTTTTATTCCTGCTAAATTACAAATTACTCTAACTGGGCCTCCAGCAATTATACCTTTTCCTTTTTTCTGTGGACGAAGAAGTACAATAGATGCTTCAAATTTTGCTTGTATCTCGTGAGGAATAGAATCTTCAATAAATGGAATTTCAATCATATTTTTCTTGGCGTTTTTCTCAGCTTTTTCCATTGCTTGAGAGACATCTTTTCCTTTAGCAATTCCCAGGCCAATCTTCCCTCGCTTATTTCCAAGTATCATACAGGCTCTAAATCTCAATTTCTTACCTCCGCCTGTTACTCTGGTAACTCTATCTAAAGATAATAGTTTTGAATCAAACTCTGATTTTATTTCTTTTTTATTTCCTTTAAATTTTTCTTTCATTTTTCTATATATTAAAATTTAAGCCCTCCTTGTCTGGCTCCATCAGCTAATGCTTTTACTCTTCCATGATATTTATATCCGCTTCTGTCAAAAATAATGTTTTTAATCCCCTTTTTAACGGATTCCTCAGCAATTTTTTTCCCTACATGCCAAGCTAAAGCTTTTTTGCCAGTTAAAAGACATTTTTCTTTTTTTATTTTATCAATTTTAAAATCATCTGAGCTCAAAATATTCTTCCCCTTTTCATCGTCAATCAGTTGAGCATATATATGTTGATTTGACCTAAAAACACAAAGTCGGGGCGTTTTAGAAGTTCCCTTTAATTTGTTTATAACACTTTGATGCCTTCTTTTTCTTTTTTCTTGTTTCAATAACATAAATTCTTTTGACTAAGCAGTTGCCATGGCTTTCTTTCCTTCTTTTCTTCTTATTTTCTCTCCAACATATTTGATTCCTTTGCCTTTATACGGCTCTGGACGGCGGACTCTTCTTATTTTAGCCGCCATCTCCCCTACTTGTTGTTTATTAATCCCAGATATTGTAATTATATTTTTTTTAACTGAAATTTCTATGCCCTCTGGAATTTCTATTTCTATTTTATGGGAAAAACCAACCTCTAAAATAAGCTTTTTTTCATTTTCCACAGAAGCACGATAACCAATGCCTACTAATTCAAGCTGTTTTTCAAACCCATTAGTAACTCCTTCAACACAATTGAAAAGAAGTGATCTAGTTAGCCCCCAAAGAGCTCCACTTTGTTTTGTTCTTTTTTTCGGTTTTAATAATATTGTTTTATCTTTTATCTCCATATCAATAATCCAAGGAATTTCATGAGAAATTTCCCCTTTAGGCCCTTTTATCGTAATATTCCTGTGGTCTATTTTTACATCCACATTTTCTGGTATTATTATATTTTTTTTGCCAATACGACTCATAATATTAAGTATTACCAAATTTCACACAAGACCTCGCCTCCTAACTTTTTTTGTCTGGCTTCTTTATCTGTTATTAGCCCTTTTGAAGTAGAAATAATTAATATTCCTGCTTTTCTCTTTATTTTTCCAAGATCTTTAAAATTACTATAAATTCTTTGGCCAGGTTTTGAAATCCTCTTTAATCCAGTAATTTTTCCTATCTTATCGCTGTAATCTAAAGATAATTTTAATATTTTATTATTTTTCTTTTTCTTTGTTTCTAATTTCTTTATAATTTTTTGCTCTTCTAAAATATTAGCAATTCCTTCTTTTAATTTAGAAAAAGGAACCTCAACTGATTCATGAGAAACAGCTTGAGCATTACGTATTCTATTGAGCATATCTGTTATTGGATCTGTCATAGTTTTACCAAGATGATTTTTTTATACCCGGGATTTCTCCTCTATTCGCCAATTCCCGAAAGCAAATTCTACATAAACCAAATTTTTGCATATATCCCCTTACCCTGCCACATCTAAAACAGCGTCTTACAATTCTTGTTTTGAATTTAGGTTCTCTTGCCGATTTAATAATTTGTGATTTTTTAGCCATTTTTATTTTATTTTCATTGGAAAACCAATTAATTTTAATAATTCCAATCCTTGTTCTTTATTTTTACTATTTGTTACTATCGTAACCTCTAAACCAAAAATACTTTTTTCTCTTTCAGCAGATATCTCTGGAAAAGCAGTATGTTCTCCAAACCCCAAAGAAAGGTTTCCTTTTTTATCAATAAGTTTAGGGTCAACTCCTCTAAAATCACGCATTCTCGGGAATGTAAGATGAATTAATCTTTCCATAAAATCATACATTTTTTTGCCTCTTAATGTTGTGGCTGCTCCAATGTACATTCCCTTTCTTAATTTAAATGTAGCTATTGATTTTTTAGCTTTTTTTAAAGCTGGCATTTGCCCTGCAATAAGAGATATTTCTTTTAAAATATGGTCTTCTATTTTTTTTCTATCTTGCCCATTTTTTCCAATAATTTTCTTTCCAAACCCAGAATTTATTACTATTTTTTCAATCTTAGGCACAGCCATAATATTTTTATAGCCAAACTTCTTCATCATTCCAGGAACTACTTCTTTCTTATATTTTTCTTTTAATTTATTCATAATTCTGCTTTACATTTTTTACAAACTCTAACCTTTGCCTTATCTTTTGTTTTACTATAACCGATCTTAACAGGTTTTCCACATTTTGGACAAATTAATTTTACATTGGAAGCATAAATTGGAAAAGCAATTTCAATTGTTTGCCCTTTTTCTCCTGATTTTTTAGGTTTTTTACGAACTTTTTTTATATTAATATTTTCAACCAAAATCTGATCCTTTTTAGGCAATCCTCTTAATACTTTTCCTTTTTTTCCTTTGTCTTTTCCTCTAATTATTAAAACTTGATCGTTTTTTTGGATTTTCATAATATATATTAGACTACTTCTTTGGCTAAGGTAGTTATTTTTTCATAACCTTTTTCTTTCAGTTCTCTGGGAATGGGCCCTAATATTCTATTGCCTTTTGGCAATTTAGCATCATTTATAATCACACATGCGTTTTCACTAAATCTAATATAAGAACCATCTTTTCTGCGAAAAGGACTTTTCTGCCTTACTATCACA
>Ga0268280_1001542_pt1 | contig 15281 bp, 14 predicted proteins | sample saktaG_9_FD_190139 | JGI IMG/M metagenome (GOLD analysis project Ga0268280, IMG submission 190139) | Saline water microbial communities from Sakinaw Lake, British Columbia, Canada - sak_2011_5_24_40m | ecosystem: Environmental > Aquatic > Non-marine Saline and Alkaline > Saline ... | reverse complement strand
GGTATCGAGTTTGACTACTGCTGTGTCCAGGCGGTCTTCGCCCTCAGAGAGGCCGGGTATGAAACTATTATGGTGAACTGTAATCCCGAAACCGTATCGACAGATTACGATATCGCAGATAAGCTCTACTTCGAACCGCTCACCTTTGAGGACACTATCCGCATCATAGAGCATGAAAAGCCTCTCGGCGTTATTGTCAGTTTCGGAGGCCAGACGCCGCTGAAACTTTCAGCAAAACTTCATGAGGCCGGTGTAACCATTCTCGGCACATCTTCAAAAGGAATTGATCTGGCCGAAGACCGGAAGAAATTCGGTGCGCTTCTTGAACAGCTTGATATCCCGCATCCTGAATATGGCACCGCCATAAGTTTTGAAGAGGCCAGGGAAATCACCAAGCGAATAGGTTACCCCGCCCTGGTCCGCCCAAGCTACGTACTCGGCGGTCGTGCAATGAAAATCGTATACAATGACGATTCTCTCAAGGAGTATGTTGATCAGGCGCTCTTCATTACAGAAAAATATCCCCTTCTGATCGACCGTTTTCTTGAAACAGCCGTTGAATTCGATATTGATGCCATTGCCGATACCACGGACTGCGTTATCAGTGGCATCATGCAGCATGTCGAGGCCGCGGGCATACACAGCGGCGACTCCACCTCGATTCTCCCCTATCACAACATCAGCCCCGGGGTCATTGCAACAATGAAGGCATATACCCGCACTCTTGCAGCAAACATTCATGTAGTGGGCCTGATGAACGTTCAGTATGCCGTGCAGAATGAAAGTGTCTATGTGATTGAAGTCAATCCGAGAGCCAGCAGAACGGTTCCTTTTGTCGGCAAGGCAACCGCCATACCGGTTGTAAAAATCGCCACCCGCGTCATGCTCGGTGAAAAGCTCAGCGATCTGCGCAGGGAATATGACCTGAAAGATTGCGATGAGCTCGGCATGAAGCATCTGGCCATCAAGGAACCTGTCTTTCCGTTCTCAAAATTTGTCAAGTCCGGCGTCTACCTCGGTCCGGAAATGCGCTCGACCGGAGAAGCCATGAGCCTTGCCGACGAGTTCCCGGAAGCTTTTGCCAAGGCCTACCAGGCTGCGAACATGCAGCTCCCCCTGTCCGGAGCTGTCTTCATCAGCGTGAACGACCAGGATAAAAACCAGCGCATCATAGCCATTGCAAAATCACTCTACCGCATGGACTTCGATCTGATTGCCACAGAGGGAACCTACCTCTTCCTGACGGAAAACGGCATCGAATGCAAGAAGGTCTTCAAGGTAGGAGAAGAAGGACGACCTAATATTTTCGATATTATCAAGCACGGCAAGATCAACTTTGTCATCAATACACCGAGAGGTGAAAAAGCCCTGCATGACGAGGAGGCCATAGGTGCGGCATCAGTTCTGAGCAATGTGCCTTTTGTCACCACTATTGAAGCTGCAGAGGCTTCGGTACAGGCGATTGACTGTATCCGTCACCAGGAATTCGGCGTCAAGAGTCTCCAGGAGTACGCTTCCTACCGGAACAAATAAGCATCTCTACAAGCATTTTCGACTCCTTATGGATTGCCGGATCCGGGCCCTCTCTCGGACCGGCAATATTGAGCACGGCAATCCCGCATCCATCGATCCATGAACAGAGCGCAGGCAGCGAAACCGGGCAGGAAAGACCCGCTATAAAAACCGGCCGCCGATGATGAACGGCACATTTCAGCGTATAAAGGGTTCCTCCCTTCAACACGTCGCGCACAATGATCAGCGTAGCGTCAGAGTCACGGACATTCCACTCCGTTCGCTGGCGGTAATCAGCTCTCGGCGTTTCGTCAAGACGGTAATACTGCGGGATCCTGCCATCCTCCGCTCTCCTCCCTTTCGGACACCAGCCGCCGTGTTCAAGACCGCAGGCTATCGCGGCGTCAAGCGCAGCACGGTCAACGCCGGTCTGTCCTCCTGAAACAATTTTTTTCAGCATAGTAAATCAACGATCGTTGAAAATCACGATACTCTTCTCAGCTTTTACACTGCCGGCATTGCACAATGTTTCTATTTGCGCGGACAAGTTGAATTAAAAGATAACTCTTTCCGGCTTCATCGCTTTGCCGCATAAGGCAATGAAACCTGGCACCTAATGAGATTAACCTTCAGGCACGACACTGCCTGCTCCGGTCAGGGCTATTGAATCTGTATCCTTCAGTGGCGTGAATTGCCGCGCCATTTTAAGGACGACGGGAAAAAAAGCCGCATTTTCTGCACACACAAGCGCAGGAAAGTAATAAACAAGAGCGTCATACTGTTTGAAAGCCCGGAAATGAACCAGACGTACTTTCGGGCATCAACAATCGAGACGGTGTTCTAAGCAATACAAATTTCAACAGGAGAATTACGATGAAAAAAGCCATCTGGATGACCGCCGCAGTTACAGGAATGCTTCTTGGCACCCCCCATACTGATGCTCAGGCGGAAGTAAACGTAAATATAAACACAAGAAACAGGCCGACTTTTGTCATTGATTCCCGTCCGGACTTTGTCATTATTCCGGGCAGGGGGTTTTCGGTGTCTATAGGCAGTCCATATGATATAATCAGGTACGGAAGCCTCTACTACGTCTACCAGGACGGTTACTGGTACCGCTCTTCACACTACCGCGGACCCTGGATTGCAGTCAGGGAACGCCATCTTCCCTACAAGATCAGAAGACATCGTATAGAGGACATAAGACGTTACCGCGACTATGAATACCGTCGCCATGACCGCCGTAACAACTGGGAACACCGCAATTACGACAACAGGAACAATCATAACAACGATAACCGCTACGATAACCGCTACGATAACGACAGAGGCAGAAGGAACTGACTGAATCGCTGAGCACAATAACGGAAAAAGGGAGCCGGAGTGATTTCCGGCTCCCTTTTTTGTGCCTTATCGTAAACGCTCCTCATCTTCAGAGACAATCGTCACCTCCTGTTTTTTTCCTCGCTGAACATCCCGGAGAAAATTATCCCCGACCTCAATAAAACAGGACCAGAAAGAATCAGTATCAATAAACGGCCGGGCAAATAAACTCAAATCCATGAAACGGGTAATTGCAATAACTCGTTTATATTTGAGAGAAAAAAGATTATGCGCCTGACAAAGCGGAGCGATCTGCGGTAACCGGAACAAGCGCAACAGCCAACCCAAACGTATTGACCATGCCCGCAACACTTCAGCAACATCTCGACGAGTCCATAAAACTTGAATTGAACCTGGCAAAACTCTACACCATCTTTCATGACCGTTTTTCCGAAGACGATGATTTCTGGTGGCAGCTTGCAATGGAAGAAAGAGGCCATGCCTCACTGTTGCAGCAGGAGAAAAAACAACCCCAGCCGATGGAATTCTTTCCGGATAATCTGCTCTCAAAAGATCTCCAGTCCATTGTCGATTCCAACCGGAGAATTTCAGAACTGGTTGCTGAGTATTCGGAAAACCCGCCATCAAGAGCTGCGGCATTTCAGACGGCTCTTGATATTGAGCTGGCTGCTGGAGAAGCGCATTTTCAGGAATTTCTCGACAGCCCTTCAAACTCATTTTCCTCAAATATTTTTAAACAGCTGAACCAGGAAGACCGCGATCATGCCGAAAGAATCCGTGAATACATGAAACAGAACAGCATCGGTTGATCGGAAACGAATAGCAAAAGCAGAGCGTTCGATTCAATTGCAATGCACGCATAAAATAGTCATCTGTAAATCATCATCAGGGGAGAGAACCATCATGTTCAGCAAAAAACTTCAGAAGGCATTCAACGATCAGATCAACCATGAGCTGTCATCATCATATCTCTACCTTTCCATGGCAGCCTACGCCGAATCCATGAACCTTCCGGGTTTTGCCAGCTGGATGAAGATCCAGACAAGTGAGGAAAAGGGCCACGCCATGAAACTCTACAAGTTCGTCAATGAACATGGAGGCCGTGTAGAGCTGCAGGCGATTGAACAGCCGCCTGTGGAATTCAAGTCACCCATAGCACTCTTTGAGGATGTGCTCAAACACGAGCGGAAAATAACCGCTCTCATCAACAAGCTCTACGAAACGGCGCTGGAGGAGAAGGACTATGCCGCGCAGGTGTTTATTCACTGGTTTATTGCCGAGCAGGTTGAGGAGGAAGCTGCTGCCTGCGAAATTCTTGAAACCCTGAAAATGGCCGGAGAGAAAGGACATGCACTGATCATGATGGACCGGCAGCTTGCAAGAAGAGGTCAGAACTGAAAGAGCGACTCCCGTTTCAGAAATCACCCCGGGGGCGGTATGACAGGCGAAAAAGCAGTCATACCGCTCTTGTCGCTTTCATGGAATCATCAGGAACTTCTGGGTCCAGCTTCCCCTTCCTTTTATCTCCAGCTGACTGTAACGCCTGGAATCGTAGCGGAAACTGCCCCCGTTGATAAAGGTTATTCCATCGACCTGATAGGACTGAAAACGGTGAAAATGACCGTGCAGGACCAGCTCTGCACGGATGATCTTCATAACTTTTAGAAACTCATCGCGGTTTTTAAGTTCCATCGTCCAGTCAAAAGCCTGATCGATCAAGGAATCGGTTCCGTACACCTTATATGCATGATGACAGAGGCCTATGACAAAACACTCTTTAAGCGGTTCAAGAACATCATCAAGAACAAGTGCACGTAACTGCCCGGGATTAATATAGCCTCTGGCACCGAGCGGATTATCAGCTGGATGCCAGGGATAAACCGAGTTCAACGCCGCTATGGCGATCTTTACTGAAGGATAGTTCACGATCTTGACAAAAGGAAATGCCCTGCCTCCCTGCTCTTCACCGGTAATCAGCTCCTGAAATAATGCGCAAAATTCCTTGAGTTTGCTTTCAACAGCCTTTTTCCTGGCCCACGGAAGAGGATTCAGGGCATTATAAAAACGCATCTCCTCTTCCAGATTTATCAAATCGTGATTGCCGGCAATAACGGTGGTCCTGTCCCAGCGATAGAGCCCGTGGCTCTCCAGCTTTTCCCTGACTGTCTGCCATTCCCGGGGATCAGTGCTGTTGCCGAGATCGCCTGATATGACAAGATGATCAAACCCGGCAATATTGAAATGAGCAAACAATGAATCAAGGTCGGCAAGCTGCCGGCGATCCTGCTTACCGGAAATATGAAGATCCGATATATGCGCTATTTTCACTCCGCCTGTAATCAATCCTTTAAGTATTGCGGTTTTCCATTATAAAACATTAACTTGTGCCGTAAATTACAAAACCGGTAATAACCGGAAATATTACACAATAAGCTTTAATCCGGCCTTTTTTTCAATCTTCTGCTTTAGCGAGCAATCACGACCCACTTCAATTATGCAAAAAAAAATAACTTCCCTTACCGAACTGTCAAAAAATCTATGGTGGTCGTGGGATACAGAAGCAAAACAGATTTTCGAGGAGCTCTCACCCCTTCTCTGGGAAAGAAATAATCATAATCCGGTCGAACTTTTACGGCACATATCCCAGGATGAACTTGAAGCACGATGCTGTGGCGAATACGGCACAAAAATTGAGCAGGTCTATGCCCGCTTTACAGCATATCTCAAGGAAAAAGAGACCTGGGCGGCAAAAAACGCCCCTGAAATTGTCAGCACTCCGGTCGCCTATTTCAGTGCAGAGTTCGGAATTCATGAAAGCGTGAGGATTTATTCCGGAGGACTCGGAGTACTTGCCGGTGATCACATAAAATCAGCCAGCGATCTGGGAATTAACTTTATAGGCATCACCCTGTTCTACAAGGAGGGTTATTTCCGCCAGTACCTCAATCATGATGGATGGCAGATGGAAGACTACCCTCTTCAATACCCCGAATGCCTTCCGATTGAAAAAGTTACCGGTCCCGACGGAAACGATCTCATCATTTCCGTCAATATAGCACAAAGCGAAGTTTTTGCACAGGCATGGCGTCTCAAGGTTGGCCGGTCTACGCTCTTCCTGCTTGATACCAATATTGCGGCCAACGAACCGCACTATCGCGATATATGCTGCAGGGTCTATGGCGGCGACCAGAACATGCGCATCAACCAGGAGATTCTTCTCGGTATCGGCGGTGTCAAACTGCTCGACGAGCTCGGCATAGAACCCGCGGTCTATCACATGAACGAAGGTCACTCCGCATTTCTGACACTTGAACTGCTGGCCAAACAGCTTGCCGGAGGTGTCCCGGAAAAAGAAGCGATGGCAAATGTCCGCTCGCGCTGTGTCTTCACTACGCATACCCCGGTTCCTGCCGGCCATGACCGTTTTTCAAGAGACATGATGCATTACACCTTTGACAAGTACCTGTCCGGGACAGGCATCAACTTCGATGATCTCATGAGACTCGGATCCGATGACAAGGAGAATATCTACGGACTCTTCACCATGACGGTACTTGCGCTGAACCTGTCACGATCAGCAAACGGGGTTTCAAAACTGCACGGGGAGGTTTCACGCACCATGTGGCAGCACCTCTATCCGGACAAGAAGGTTTCTGAAGTTCCTATCGGCCACATTACCAACGGTGTGCACGCAGCCAGCTGGACATGCGGATACACGGACAGCTTCTGGAAAAATTTCACCACGAGCGTCGATGATATGTCCTTCTCCCGCGAAGCCGCTGAAGCCGTTCTGGCAAAAGTCAGCGATGAAGAACTCTGGTCGTTGCGATACAGCCTGAAGAGAAATCTTATCGACTTCATCGACCGCTATCTTGCAAACCAGCTTTTTCACCAGCATATCGATTCCTATCACTACGAATACGATGAAATGCGTTCGGCTAAAAACATCTTCTCTCCCGATGTGCTGACCATCGGCTTTGCAAGACGTTTCGCCACATACAAGCGCGCTCCGCTGGTTTTCAGGGACCTTGACCGCCTTGACAGAATCATCAATCATGCAACAATGCCGATGCAGATCGTCTTTGCCGGAAAAGCTCATCCGCATGACGATGCAGGAAAAGACTATATCCGCCAGATCATCCACCACTCCCGCCGCCCACAGTTCAGCGGTAAAGTTATTTTCCTCGAAAACTACAACCTCGGCGTGGCAAAGCGAATGGTTTCGGGCGTTGACGTCTGGCTGAACACACCGGTAAGACCGATGGAAGCAAGCGGCACATCAGGTGAAAAAACCGTACTGCACGGCGGGCTGAATTTCAGTGTGCTCGACGGCTGGTGGCCTGAAGCCTATAACGGAGAAAACGGCTTTTCGATCGGCAACGGTGAATCCTTTGAAAACCATGAGGAACAGGACAGTTTTGACGCTGAAAAGCTCTACTCCGTTCTGGAAAACCAGATCATTCCGACTTTTTACAACCGGAACGAAAATAACATACCGGTAAACTGGATCAGGAAAATCCGGAATGCCATTGCAACCATAGCTCCGGAATACAACACGCACAGGATGGTCCGTGACTATGCGACCCGCTACTATCTGAACAGAAAAGCGAACTGAACCTCAGAAAGGCTGTCATGCCCTTTTTACCCCTGAACCGGCACGGTAACGGACAGGGGTAGGGGTAAACGTATAGAGTAGCACCATGACGCCTATCAGCCAATTGTCAAGAACAGCAACAACATGAGTCAGCACGAAACCGCCAAATCACTGCCCTGCACTGCAGTCTCTCTCGGTCGCGGTCTTGAGCTGAAATCCCCGGTCATCCTTGCATCGGGCACTGTCTCATACGGGGAAGAACTCAGTCGGCTATGCGATCTTTCCAGAATCGGAGGTCTGGTAACCAAGGCTATTTCCCTCGAACCGAGAACAGGCAATCCCCCCCAACGCATCGCTGAAACCCCGTCGGGCATGGTTAATGCCATCGGACTGGCCAACGTCGGACTGGAACGCTTCATATCAGAAAAAGTTCCTTTTCTCTGTCAGCTGGATACCGCTGTCATCGTCAATATTGCCGGAAGATCGATCGATGAATACTGCGAGATCGTCTCAAGACTTGACGGCGTCGAATGTCTCGACGGCTACGAAATCAACCTTTCCTGTCCGAACGTCAAGGGAGAATGCATGATTATGGGGGTCAGCAGGGAGGCGACCTTTGAAATCGTCTCGGAACTGCGCAGACTCACCGCCCGGCACCTCATGATAAAACTCACGCCGAACGTCACGTCCATCAGCTCAATCGCCCTTGCCGCCGAAGAAGCCGGAGCCGACTCGGTCTCTCTCATCAACACCGTTGTGGGCATGGCAATTAACTATAAAACCCGCCGGCCGCTGCTGAAAAACATTACCGGCGGACTTTCAGGTCCGGCGATCAAGCCGATTGCCCTGGCTAAAGTGTGGGAAGTCTACAAGGCAGTATCGATTCCGGTTGTAGGAATGGGAGGAATCGCGGGGTTCGAGGATGCCATGGAGTTTCTCCTTGCCGGATCAAGCGCTGTGCAGATCGGAACCATGAACTTTGTCTATCCCGATATCGGAGAAAAAGTGGCTACAGCCATTGAACAGTATTTTTCAGCTCCCGGTGCGCCTTCATTCAGGGAGTACTGCGGCAGCCTCATAACCGGTTAACGATATTATCTTTATCCTCTCCCCTTTCGAAAGCCTCTCAGGTGCAGATTACGGCGCCCTGTTTTGAGATCCGGAAAAACCTGCTTCCCCGCTTTACTTTTGTTGAGCTGCAGCGATACTCTCCTCTTCTGATTTTTCCCGATTTATTCTATCTTTGAGACCTTGGAAACCCTTAAAAATCTATGACCATGCGTATTGGAATCGGTATCGATGTGCACCCGTTTGCTGAAGGCCGGAAACTTGTGATCGGCGGGGTTCATATCCCCGGAGGAAAAGGACTTGACGGCCACAGCGATGCCGATGTCCTGCTTCATGCCGTCAGTGATGCCCTTCTCGGTGCGGCAGCACTGGGTGATATCGGTCTTCACTTTCCCAATACAAGCATGGAATTCAAGGATATCGACAGCATGATCCTGCTCAAACAGGTCGGAAAACTGCTTGAAAAGAACGGTTACAGGACGGTGAACGTCGATGCGATGCTGCTTCTTGAAGCGCCGAAAATCGCTCCCTACATCACCGACATGCGCAAAAACATTGCACGCTGTCTCGGCGTTGAGATCGAAACGGTCTCTGTCAAGGCAACCACAAATGAAAAGCTCGGTTACATAGGAAGGGAGGAAGGCGCTGCTGCCCATGCAGTCTGCATTATCAGCAGGGCTTAAGCCCCTACTTCGCCCCTGAGAATTCTTACCGGCATATAGCGTGTTGCTTTTCTTGCCGGGCTCAGGGAGGATATGACGGCTATCAGTATACCGAATCCGATTACAATCAGGTGGGCGTCGGGCAATTCGATAAGATTGATCCGGTCGCTTTTCAGCACCCCTGCGGTACTTGCCTCAAAACGGATTGCAGATACCAAATGGCAGATCAGATGTCCCAGAGGGCTGCCGATAAGCACGCCGATAACTCCGATGATGAATCCTTCAAACATGAAAATACGGGTGATGCTTCCCCGCTGAACCCCCATGGAGCGCATGATGGCTATATCCTTGACCTTCTGAAGCACTACCGTAGTCATGACGGATGAAACACCCAGACCGGCCACAATAAAGACAAATCCGACAAGAACCAGCGTAATCAAGGCATTGCGGTTATAGAACTCGATAACGTTGCGGTTGGTTTCATCCCAGCTCTCACTGTTATATCCGGTCAACGCCTCAACCTTTGCGGCGGTCTCTGCCGCACGCTCAACATGAGCCGTCCGCAGGCCGATACCGGTCACCGAATTGGGGGAGATTCCCTCCATTCTCTGGGCAAGGGAGAGATTGATATATGCCTCCCGCTCATCCTTTCCATTGAAACCGCTGCTGAAGCGCCCGACCACCGTCACGGGAAACTCTTCACTGTTTTTTGTCACCAGCACAATCCGGGTTCGGTAACCGGCATTGAGCTTTTTGGCAAGAAGGTCTCCGACCAGAATACCGCCCGGAGTATAGGCCAGCTCTTCAAGGGCGTTTTTTTCGATCAGGTTCTTCTTCAATCCCGCAATTTCGGATTCAAGCTGCGGCACAACACCACGGGCCACGCAGGGCGTAACACGGGTTTTATTGCGTGCTATGACTTTGCTGAGAACAAAGGGAGAAATACTCAGCAGCTCCTTGACACTCCGGATGCCCCGGACTGCGCCCGCGTAGTTTTTGATGACATCCTGACGATCAGGGGTAATGTTTTTGGTCACCATCGCCACCCTGCCCCCATTCTGCACGATGATATTGTCAGGCACCAGAGGAGTTACCCGTTCCGCGCTGATAACAACATGCGGAGCAGTGTCGATAACCTTTGCCACAACGTTCGATGACGATCCCCGGGCAACAGAGATGGTTGTAACCAGCATTGCTGATCCTACAGCCACACCGAGTGCGGTCAGAAGAGTCTGGCGCTTCCTCTCCCTGAGATGCACAAAGGCAATCCTCGCCTCATCCATATAGTTCATGAAGAAATCCGCATATCAGGCATTACCGGAAGCATCTGCTGTTAATTTTGAGGCTTGTCGTTGAAAAATCAGACAAAAAATCTATCTTGATTGCCAGAAGCAGGAAACATTCTTTCCTGACAAATAAATAAATTCAGCCATCAAAAACTAACCTGAGCATCGAAGGAGAGAGCAACATTGAAAAAAATTGGCATCCTTACCAGCGGCGGGGATTGTGGCGGGCTCAATGCTGTGCTTAAAGGCGCAGCGATGATGGCTCTGTCAAAAGACCTTGAACTTTATATCATACCCAACGGTTACGCGGGTTTATACAATCTTCTTGATCAGGAGCACATCGTCCGTCTTGACCTGAAGCGTCTCGACCGGTTCGATGCAAGTTTTGCCGGATCCGAAGCGGGACATTCAAGAGTCAAGATCAAGGCGATAAGCAATCCCGAAAAGTACAACCGCATCAAGGCCGGCATGAAGAAATTTGAACTGGACGCTCTCGTTATAAGCGGCGGAGACGATTCAGGCAGTGTCATGGTCGATCTCAACCAGAACGGAATTCAGTGCATCCACGCTCCGAAAACCATGGACCTCGACCTGCAGACCTACTCGGTCGGAGGCGACTCGACCATAAACCGGATCGCGCAGTTTGTGCACGACCTTAAAACAACGGGCAAAACCCACAACAGGGTGCTTGTCACCGAAGTATTCGGCCGTTATGCCGGCCATACAGCTTTCCGGAGCGGTATCGCAGCGGAAGCTGACTGTATTCTCATTCCTGAAATTCCTGCGGACTGGGATATTGTCTATGAACACCTGAAAGAGCGCTTTACCCGCAGGATCAGGGAGAACGATGTCCATAGCGGCACCTACACCATTGTTGTGGCTGAAGGACTGAAAAACGCCGACGGCAGCGACATTGTCGATGAATCGGCAGGCGTTGACGCCTTCGGTCACAAAAAACTTGCCGGGGCAGGAAAATTCACCTGCCAGCAGATCCAGAAGAGAATGAAAGCCGACCCGGCCATGCCGCTTTTCATGAAAGAGACCGGCATGTTCGTCGAAGGGATTTACGAGATTCCCGAAGTTCGCGTTATCCAGCCCGGACATCTTGTCCGTTCAGGCAACTCTTCGGCATATGACATCAACTTCGGCTTCGAAGCCGGTGCAGCCGCCATATTGCTCCTTCTCGATGGAAAGACCGGTGTCACGATCTCCAAGGTAAAAGGACGCAAGATTGAATTCATTGAATCCGGCAAGGCGATCATGCAGCGCCATGTCGATCTCGACCATGTCGCCATGTATGAATCGCTCGGCATCTGCTTCGGACGCAAGCCCGTTATGTACGACCCGATTCTGCGCGAGGTGGACGGCGTTTACGAAAGAATATACTGATCATTTATCCGGTCCGAAAAAACTCCCGGCAGCAGGCGGCGGAGTTTTTTCGGCATGGATTGCACGACTTCCTGAGAGAGCCGGTCACCGCGGCAACTGCATAAAAACAGCCGCTTTTTCTTTTAAAAAATACAAAACAAGCTATCTTTTAGTTTCGTACCGTTAATGATTTAACATCCAAAGCCTGCATCATGAACAAGTCTGCTAAAATCTGGATGAATGGCGAACTGATTGACTGGAATGACGCTAAAATACACATTCTGTCACATGTCGTCCACTACGGTTCATCCATCTTTGAAGGAATCCGCTGCTATGAAACCCTTAAAGGCTCTGCAGTGCTCTTTCTGGACGAACACATCAAACGTCTGAGGGACTCGGCGAAAATATACCGTATCGAAATTCCCTACTCCGAGAAGGAACTGAAAGACGCCGTAATCAGCACAATCCATGCCAACAGTCACAAATCCTGCTACATACGGCCGCTGGTATACCGGGGACAGGGCGCATTCGGCGTCAATCCTCACCGGGCATCGATAGAAGTCGCCATCGCGACATGGGAGTGGGGCTCCTACCTTGGAGAAGATGTTCTGGAAACGGGTGTTGATGTCCGGGTCTCTTCATGGAACAGACCGGCCCCGAACACCCTGCCTGCATGGGCAAAAGCCGGCGGCAACTACCTTAACTCGCAGCTCATCAAAATGGAAGCCCTGATGGATGACTATGCTGAAGGACTGGCGCTCGACGTCAACGGCTACGTCTCTGAAGGAAGCGGCGAAAATATTTTTGTTATCCGCGACGGCATCATCTATACACCCATGTCGGCCCAGTCGATTCTGCCCGGATTTACCCGCTATGCTGTCATGCATATCGCAAAAGAACTCGGTTATGAAGTCCGTGAAACGCTCATTCCACGTGAAGCCCTCTATGTTGCCGACGAGGTATTCCTGACCGGAACCGCTGCAGAGATCACCCCGGTCAGAAGTGTAGACAAATACCCGATCGGCAATGAAAAACGGGGACCGATCACCGAAGCGCTCCAGTATAACTACCTGAAAATTGTCCAGACCGGCGAAGATCCATACAACTGGCTGACCTTTATCTGAACGCGGCAGGACAGGTATGAGCTGGAAAAACATTATCGGTCAGAAACAGCAGATTCGCGTCCTGCGAAAGGCGCTCGAAACCGGACGCTTTGCTCATGCCTACCTTTTCACCGGCCCGGAAGGGTCGGGAAAAGAGTCCGCAGCATTTGAAATCGCTTCAATCCTCTGCTGCCGCTCCGCCAATACACCGGATACTGAAGGATCATGCGGGACATGCCCTGACTGCCTTCAGGTCCGTTCCTTCATGCATCAGAACGTGGAGTATATCTTTCCAGTGGAATCGGCACTGCTTGATCCGGGCGACTCCGCAAAAAAAGAGAACAAACGCTTTGCAGAGGCACGGGAAAGGTACAATGCGCTGCTCGAACAAAAAAAGCAGAATCCCTATTTCTCCCCCGCCATGGAGCGCTCCATGGGCATTCTGACCGAACAGATTGTCTCTCTTCAGCATAAGGCATCTTTCATGCCGGGCGAAGGAACAAAAAAGATTTTCATTATTTCACAGGCAGAAAGATTGCACCCTTCAGCAGCTAACAAACTGCTGAAACTGCTTGAGGAACCACCGGCCCACGTGGTCTTCATTCTTGTTTCATCGAGGCCCGAAACGCTGCTTCCGACTATCCGCTCGAGATGCCAGTCCGTGAAGTTTTCCCGGGTAACCGCTGCGGAACTGCGGCTGTGGCTGCAGGAAAACCGCCCTGAAATCATCGATCCGGAACTGAGTTCTATTATCAGCTTTTCCAGAGGGAACCTCAGGCTTGCCTGGGAGCTTATCAACAACCGCGACGCAAACCTTTCGGAAACACCAACCATTCTGCTCCGGAACCAGGCACTCGATTACCTGCGAACAGTCCTGACGCCAAGCCGGTTTCACGAAGCCGTCGCGGCATGCGAGCAGAACGCCAGAAACCTTTCACGCAGCGAACTCACGCTCTTTCTCGCAGCTCTCCTGCTCTTCTTTCAGGACGTCAACCACCGCAGGATCAACCCGGACTTTCAGGAACTGAACAACCCGGACATTTCCGACGCAATCGACCGTTTTGCAAAAAACTTCCCCGATCCCGATTTCCTTCAAATCTCAACAATTATCGAAGACGCTATCCGCGCCATCGAGCGCAACGCCGGCCCGCTTCTGGTCATGGCCTCCCTTACGGCTGAAATCAGGGCCCTGCTGCAAAGAGAGTGAAAAGCCCGGAGAAAGTGAATCTTCCAGGTATTCCCTTTTGATCCTATTTGTTCTTCGGGTTCGTAATCTTTTTTCCTTCCCAATCGCCACCAGTCGTTGAATCAAGCCAGCTGAGATAGCCGGGCAGTCCGCCGGTAACGGGCAGTTTGATGATCTCCGGAACATCATAGGAGTGATACTCCGCGATATAGGCTTCAAGATCCCGGTAACGGGCTTCTGTGGTTTTGATGCAGAGGACAACTTCATCATCTTTCTGCAGTGCTCCTTCCCAGAGAAAAAAGCTCCTGATATCGGTCATCTGGATACAGGCCGCAAGGCGGTTATTGAGGATGCCTTCCGCAAGGTTTTCAGCTTCCTGTCGATCGGGAGCCGTAGTAATGACCATGCAATACAAGCTCTTCATCGTCTGCGGGGTTTTAAGAAACGTTATAATTCTATCAGTTCTTTGCTGAAGCGCTGAAACGGATCTGCACCCTGAGCTCCCATGACCACGGTGTCCTCAATGCGGACACCGAATCTGCCGGCAAGGTATATACCTGGCTCAATGGTAAAAACCATATTCTCCTGCAGAACCACCTCCCCTTTCGGGCTTATCCTGGGCTCCTCATGCACTTCAAGACCGACACCATGGCCGAGACCATGACCAAACTCGTCTGCATAACCATGACCGGCGATATAGCGGCGAACTTCAGCATCAAGCTCCCTGCCCGTCATGCCGCACCGTGCCGAAGCAATGCCGAGTTCCTGCGCCTCCCGGACAATCCGGTAAATCCGGCGGGCTTCTTCTGAAACCCTGCCAAGTGCAACGGTCCTGGTCTGGTCGGAAGCATAACCTTCATAAACGCATCCCATATCGATGACAATCAGCTCGCCCGGCTTGAGATGCGCTTTCGTAGGGCTGGCATGCGGCATGGCGGAACGGGGTCCGGCAGCCACTATCGGACTGAAGGAGTCCTTTTCCGCACCAAGTTTCTTATGCTGAAAGGAGATCTCCGCGGCAATATCGAGTTCTGTAGCTGACGCAGTGATCAGTGACAGCGTTTTTTCAAACGCCTGTTCGGTGATTTCCGCTGCACAGCGCATCTTTCTGATCTCGATGTCATTCTTGAGCATCCTGAACTCATCGAAAAACGAGTC
>Ga0268280_1001541_pt1 | contig 15281 bp, 13 predicted proteins | sample saktaG_9_FD_190139 | JGI IMG/M metagenome (GOLD analysis project Ga0268280, IMG submission 190139) | Saline water microbial communities from Sakinaw Lake, British Columbia, Canada - sak_2011_5_24_40m | ecosystem: Environmental > Aquatic > Non-marine Saline and Alkaline > Saline ... | reverse complement strand
CCAGGCAACTATTGACTCGCTTGGATTTGTGGTTGACAAACGCGAATAAGTGCCTTTTGATTTTAAATATGCCAAATTAGGAAGCTTGCCCTGGCGGATTAAACTTTCTGTAATATTCGGGTCCATCGCATCAATACCTAAAATCACTATTCTTTCTTGATTCTTATTTTGCCGCATCAGCATCCTCCACGCAATAATTATAGATAACAATATCAGAAAAACCCACCAGTATTTTCGCAGGAAATTAAATAATAACCGCCAGAAAAATATAACTATTCCTGATAAACCGAAAATTATCCCCCATAAAAATGTTAAACTTTGGCCAAACACAAAACCGCTGCCAGGATCAACATAGTAATTAATCATCTAGCTAATAATGCCAACTGCGCAAATCTCTTTATCGTTCTCAAGAATAAACCTTCCCAAGCTGTTTGACCCCTTAAACTGTTCTGTAATTAAAGGTTTATCCGTAGTAATTAAAGCCTCCGCAAAATAAGCATCGTTTTCTAACATCATTTCAGGGCTAGACGGCCTTGCTTCTAATTCCCAGATTCGATTGATTTTATTAATTTGTCCCAAAACATCTTGATTAAGGCATTTTATCTTTACCTTTTGCCCTATGTTTAAACTCACGAGGCAGAAAATTTTTACTTTTATTTCTGTCGCCAGCTTGGGAATGCTTGAATTAGAAATAATACATCCCCGGCTTATGCTTTCCATATTATCCAATATCAGGCCGACGCTTTCCGGGACAGCGGCTTTTGATTTATTTTTATCAAAAGACCTTATTGTTTTAATTTTTGATTTTCGATTAGAAGGCAGGACTTTTACCGTATCGCCTTTTTTTATCCTCCCGGAAATAATCGGCCCCACGGCGATTTTCTGCCCATCAATATTATAAATATCCTGTGTAGAGAAACAAAAATGAGTATCCGGCAGCTTACCGGAATACTTCTCTAGCGCTTTAAAAAGCGATATTCCTTGATACCATGGCGTTTCTTTACTTTTATCCATCAGATTGCAGCCTTCTTTTGCAGATACCGCAAGACAGTATCCAGGCTCTAAACCTATGCTTTGGAAAAATTTATCTATGCTTTTTTTTGACTCAACAAACGCGCTTTCTTTAAAATTAACTTTGTCTATCTTGTTTAAAACCAAAATAATATTTTTAATTCCCAGAAGCTTTAAGATTAAAACATGGAGCTTAGTTTGCTCTTCTATCGGCTTAAGAATATCCATTACTAATACCGCTATATCGGCATAAGAAGCCCCACAAAGCATATTTTTTATTAATTCGCGGTGGCCAGGAACATCGATAAAAATGAATTCTTTCCCATTTTTGCTCTTGCAACATACCTGTGTCGTATCTATAGTTAACTGATCGCGCCGCTCTTCCTCAAAGCTATCTAACAAATACGCAAATTCAAAATCACGCCCTAATAAACGACAAGAATTTTCAACATCATTTGCCGCGCCATGATGAAGCGAGCCTGACTCGTAAAGCAATCTCCCGATAAGAGTAGACTTTCCGGAATCAACTGCCCCGACTATTGCCACTTTCAAGTAATTATTCATTTTCTTACATATAACCCAGCGACCTTAATTTTTGCATCATATATTCTTTTTCCTTATCTTGGCTTCGACCAGACCGTTCTGATATATCAGTATGTTGAATTTCTTTAATAATCTTATCAATACTATTGGCGGTTGATTCAATCGGCTCGCAGCAACATTGACAGCCTATACTACGATATCTTCTGCCGTTTCTGGAAAGATAAAGATTTACTATCGGCAGCCTTTCTCTTTTTATATATCTCCATATATCAATTTCCCTCCAATGGAGTAAAGGATGGACTCTTAAATGCGTATCTCTATTCTGTTTGGTTTTGTAGTATTCTGACCAAACTTCCAGCGGCTGATTTTGATAATCCCACTTAAACTCTTTGTTCCGCAAAGAAAAATAACGTTCTTTTGCCCTGATGGAATGCTCGTCTCTTCTTATGCCAACGAGCAATGCCTTGAAACCATGCCGCGTTATTACCTGGCTTAAGGTAGCGGTTTTTAAAACATTACAGCAATCAAACCTTCCCTTCTCTATAGACATTTTATCTTTTATGGCATCATCGTTCTTGGCGACAATAAGCCGAAGGCTCCATTTCTTTTCGTATTTATCCCTAAACTCATAAATCTCCTTAAATTTAAAACCAGTATCGATGTGGATCGCCGGGATAGGGACATTTCCCAAGAAAGCTTTCCTGACCAAATGAAGTAAAGTAGTCGAATCTTTACCCATACTCCAAAGAATGGCTAAATTATTCTTATATTGCCAATAAGCTTCTCTAATTATGTAAATACTTTTACTTTCTAATTCATTCAAATAGAGAAATCTACTCATCTAAATATAGTCATCCGATAACTTAATATTATTACTAATATTCCGACCAATATTCCCAGCAGGCGTTTCGGTAATCTTTTACAAATAAATGCGGCGATTGGCGCGCCAATGACTCCGCCGATTAAAAGCGCAAAAATAAGCTGCCAGTTAAATTTACCGATTCCCATTAACAAAATAAAACTACAAGTTATTGCCAAGGTGACAAAAAATTCAGCCAAGTCAACTGAACCAACTGCTTTATTGGGTTCAGTCCCGGTCATTACTAGAGTAGGCGTGCAAATCGGCCCCCATCCTCCTCCGCCTACAGCATCTATAAATGCAGCAAAGAATCCCAGCGCTCTTAATTTATTAATGGAATACTTTTTTAATCCTTCGGAACAAAATTTATTAAATTTGAATAAAAAATGGTAAAGAATTAACATGCCCATGCTTAGCAATATTAAACCGACTACCAATTTTGTTGGTTTTAAAGGTAGTTTTATCAAACCAATTGCTCCAATAATGCCGCCTAAAACCCCGAAACATATTAAAGGCTGTATAATTTCTTTCTTTACATTACCAAACTTAAAATGCGATATTCCGGAAAAAAATGTAGTAAAAAGTTCGGCTGTATGCACGCTTGCGCTTGCAATTACAGGAAGAATACCCAAAGATATAAGCAGGCTTGAGGATACAACTCCATATCCCATCCCTAAGGCGCCATCAATAATCTGCGCTAAAAAACCAATAATCGCTACATCAAAAAAAGATAGCGGAATAATCATTCTGTCTTTTTGCCCAGATAGAAAATATCTATTTCTTTTAATGCCTTAAATACAAAATCATTTGTGAATAACAAGTACAATAACCTGGGTAAATCATAGAGCATAAGTATAGCTAACCTTTTAAAACCAGTCAAATTATCATTCTTTAAGATTAATAAATTCCGGTTACGCCAACACAAGTATTGCCTAAACTTTTTATTCAACTCTGAACTATTACCACAATGGAAACACGCTGCTTTTGGGTAGTATAATGTTTTATAACCATGTTTTCTAGCTCTCCATCCCAAATCAACGTCTTCTGCCAAAAAGAAAAAGTTTTCGTCAAAAAAACCGCTTTTTTCTTTTATCGCTTCGAGCATATCCTTTCTGTAAAAAGCAGCAGCAGAACAGGCGGCAAAAACAATTTTTTCTTCGTTAAACTGTCCGTTATCCTTTTTGCCTTTACCAATATCGTAGAATTTTCTTAGGCGCGAAAGAAAAATTCCGGTAGAATAAATTGTTTTCTTATCGTATTGCAAGACCTTTGGCTGTATTATTCCTATCTCGGGTGATAAACTTTCTTCTATTTTCTTAAAATTAGCCAGGAAACTGTTTTCAAGGATCGTGTCACAATCCAATGTCAAAACCCATTCTCCCTGCGCAACTTCAATGCCCTGATTCCTTGCCTTTGCCGCTCCTAAATTATCCCTATTTTCTATTAAAACAACCTGAGAATAATTATCTTTGATTAAACCTATTGTGTTGTCCTTTGAGCCATTATCAACAACTATAACTTCAAAATCGCTGCCTTCCTGGCTAAATATCGAATCCAAACAGGTTTTTACAAATCTTTCGCTATTAAAAGTTAGGATAACTACTGAAATCAAGCGCATAAATTACAAAAAATACTCCTATTGAAGATATCCTAAATTTCTCAGTTGTTTTCTTGCCTCTTCATCCAAAACCATCCTTTCAGCGTTATTATCTGCGGGAATTGGAAAGGTCATTAACCAACTTCTTAGTTTTTTTCTAAGCTCATCCCTCACAACAATAATCTTAGACAGCTTATCATTAATTAAGTTATTATTTTCATCAGGTAAAAAATATAGCTCTTCTTTTCCGTTTTTGTTTAGGATATACTTGGCATTTCTAACGGTATCCCTTATACTCCATGCCCAAGGATAATATGAATAAATATACTCCCTGTGGATATACCTGCCTTAAGTCAATGCCATTGAATTTCTTGCTGTTAAAAAAATACCAGAGAGGATCAATCCTGCTTAAAATTGTAGGCACTATATCAACCGCTGAAACAGGTTCTGAAATTTTCTTTCCTCCCGTAAAATTTTTATTGTCTCTTAAGATAAGGGGGATATGTAATACTCCCTCATAGATATTCTCTCCATGAGTAAAATACCGATTATGCTCACCTAATGATTCACCATGATCAGCTGTTAAAATTACAATTGTATCTTTCTTTATATTATTTAGCAAATTCCCTATACAAAAATCTGCGCTTAGAATCCCCGCGTCATATCGGGCAATATAGTGATTAAGGGATAATTTTCCTTCACAATATGCCGCTCTCGGTAGATAACCATCACTGGAATAGGGACTGGAATTTAAATTATCTGGCCTCAGACATAGGATTTTATCATTTTCTTTGAACAATACATCTTTTTCAAATATTTTCAAATACTCTTCTAGAGGATAATAAGGGACATGGGCATCCATATAATGCAACCAAATAAAAATCGGCTTGTTTTTGCGGCGGCTATTTAACAGTTTCATTGCTTCTACGGTCAGCTTGTAGCCGCTATTTTCGCCGTTATTGTTAAAATAAAACAAATCGAAATCTTTTGTGAATCCCTTGCTCTCCTTGATATGGATATTTCCGACCAAGGCCGCCGTAAAATAACCAAAACCTTTCAAATATCTTTGTAAAGTAGCAAATTTTTCATCAAATACATTAACCCAAAAAGACTCCCCTTTATTGACCGCTAAATACCTTCCAGTGAATAACCCGGGGATGGAACAAACAGTTTTCGAACTGACAGCAGAACAATTCAAGAAAATCTCCCCTTCTTTAGCTAAATTGTCAATGTTAGGAGATGTCTTTCTCGAATACCCATAAGCACTCAGATGATCGGCTCTTAACGCGTCAACAGTAATTAGAATTATGTCCGGATGAGATGGCTTCGGCCATTTTAACCAACAAACAATAACAGCTGTTACCAAAAATAATCCGGCGAATATGAGCTTCTGATGATTTTTATTTATTCTTCTTTTCATGCGGTAACTGACGGCTTTATGTCCATTGAATCAATAATCTGTTTAATTCTTAGCATGTCAACTAAGGTTAACTCATCTGTTCTTATAACACATTTTCTGTTTCCATCGTAATCAATCCAGTTTTTTGAAAACAGATATCCATTTTGCTCTAAAAATTTAAAATACTCTGTACCCGGAAAAGGAGTTGCAAATGAAAACTGATGCGAATGTGGCCTGGTCTCCTGAATAAAATTAACCGATTTTTGAATTGTTTTATTTGTCTCTCCCGGCAATCCAAGACAAAACGTAAGGTGCACTTTTATACCGAAGCTTTGAGTTAATTTGATAATCTGGCGCGTTTTATTAAGATCCAGATTCTTTTTACAGGCTTCCAGAATTCCCTGGTCTGCCGATTCAATCCCGTATTTTAAAGCATACAACCCGGAGCTAGCCATTGCCGTTAACATATCCTCATCCATCAAATCAGCCCTTGCCATCACCGCCCAGGGAACTTTTATGCCTCTTTTCTTTATTTCTTCGCAAATATTTATTACGTGAACCTTATCAATATTAAATACATCGTCATCGAAATATACGGCTTTAAAGTTGAATTTATTAATCAGCCACTCCATCTCATCAACAACATTTACCGGATTTCTTTTTCTATATTTACGCTCACCATATATCACCTGCGGCCAAAGACAAAACATACATTGAAACGGACATCCGCGGCTAGACCACATTTGAACATTCGGGACAGGCAGGCCCGCAAAACCATCATTGTATTTATAAATAGCCAGACCTTCTCTTTCCGGCCAAGGTAAATCATCCAAGTTGCTGATTGCCGGCCTTAGCTTATTAACCTCGATATTTTTTCTATTTCTATATGCCAAACCTAAAACAGAACTTAAGCCTGCAGACCATTCCAGCCTATTCACTAAGTCTAATAAAGTATACTCATACTCTCCCATCAATATACAATCTATAAAGCTATATTTAATTAAAATATCTTTTGCATATGTCGTGGCGTGCGGACCGCATAAAACTATTCTTGAATTTGATGTTTTCTGTTTTATTTCATAAGCAATCCTGATGTCGTTATTAAAAGAGGGTGTTGAGGTTTCTATAACAATAAGGCCGGCCTGACTAGCAACGATTTCGTCCATAACTCTTTGCTCATCTAATCCTTCAGCTATGGCATCAATCAATTTTACTTCTTTTTTTTTGCTATTCAAAAGAGAGGCGGCGTAAGCGAGAAAAAAAGGAAAAGGGATGTATTTGATATAATTGCTTTCTTCAGCCTCAGATGTAAAGGGCCAGCGCGAACCAGCCCTTACCCCCCAGCGATTGTTTTCGCGCCAGGGAAGATTTAACAGTATTATGCGCATTATTTCTTAAGATCCAAATGCCTCTCAATTTGCTCAAAAAAAGCCCTGATCTTTTGAATATTTTGATTCATATCTCTTGAATCACAATTCATCTGATTAAAATTATCTTTTATGTCAGCAAGTTTCTGGATAAGGACATCTTTCGACTCTTTAGCCTGCCTGATAATGGCATCATGCTGAACTTGTCCTGAATCTTTAGCCTGCCTGATAATGGCATCATGCTGAACTTGTCCTGAATCTTTAGCCTGCCTGAATAAATTCCAGATATCTGCTTTTATATCAAATACCATCTGCCCGATATCTGCAAACATCCTTATTAACGCTGATAAGAGCAAACTACCCACTAAAATCAAAAAACCATAAATAAAGCAACCTGTATCCTTAAATTTAAATATCATCCATAAACTACCTCCACCAATACCACAAACTGCAATTAAGTAAGAAAACCCTAGTAAGGTCATTGTAATTGGCATCTTCTTGGCGATTTTTATCATATTAATCCTCCTTAAACTGTAATTGTTGCTTCCTCAGTTTTCTTAGCTGAATTTTCAATTAACTTGACTATAGTGGGGAAACAACCCGCTAAATTTTCTATCCAACTTTTAAAATTTAAAAACAAACCTCCTAAAAATTCATTATTAAGATTAACCTGATTTTTCTTAATCAAACCGCTCCAATCAGAATGCAGTTGCGTAAGATTAAACAATCTATCCAATAACTGATCATCACGTATTTTATAAACAGAGGCTAATAAATGCTTATACAATATTTTATTAAATTCCCTACCCTTAAATTTTGTTTTCATAAAATCAGATAAAATTAAGCCAAGCGCAAAAAAATTCTGCTGAAAAAAATTTTCCTTTGGGATTAAACAGGAAAGTTTACTTTTTGAGGCATCAAAATGATAAAAAAAAGTTAAATCCAATAAAGAAAGCCAAAACGAAACCTTAGAACGTATCGTTATATTAGACTCGTCTTGTTCCCCCTGAAGATTAAAATATTCAAAATCTCTTAAAGAATGATGTAGTGCAATTAAGAAATCTAAATAAATTAATTCATGTCTTTCATTTTTTAAATCTTCTTCTAAAAAACGATTGGCCAATCCAATATTATCTTTAATTTTTAAAGCAAACCTTTCCGGATTTTTATAAAACTCTTTCTCTATATTAAAAGCGAAATTCCATTTCCAGAAATTATTTAACAACGAGCCTAGGTCATCTTCTTTCAGATGGCTGGCGACTGCCAATGGCTCATAAATTAAATTATATCCAATCTTCCTAAGACGAATAGATATATCGACGTCTTCAGAATTATTTTTATAACTTTCGTTATAGAATCCTGCCTGGATAAGTGCGTCCCTGCGGAATAAAGTGTTTGAACCAAACAAAAACGCAGGATTAATCTTTTTAACCGTCCCCCAATGTTGTTGCATATGGACAGAGCGCCAAATATCAAAAACGCTAGAGGAATTGGCCTCGACAATCTTTCCCCCTGTACCGGCTACATTTGGTAAATTAATCCCTTTAACTAAATATCCCAGCCAATCTTTGTCTGGCTTACAATCACTATCCAGTGAAGCAATAAACTCAGCGTCAGTATTTTTAATAGCGCTATTTCTTGCTGCTGCTAGTCCCCTATTTTTAGCATGTTTAATGATCTTGAGTGGATACTTCTTGGCAATTTCAACAGTCAGATCAGTTGAACCATCATCAATAACCAAAATAGTATCCGCGGGCCTAATCTGCTGAAATACCGCATCCAAACAAGCGGAAATAGTTTTCTGGGCATTAAAACAAGGAATATAAAGAGTGACTTTCATAACGAGTGGATTTCTTTCTTTATTTTATTTTTTACTTGGTTGATTTCTAACAAAATAGCTTCTTTTCCTCCCCGGCTATTTTTCTCTGGATACCTAGTTTTATTAAAAATACCAACCAGTCTCCTTTTTAGAATACTAGTTAAGGAGCCCCGGTAAGAGGTATAAAATCTATATCTTAATTTAAATTTTGTTATCTGGCTCTTTAAAGACTGCCTAACTTTATTGATTACTCTTTGGCAATCAGCGATTTTTTTAATCTTTTTAAACTTATTAAATATATTTTTTTTAAGAAAATTATGGTTAAAAGCTTCATCATAACAGCTCATCAGGCATCCTTGACAACCGTTATTTATGATAGTATTGACCATTTTAATTCTTTTTTTGGACAACCATAACCCATACAGGCTTTCTTCTCGGACGTTCCCAATCAATTTGTTATTTGCTCCCTCTACCCAGCAAGGGAACACATCTCCTTTCGAATTTATAGGGCAAGAATACCAAAGCGCGCCACAATTATCCGGATAAAACTTTTTACCGGTTAGATATGCGGGTATTTTCAATAAATAGCTTTCTGGATTAATAAAAATTTTATATTCTTTAGACAGATCAATGAATCTTTTGACTACATTTTCTATCTTCTGAATGTCCAGTTTATCTACTAAGAATTCGCTTTGACGCGCAGAGTCTTTCAAAAAAATTATATTAAAAGGTTGCAACCTTACGGTGGTAGCTTTATATTCTTTAGCTACTTCTAAAACATAAAGCAGCTCTGCATAATTATACTTTGATACGGTTGAAGCTACTGTAGATTCTATATTATAATCCCTAAGATTGGCTAGAGCAGAAACCGCTTTATCAAAACTTCCTGCGCCTCTTAAAAAATCATGCGTTTCTTTCATGCCTTCAATAGAAATATTAACAACATTAACTCCAGATGCGCTAAGGTTTGCAGCAACCTGCTGATCAATTAAATGCCCGTTTGAGGTAACACAGGCATTTAAACTATTATTTTTTGTAAAAGAAATTAGTTCAAAGATATCCTCTCTGAATAACGGTTCTCCTCCACTAAAAACAATAGTTTGCGCTCCTAATCGAGAAGCGTCCCTAATGACCTTTTTCCATTCCGCAGTAGATAATTCCTCATTTTTTTCATAAGGAATATCACACATCCTACAGCGTAAATTGCATCTATTGGTTATCGAAATTATAACTTCCTTAAGGCTCAGCATTTTTTTAACAATTCTTCATAAACCGCTAATTTAGATAATGCGGCGAGCAATAATTCCTTTTTATCTTTTTTTTCAAATTTATCTTTTCCCAAATCATGAATGAATATATCAATAATATTTGTTAATGAATCCGCTTCCGGATTGGCCCAACAGGTTTGTAGACAGGGTTTTGCGCAATTTTTCATGACCTTCCTCGCCTGGGCAGCTTCTGGCGTTTCCAAGCAAGCATTTAAAGGCATTTCTTTTATATTACCAAAAGCTGCTCCACAGCTTCTGAGTTCTCCATCCGGACCGATATTTACAAAAACAAATGGATTACATTTCCATTCTTTTTTAGTTAACTGGCCTTTAAAATGTTTAATCCACAAATAAGGATCGTGTATAAATACTACTAATCCGTTATTCTTTTGGTAATCTACAATCTTATCAATTTGCTCTTTAAGTTTGTTAATATCATTTTCATTAAGCCAAAAACGCGCCTGGGAAGAAGTGTTCTGCATATCCTCCTGAGCCACAACCACTGGATGATAAACCAAACACTCAACCCCCAAATCGTTAACCAAAGATATGATATCATAAAGTTCACCTACATTTGCCTTCATAATCGTAGTCCATACTGATATTTGAGGGCCGAAACCATTAATTTTCTTTGCCGCAACAAGATATTTTATCGCTTCAATTGCTTTTTTAAACGCCCCTTTTTCTCTTATAAAATCGTGCGTCTCTTCTTGCGCCCCATCCAAAGAAATAGCGATATTACTCAATCCTGAAGAGATAATTTTCTCCGCTATCTCTTGATTAATCAATGAACCATTGCTGACTACTTCTATTTTTAGGTTTGTTTTTTCCGCATATTTAAGTATTTCGAATATATCATTTCTCAAGAAAGGTTCTCCACCCGTGATAACGATGTTAAAATCCCAATCCCAGCTGGCCAGCTCATCAAAAACCCTTTTTACATCTTCAATATCCAGTTCATAACCTTTTAATATCTTTACCACTCCGCACATTTGACAACGATAAGTACATCTATGGCTAAGACTTAAATAAATCCAAAGCGGCTTTGCCAGCGGCTGTTCCAATAACTCCGAGAAATAATACGCTAAGTCCTGATCAAATCTTTTAATATAACTCATCAGATAGTTTTCTAAAATTATGCACCCAGTTCATGATTTTTTGATATTTCTTTTTTAAGTACATTTAATTTATGAACCTCTAATCTTTTCTGATAAAAATTGCTTAAAAAAATAGGCTTTGCGCGCTTTAACAACTCACTAATACAATAATCTATCCTGGATATTATTCGCTCACGGGCATGAGTATTATCCTGACCATCTCCAATTGCGAGAAGGAAATGCTTCACCTGTCCTGAAATATCCATAGGGAAATACACACAATCTTGAAGGCAATGAGCTTTGCATTTATGCACAGCATCTCTAATCTTTTGCACTTGAATTGAAAACCAAATCTGTTTTAAATTTTCTTTCTTTAAATCGCCATAAAGCCCCTTACAACTCCATAATTTACCATCGCAGGTTATAACTATCCGCTTAATCCCCTCATAACATTTAAAGCGTCTCCCAGGCTTTTTTCCCCTGAAATAACCGGGGATAGACTTCAATATAGCAGAGTCTGTATAGATAAGAATGCCTTTGGTTTTTTCTTTAATGTCAACAAGTTTACATATATTTTCCTCTAAAAGCGGCATCTCTTCCGCCGCTGGCCATAACGCATTTTTCTTACGTTCATACATGCTAACATTACTCATCAGCACAGGTTGAAACACAATAGTATTGCATTTTTTGTTTTTGGCAAAATCAACGATCTTCAACATATCATTAATATTTTTATTCATAATGGTAAAATTTATGCCGATGGACGGTCTGGTTACTTTCATCTTTTCTTTATAATAATTCAATTTATCAATTGCCTCAACGGACTTAGCGAAAGAGCCTTTACCCCTTATTGCGTCATTTACTTCGGAAATTCCGTCTAATGAAATAGTAACGTGGTTTAATCCTGAACCGATTAAACTTCGCGCCACTTCATCGTTACATAATGTTCCGTTTGTAATAATATCCACCCAGGGTATAGCGCTCTCTCTGGAAAATCTTATAAGCTCCGTAAGATCTTCACGCAGTAGCGGCTCGCCTCCGGAGAAAATAAGGTGTTTGACGCCTAAATCTTTTATTTGTAATATAATTTTCTTTATCTCGTCAGTATTCAACTCATCTTCCTGTCTACCCGGAGATTTAGGTATATCGCACATAATACAGCGCAAACAACATCTATTGGTTAAGGAAAAATAAACATGCTCCGGTGGCACCAAAGGACGAGAAATTATCCGGCTAGCAGAGAATCCGATCATATCCTCGACTTTTATCAATTCTCGTTCTAAATACTCATCCATTAGCGCCTGCGCATATTAATGCCCCTAAAACATTCTTTAAGTTCGAAGAAGATTCCCTAGAATAACAAGACTGTAAACATAACTTTTTACACTTTTTAGTTTGCTTTCTCAGCTTTTGAGCGCTTTGAGAAACCCATGCCTTTTTTAACGATATTGTATTTAAATTACCGCATATGCCATGGCAGGTATAAACCAGAGGTGAACCGTCGTCTCCTACGCAAATAAATATGGTTTTATAGCCACCGAAGCATTTCCAATCAGACTTACTCAACTTCCTAAGGTAATATTTGCTAAAAAGCCGCAGATCAGGCTCTTGAGAAACATTTACATGACGTCCTCGATAATTCTTTATCCTCTCGATAACATTATTTAAATCTATTAATTCTTTGTTGTCTACCCAAAAATCACTATCACTGCGATCGGGTGTATTAGTATTATTTTTTAACAACGGCTGAAAATTGATAACATCAACATTTACCGCATCGGCATACTCTAAGAGCCCGCATAAATCTTTCAAGTTGCGATTCATTACAGTACAAGCTATACCTACTGATAAGGCAAAACCGTTTTTATTTCGTATTTCGTTTAGGGTTTTAATCGCTTCAATGGTCTTCTTAAAATTTCCTTCTCCCCGAAAAAAATCGTTTGTTTTCTCCAAGCCATCTAAGGAAAAATGCAAATGTCCTGGCCCAAAGCTAACTAACTTTTGTGCTAAATCCCGATTAATCAAGGTTCCGTTGGTTGTAACTACCCAACGCATTGATTTCAGGCGGCAATAATTTAAGATGTCAAAAATATCCTTCCGCAAAAAAGGCTCTCCACCAGTCAATACCACCTCTTTTATGCCCATTGCTGAGGCTTGATTAATGATCTCTAAAATTATTTCTTTTGATAATTCCCTATCGTCATCCCTGGCAATTGAGCACATCTTGCAACGTAAATTGCAATGATTAGTCAGGGGGATTTGGATTACATCCGGGCTAACCAGGGGATAATTTATTATCCTAGATAACCAAAATTTGAAATTACGCAATGCCTTATTTAATTTTTCCTCGTTTATTATCATAAACTACTTTTTATTGATTGGCTATATCTATTTACATAAAAAGATTTTATTCTTTTGGTTGATATAATGCACTATTGAAGATAGCCCAAAGTTCTTAAATTATGTTTTGTGTCTTCATCTAAAGGCGCTACCTTAGGATTTATGTCTGCGCGAATAGGATAATCTTTAAGCCAGGCTTTTAAGTTTCTTCCAAGATTTTCTCTAGCAAAAACTGCCTCTGGTGACTCATCATTTATATAATTAGTATCTTCATCTGGTAAAAAATATAACTCTTCTTTTCCTTTCCTATTGAAAATATATTTAATATTACTTTTGACATCCCGGATGCTCCAAGCCATAGGAAAATAAGAATATAAATATCTTTCGTTCAATTCTTTACTTTTTACTGTTCTTTTTAAATCTCTTCCATCAAATCTATTTTTATTAAAAAAATACCAGGCAGTATTTATTCTGTTTAAGATTGTGGGAACGATATCTACAGAAGAGGCTATTGTAGAAATTTGTTTTCCTCCTTTAAAATATCGGCCATCTTTAATGATCAGGGGAATATGTAATAATTCATCATAAATACTTTCTCCATGAGAAAAATAACAATCGTGTTCTCCTAATGCCTCTCCATGATCTGCGGTCAATATAATAATAGTATTATCTTTTATATTCTTAAACAGCTCTCCTAAATTAAAATCGGTACGCCTTATCGCAGCATCATAACGGGCTATGTAGTAATTAAGGTTATATTTATCTTTATGAAATACAAGTTTAGGGATATAGCCACCGCTTATGTTAGGATTATCTCTGTTTCCGGAAGATAGCTTCAGCATTTTATCATTTTCTTTATACAGCTTATCATTCTCAAAAGCCTTAAAATATTCTTCTGAAGTAGTATAAGGTGCGTGGGGACCTAGATAATGCAACCAGATAAAAAATGGTCTATCCCCAGAATAAGTCTTTAGAAAACTAATAGTTTCGTCTGTTATTTCTGTATCTCCCATAAAGATCTTGTGACTATCAACCCCTTGCTCAAAACCCTTTCCCGATTTGTAAGTTGGATTATTTAAGAAAGATATAGTAAAATACCCAAAATTTTTAAGGTATTTTGCTAAAGTAATAAATCTTTTATCTAATAAATGATTTCTTTCAATGGTATCTTCAAATCCACTAATAATTTCTAGATACCGCCCTGTAAGAAAAGCAGGAGAAGCCCGGACTGTTGAGCTACTCGTTGTAAAACAGTTATGAAATACAGCTCCTTCTTTAGCCAGTTTATCGATATTCGGAGAGGTATTTCTTTCATAACCATAACAGCTTAAATGATCAGCCCTAAGAGCATCTACTACAATAAAAATTATATTGGGTTTAGTAAATGAATATTTATAATATAGCAGGGTAACTATAAAAATAAGGATTGCTGCTATTATTACTTTAAATATATTCTTCGGGAGATTTATTCTACGCATAGAGATTTACCGAAAATTTTCTTATAAACGCACCTACGTTTATTAATTTTTCTAAAAATAAACATACTATCTTTATAAAAAAGGATCTCCACTAGTCAGCACTATCTCTTTTATATCCATTGCTAAAGGCTTGATTAATGGGAAGCATTGCAATTCTTTGACCTAAAGATATCCTTCTTTGCTTTTGGTTGCTTTTATTCATATTGAATTAGCTGAAGTAAAATAAAAACCTATTTACCGAAAATCTCTTTTAATATAGTATCAGCGATATTTCGGGCTAAAAGCCGATTGCCTTTAGGCGTGCAGTGGCCGAAGTCGCCGCCAAACATATCTTTAAAGACTTCTTTAAGGCCTGACTTCTTCACCGCTTCTTTAAAAATAGTCTCGTTATCGACAAAGATAACACCTTCATCTTTCTCAAATATTCTCTTTAATGGTTCCACATTACGCATAGGATACTGCACGCAAACCAACCTTATCCCCCTTTTATCTAAGATTTGTTT